>Ga0123353_10011891_pt1 | contig 12309 bp, 9 predicted proteins | sample TergutLab28metaG_3_FD_92763 | JGI IMG/M metagenome (GOLD analysis project Ga0123353, IMG submission 92763) | Labiotermes labralis P3 segment gut microbial communities from Petit-Saut dam, French Guiana - Lab288 P3 | ecosystem: Host-associated > Arthropoda: Insects > Digestive system > Gut ... | reverse complement strand
AGTTCTTGCAGAACGCGCGCCAGTAGTCGAACCACTCCAGCTCCGTGCCGGGCTGGCAGAAAAACTCCAGCTCCATCTGCTCGAACTCGCGGGTGCGGAAGATAAAGTTGCCCGGGGTGATCTCGTTGCGGAAGCTCTTGCCCATCTGGGCGATGCCGAAGGGCAGCTTGCGCCGGGTGGTGCGCTGGACATTTTTGAAGTTCACGAACATGCCCTGGGCGGTCTCGGGCCGCAGGTAGATCTCCGCGGCGTTGTCGTCGGTGACGCCCTGATAGGTTTTGAACATCATGTTGAACTTGCGTATATCCGTGAAATCGCTCTTGCCGCAGTTGGGGCAGGCGATGCCGTTGTCCTGAATGTAGGCCGTGAGAACCTCATTGGGCAGGCCGTCGGCGTTCATCTCGATGCCGCGCGCTTTGTTGTAGCCGTCCACCAGGTTGTCCGCGCGGTGGCGCATCTTGCAGGCCTTGCAGTCGATCAGCGGGTCGTTGAAGTTCACCACGTGGCCCGAGGCCTTCCAGACCTCGGTGTTCATGAGGATGGCGCAGTCCACACCCACGTTGTAGGGGCTCTCCTGGACGAATTTTTTCCACCAGGCCTCTTTGACATTTTTCTTGAGAACCGAGCCCAGGGGGCCGTAGTCCCACGCGTTGGCCAGGCCGCCGTAGATCTCGCTGCCGGGGAAGACAAAACCGCGGCCCTTGCAAAGCGCCACAATTTTCTCCATGGTTTTGTCCGCGTGGTCCATCGGAACCACCTCCCCCCATTCGATTCCTCTCTATTTTACCGCGAAAGGCGCGCATTGTCAATAGGTATGTAAAATATTCTAGTACATCCTGTGAAATATTATAGTACGCCTTGCTTTTTTCCCCGCGACCTGTTATGATAGTATTATCAACAACAAGGGAGGCTCCTATTATGACAAAAATTCTCGTGGTTGACGACGACAGCAACATCTGCGAGCTGCTGCGGCTCTATCTGGAGAAAGAGGGCTACCACGTCATTTTAACCCAGGACGGCGAATCGGCGGTGAACGCCTTCCAGGAGCACAGCCCCGACCTGGTGCTGCTGGACATCATGCTGCCCGTGCTGGACGGCTGGCAGGTCTGCCGCGAGATCCGCAAGGTCTCGCATACGCCCATCATCATGCTCACCGCCAAGGGTGAGGTCTTCGACAAGGTGCTGGGCCTGGAGCTGGGCGCGGACGACTACGTCACCAAACCCTTCGACACCAAGGAGGTCCTGGCCCGCGTCAAGGCCGTGCTGCGCCGCGCGGAGGGCGCGAAGAACGCCGAGCCCGCCCTCAAGGAGGTGCACTTCGACAAGCTCAGCGTGAACCTGACCAACTACGAGCTGCGCGTGGACGGCAAGAAGGTGGACGCGCCCCCGAAGGAGATGGAGCTGCTGTATTACCTGGCCAGCAACCCCAACCGCGTGTTCACCCGCAACCAGCTGCTGGACGAGGTGTGGGGCTTCGACTACTACGGCGACAGCCGCACCATCGACGTGCACGTCAAGCGCCTGCGGGAGAAGCTGGAGGGCGTGAGCGACAGCTGGAGCCTGCAGACCGTGTGGAGCGTGGGGTATAAGTTCGCCACAGGGGAGTGAGTGACCTGGCGTAGGGGACGGCCTCCGGACGTCCCAAGAGAAAAAAAGTGATTTAAGCCTGGGGGCGTCCGGGAGGCCGTCCCCTGCAAGCTGCGTACCACAAAACAAACACACACCCTCCGTAAGAGAGCTTGCAGAGGGTGCGTTTTTTGTTTGCGGGCGGCTTGCTAGCCGCCCTACAGGCCGTGTGCCTATTCCTCCATCTGCCGTCCCAAAAACGACGCCGCCACCTGAATCAGCTTGACCTCGGTCATGCTGGGCATGGAGCCGTTCTCGTTCAGGAGCATGATCACGCAGCCCGAGACATCCCCGCCACCGACGATCGGGCAAGCCACGGCCGCCTCGCGCTCCAGGCCCTCAATGGGCCGCAGACGCTCGCCCCCCGGCGAGGCGGTGAAGCCCGTGCGGTTCTCGATAACGGCCTCCAGGGCGCTGGCCACCCGGCGGTCGATGGCCTCCTTCCTGGAGAGCCCCGCGCAGGCGATCACGCGGTCGCGGTCGGTGATGAGAACGGGCAGGTTCGTGCCCCGGAACAGCACCTCGGCGTAGGGCTGGGTGGTGGCGGTCAGCTCGCCCACGGGCGAGTATTTCTTGAATACGACCTCGCCGTCGGCGTCGGTGAAGATTTCGAGCGGGTCGCCGCTGCTGATAACATGGATACCGAGGATTTTGTCTTTTCTATTGCGCGAGGTCTGCGCTATGCTCTCTTCTTCGGGCAGTTCCCCCGACAGGAGCAACGCATCTATATCACTCTTCAGGTGAATCTCGATATGATCCTCGTAGACCACGATCTTGTCCAGGATGAACTCCAGGTCGGTCTTGTCCAGTTTCTCTTTGTTCAGGATGTCATCAAAAATGTCCAGGGCCGTCTTGGCGATCCTGTTCACCCGGATCACCGTATTCCTTCTATCCGAAGTCAGCTCCAACTGATTGCTTAACCCATCTATCCGGTCAGCAAGCTCGTCCAACATCTCTCGGTACATCTCGTCAATCGCAGTCTCTCTGTCAGGATTTCTTAATAATTCCTTCGCCTGCTGCCGGGCAAGGATTTTCATCTCCTGCCTGGCATCGTCAATCTGCCTCTGCAATAACTCAAGCGAGTTCGTGCTTTCTTTGACTGCCGTTTGCTCGTCTCTCAGCGACTGATTGAGCTTGTCGATCATGTCGGCCGAGTTATCCCTTACCCGCCTGACATAACTTTTCAGCAGACTGTCAAGAACATCCACGCGGGTGTGATGCGATGTGCAGCCCTTCGTACCCCGCGAGTGATAGGTGCCGCAGGTGTAGGCTGGTCGCAAATCCCGGCGGCTCATAGCGAACATCGGGCTGTTGCAGTCCCCGCACCAGATGAACCCTGAGTAGACGTTGTCGTTTTTCTTCACGCCCCGGTAGTGGGTGGTCGAACGCTTCTTCAGCTGCTCTTGGGTTACTGCAAATGTACGGAACTCAATGATGGCTTCATGATGATTCTCGAACACCACGTGATCCATCTCGTCGGTCTTCACGTCCACGCCGTTGATCTTCTTGCGCTTGTATTTGCCCTGCCGCAAGGTACCGATGTAAAAATCGTTGCTCAAAATTTCCGAGATGGTGATGATGCTCCAGGCGGATTTGACTTGCAGCTTGCACTCTTCGCCGCGGGCTTCTTTTCGCGCACGTTCGACCGCACGGGGCGTGGGAATGTGCAGCTCCGTCAGGTGATTCGCGATCTTCTTGTAGCCATCGCCCCCGTTGTAGAGCCGAAAAATCTCGCGGACGATGTCGGCGGCAGGCTCGTCAATCTCAAGCTTCATCGTCTTGCTGTTCGTGATGACGTAGCCGTAGGGCACGGAGCAGATCCATTTACCCTCGCTCTGCCTTCTCTGAATGACTGATTTTACTTTTTTGCTGGTATCGGTGACGGGCATTTCATTAATTAAAAATCGAAATTGGATGGCTGTCCAGTCGTCATAGGTGGGGTAGTCGATGCTGTCGCCGATGGCGATGATGCGCAGGCCGGCGTCGCGCAGGTCTTCCAACTCGACCAAGCCCTTGCTGTTGCGGCGCGAGAAGCGCGAGAAATCTTTGACGATGAGGATGTCGTAGGTCATGTCCAGGAGCTGGGGGCGCAGGCGCTGGTAGCCCTCGCGCTGCTCAAATGTATAGCCCGAACGGTCGCGGTCTTCGTAGAAATCCAGGGTGGAGCCGGGGAATTTTCGCGCGACGAAGTCCTCGATGATGGAGCGCTGGTTGTCGATGGACGTGTTCTCCCGGTCGAGTTCCTCGTCCACCGAGATGCGGCAGTAGCCTGCGATGCTGTACTTGACTTGCAGAGACGATCACCTCTTTTCTCGGTCGCCGATAATATTGTATCACAAGACAGAGAGGAAAGCAAGTGGTAAATGAAATAAAAAGGGCGGGAGTTACCCCGCCCGATTGTGCAGCAGTAGCCCTGTCGTGCTGTCGAATAGGTTTCTCTGTCCCGAGCAAAACACCGCCACTCTATACTTTTGGACGTTGTAATTTGCGTAGACCGGTTTGAGTAGTGAAGATCATAAAACGCCACTCAAATGGAGGAAAAGCCATGCGGAGTAATTACGTGCAGATGTCACTTTGGAACACCTACAGGGGCGTGGAAAACGCCCTGGAAAATGACAAACCGCTGCTGTTCCGGCTGCTGGACGAGAACATCGACTGGGGCAAGCTCATCCCTTACGCGTTCTATCGCGCGTTCTACAAGCGGTTCGGGCGGTCACGGGGATACCACCTGGAAAGCTTCCTGCGGATGCTGCTGAAGCCCGTTTTGCAGGACTTCCGCGCCGCCCATCCAACCTTACGCTACGGCTCCTTCGCGGGCGACGCCACCTTTGACAGCTACGACAACTACAGCTTTTTACTGAAGGAATATGGGTTCAAGAAAGCGGTTGTGCCCATCAATGCGCGCAATGGAGTGCCTTGCGGCGAAGTCGGCTTCAACGAAAACGGTACGCCGATTTGCCCGAAAGATGGCAAGCCGTTTGCTTTCCACGGCAACTGCAGCGGCAACGGGCGAACCGAACGACTGAATCGTTATTTAGTTTTCAAGGTAGTGCGCCATTAGAACTGGCAGTTGTTATGGATCTATCGTCTGGTTGTTTTTGTTCTTATACTACTCCGCGCCTAAAAGCATTGCAATATCCACTGTCTGCCGGTGACACTTTGAAACAAAGATTTGGGCAAATCGTGAATAGTATCACATAATCGGTCCATGACTTTTTCGAGGGTCTTTGAAGATCTCATTGCGGAAGCCTCGTTTTCGGATTTCCTTCCAGATTTGCTCAATTGGGTTCATCTCCGGCGTGGCGGGTGGGAGAAGCAGGATGTGGATATTTTCGGGTACGACAAGGGTTTTCGAGCGATGCCAGCCAGCGCCGTCGCAGACGAGTACAATGTCGTCGCCGGGAAATTCCTTTGATAATTCTTCGAGAAACAGGTTCATCATGGTGGTGTTGCACCAGGGCATGACGAGGAAAAACGACTCGCCGGACAGGGGCTCTACCGCACCAAAAGCGTAGCGGTACTCCCGCATATGGTGACAGGGAACCACGGGACGCACGCCCTTTGGACACCAGCAGCCACGGGACTTGTTGATTCTGCCGAAGCCCGCTTCGTCTTGAAACATCAGGCAAACCTTGCGACGGCCTTCCCGGTTTAAATTCCTAAAGACCAGCTCCTGCACAAAGGATTTTATTTTTAGCCAGGGCGATTTCTTCCTCACTGGCCTTGCCCGGATTCTTGCTGCGCGGCATTACAAAGCGCCAACCGTGGCGTGCTAGAACGCGGTATATTCGCCCGTGGTCGTTCTCCATCGTACGCCCCACCTTGGCTTCGTAGGCCCGCAAAATTGCGCTGGTCTCCACGATTTGCCCCGCTTCGGCCTGCGCGATGAACGGTGCCAGAAGCTCCGCTTCTTCCTCGAACGTCAGCAGACGGTTGTTTCCGCCGCAACGGTTTTCCACAATCGCCGCCAAGCCTCTGTCGCGGTATTTCACCACAAGCGGGCAGATGTAATTGTACGCGACCCCTGTCCGCAGCGCAATTTCTTCCCGCCTCATGCCCTGCGCGTAAAGCAGCAGCGCGTGCAACCGCCGCTCTGCATTTTTATCCTTGTTTTTGCTTCGATTTCGGCCACTTGTTCAGTGCTTATTTCCATGCGTTTTGGCATATTTTCACCCTGTAATATTATACCATATCTTGTCGCTTTTTGCAACTGTTATTGTTGCGGAATAGGTATAACACACTTGACATCGCTTGTCAAGAGGTTTATAATAGGTTTGTAAAATATTTTCGTTCGAATGGAGAAACGATCATGATCTCTGACTTCAAAGCGTACATCATCGGCGACCGCGAGCATTTCCGCTGGCGTGACAGGGCATCGGGAGAGATAATGAAAAAAGACTTCGCGTTGTCGCAAAGCCTTTTGGACTATTTGGATTTGGATTTTGCCGGTGAATTGCATGGGCTGTTTCGGCAGGCAGGGGAGCATCTGGACGAGCCTGAATACTTTGCGCCCATCGCCGATCAGCATATTTATTTCGAGGTTTTGCGGCATGATCCAAAGGCGGCGGGTATTGGACTGCCGAAGGAAATTACGCCGACGGAAAACGTGGTCACGTACTACCCGGAGAATGGCTGGCTGTTGCAGGAGCAAGCGAAAGAGTTCATCCAGAAAAACCTGCGGGTGGATGACCAGCGCGGATGGACCATCCAGCAGCGTTTGGCGGACTATGCAATCACGCAGGTACAGCCGTTCCGCTTCGAGCCAATCCGGACCTGCTTCGAGCGGTTGGACGAGAACAACTTTGCTGAGGTGCTTTATCCCAGGACGGTGCGCGACCTGGTGAACTTCTTCCTGCGGGAAATCATCCGCCGCAAGATCACCTTCAAGACCTGCCGCTGCTGCGGGCGGCATTTCCCGTCCTATGTGCATGGCAACGCGGAGTACTGCGAGCGCCTTTTCCAGGACGACAAAACCTGCAAGGAGATTGGCGCGGTGAGCATGTTCCGGGCGAGGCTGGAGGAGTACCCAGCTATGCAGATGTACCAGCGGGCGTACAAGACAAGGTTCGCACGGATCAAGGCGAAGCGTATGACAAAGGAGCAGTTTGTTGTTTGGGGGGAGCAGGCGAGGGTGTATCGGGATAAGGTGATGGCGGGGGAGATAGCGATGGAGGAGTTTGAGGGGTGGCTGAAAAAGAGTTAATCAAGCCATTGTTTTAGCTGTGAGTTCATGCCGATCGGAGACTCTAACGCCTTCCGAGCGCATTCAAGGGAGTACATCACCCGTCTTGAGTATCACGCTGTTTCGACGCGACCAAAATCGGTCCAGTGCATTATATTGTATCACTTCAGGGATGAAACTGCAGCATTCTACAAACATGGATTTTATTGAAACAGTGTACTAGCTTTGGGTTCCTAAAAGGCATAGCTTGGTCGGATCAAGATTTCGCAGCACGAGATACGGCCCTTCCTCGCATGCAACCTCAACATTTGTGAAGGGGTTGTACTCCCGCGAAACAATAAGGTATAGGATCGGCTTCACGCTGAAATCGTTATCCTCAGGCACAAGCCCCTCAATGTCTGCATTCTGATACGCCCATATCTGCTTAATAGAAAGAGAGTCATCAATCCGTAATACATGCTGTGAGACGTAAGTATCAAAGCCCTGCATATCATGGTCATCTAGGCAAATCATTGTGTTGCTGCCCGTGAAGTCATCCTGTCGTAGAAAAAAATCGCATATTGCACTCACGGCATTCGCATAGCAACTGTGATCCCGACCGATTGTGTCGGAAAACAGAAGATAATCCATAAAGGAGAAAAAGTGTTCCCCGGGCTGCAATTTGCCCGCTGTCTCATCGCAATAAGCTTCCCACGCTCTTATCTGCCTATCCATCTTTCCAAAAGAATAGATTAACAGGTTGTCCGTCACGCTTACGGCGAATACTACGCACAGCAACAAGACGAGCGTGGCCTTCGTTCTGCGCACGAGCATGGTGATTATGCCGATTGCCGTTGCCGCTAGCATAAACGAAACAAAGGCTTTCCATATGCAGCCTGTGGAAACCTTGTCCGCGCCGATTATACGCAAATATTGCACCAGATAGGAGATGGTTAAGGTAGCGTGGTCAAAGGTGTAATCCTCCGGCTCTGGCACGGTTGGAAGAAGAAGGAACAGCGCGACACAGAATAGCGCAGGGAGAAGAACCCGTTGCTGCTCAAGCATTCGTCCTATCGCCCTTGCAGCAAGTCCTTTTTCCCGCTTGGCAAGGCTTTTCTCCTGTTTGGCGCGGCAAAGCAAAAAATCAAAACATATGATGATAAAAGGGATGACGATGGGCGCGAGCATACGCAGATGCCAGCGTGGTATCGGCTCTCCCCGTGGATCCCGTATGGAGGCGGCAAAGGCGATCGCCCCCGCCGAAGCCACGAGAGACATCGCGGCGAACAGGTACATCCTTCGTTTTTTCTCGCCCAGCTCGCGTAGCCCAAACAGCGGAAGCAGCACAGGAAGGATAAAAAAAGACAGAACGGCTGCCATGAGAACGACAGCGGCACTGAAAATAAGATACCCGAACGTTTCCGGATTTGCGAGTGCGGTTATATCAAGTTGATTCCAATTGTTTTGGCCGCCTGCGTATGAATTGCCCATATTGGGAAATAACGCCTGCTTCACGATCAGTAGCGGCACGAAAAAGCCGGCCATAGATACAAGCAGGGCAAGCCAGTTTTGCGCAAACCTCCTGTCGCGTATCCCCTCATAGATTAACATGGCTGCCGCCGCGATCAAAAACGCCGCGCCGATTTCCTTGGTCAAATAGCTCAAATAGGTGAAAAAACCGAGTAGCGCGAAGAAAAACAGCCGTTTGCGCCGTTCCTGTTCAACCATGGCCCTGTGGAAGAGGTAAAACACCCAAATGCACAAAGGCCAATATAGCGTTTCACTCATAAAGGTCGAAGTGAAAATGAAATCCGGCGCCGCAACCGCGAAGGCCAGCGAGAGGAGGAGAACGGGGGGCTTCGGCGTGAGCCTTTTCACAAGCAGCGCTGTCGGAAAAACCATGGAGGACATGAGCCAGCAGTTGATGACCCCAATGATTTTTATCTGAGCCACCGGATCCTTCGCAAGCAAAAAGGCAGGGCTGATAAACAAAGGGTACAAGATTTTTTGGAAATTTGTGAGCGCCCCATTCACGAGCAAGGGCCCGCCTTCCGCTATGCTCTTTGCGAGATGGAGGTATTTGATTTCATCGGGAACTATGTCTGCCACGGCGACGCCGAGCAGGCAGCCGTTCAGCAACAGGCGCAGGGCAACGGAAAATACAAAGAATACCGCAGCGCACAGCACCGGATGCGCACCGCCCCATTGCGCCGCCCGATGGAATCCATGCGCCCAAGGTTGCCTGGGCGCCATTGTTTTCTCCATGTTAAAACCATTCCTTTCCGACACCACGAGGTGTGAAACTTGTGTGGTGTTTTTGTCATAAATCAGATGTTTGCCATACGATATTGATTGTGCTATCTGTGCTTGAAGATACATACACTACACAGCCGCCGTTTCTCGGCCTTTTCGGGAGGGTTGCGGAACTAGCTGGCCGAACACAAGATGAATAAGGTCTCCCTTAGCTCCAGTCCGTGCGGCCAAAATTTTTCGCGGTTAGGTCATATTTTTTCCGGATGGAGGGGTAAGCGTGGGCATACCAAGCAGTAGTGCAGACGAATTTTATGGCCTCCCATCCTGCCTGCAAAAGAGTGGTCGGGCTGGGATAGGCGCGCACAAAACCCAGTAGATTGTTTAGCCCTACGTTCGCAATGGAATTGGTCTTAGTGCCATGAACCTTGCGTTTCTTTCCGAATATCGTATGCCAATGAACAAAAGATGCGACTACGATGAGATCTTTTCTAGGAATACAGGAAAAATTCTGGGTCAACTTTTGCCGCTCCGCCACGGGGCCGCCCATTTCTTCAAGAGTTTTTGGGGTCAGCCTGTTCTGTGCCAGCAGCGAACGATACAGTGGTGTGGCGGGGTAAGCCGTGAAGAAGCCCAAAGCGGCTGCGTGCGGGTGCGTCCGAAAATAGAGGCGCACGGTTTCGCGCAGCTGCTGCGGCGTTTCGTCCGGCAGGCCGATGATGAAGTTTGCTTTGGTGAGGATACCGATCTCGTTGCAATCACGGAACGTCTCATCAATTTTGGAGGCGTCATAGTACTTGCGCAATTTTTTGCGCATCTCGACGCTGCCGCTCTCCAAGCCGAAGGTCAACATACGGCAGCCAGCATTATGCATTAATTGCATGTCCTCACGCGTCAGCATGCCGATGGTGGTTTCCATGGACCAGGTTAAATGACCTCCCAGGCCGACCATTCTTCGACAGAACCCCCGCAGATTTTGCTTGTCCGCGCCGAACATTTCGTCGATAAATAAGAAGCCGTCAACCCTGCAGTGTTCCGTCAGGTATTTCATTTGCGCAAATACAATGTCATGGGGATATGAGCGCCACTGGCAGCGGTGGTATTCGCTGTTGAAACAGAACGAACACTTATAGATGCAGCCTTTTGAGGCCATCATGATAAACAGATGTTTTGCGAATGGAAGCGGGGTATAGAATTTCTTTATAGGGATCAGCGAATAATCAAGCGGGGGGAAATTTGCCAAATTTGCAAAAGGGCGATCTGACGTACGGTGATATTCACCCCGCTCGTTCATATAGGCGATACCTGTAACAGTCTCAGGCGCTCGTTTTCCCTCAATTACTTCAAGCAGCTCAAGCAATGTATATTCCCCTTCGCTGATGCCGACATAATCTACGCAGCCACTGCGCGCAACGATTTCAGGGATGGCGCTGGCCATATGCCCACCCCAGAGCACTGGTACATGTAGGGCTTTTAGCGTACGGGAAAGCCGCAGGGCATCTGGAACCATGGATTCTGCCAGCAGCGAGACCGCTGCCACATCCGGCCGGAACGCCATGACGGTTTTCGTCAAATTGCGTTCCATCTGGTGATCAAATATTTGCACCGCATGCCCTTTCGCCTGTATAAAACTCGCTAGTGTCAATGAGCTCAAAGGAGGCATCGGAGCGTGAAAAACAATAATCCCCGAATTGGGGCGAATAAACAGTATACGCATAATGTTCTCCTTTGTGAACCGTCATTATTTATTCTAAATACGCTGATTTAGTCGCCTATTCGCCCTGACATCCAGTAACGGGAGGTTGTGAAGGCGTTCTTGTTGCTCCACGAATCCGCAGTGATACTCACGTGTCGGTTCATTTTCGAGCACGCTGCACGGCCACCGGGATTTTCGGCGTTTTGTACGTCATCCCTAAGCAGTAGGAGCAGGCGGTCAGCGAGCGCTTTTTCATCAGCGCGTTCCATTGGGTGCGAAGCGCGGTGGGGATGGCCGTGCGCAAATCCACGCACTCGTCCCTGCAGTCCGGGATGCGCCCCTCCTCCATGAGAATGGCGGCCGTGGCGCAGCGGTGGAGCTTCCCGTTGAAGCATGGCATACACAATTGCTGAACGCAGATGCCGAAGCGCCGCTCTTCCGAGCCCGCCTGCCGCTGGCCGAAGGCACCCGAGTCATCCCAGAGTGTGCCACTGATATGGGTATAGCGTATATCGTTTCCCTCCAAAACGCGTTTTAGCTTTTCAACATCGGGCTGGGCGTTTGGGTAATTGCTTATCTTGACAAGGGTCTTCGTTTCCCGCAGCGCCGCAAGCAATTTCGCGCCCGGGATTACGGTGCCGTTGGACTGCACGCTGACGCTGCCGATTTTGCCGGAATCCGCACACAGCCGTATGATTTGATCCAGGTCAGGGTGCAAAAACGCCTCGCCACCGGTGAAAATAAACGCATAGATATAATCAACGCCGGCCAGCAGGTTCTCAAGGTCCCGCGCCATATCGTCCAAGGGGGTGTCTTTGTGATGCTTGATGTCCGGGATATATGAGAGGCATTTGTCACAGTTCAAGGTGCAGCGCGTGGTGACCAGGAAGGTGACGCGGGCAAGCACCATGCGGTCGTGCCATCGGTTACTGCAATGATCAAAAAGCGCGTGCGGTGTCCTCGCAGCCAGCTGGAGCAGCGTTTTCATCCAGACCAAGGGGGAGTTGGCTGCGCCCAAGCTATATTTGGAAACCACGCCGCACAGTGGCGGGCAGGCTCGCAGAATGGCGATTTGCGTCCTCCAGAAAAGATACGCCAATGGGTCGAGGAGTTTTTTAAAAAATGTCGTTTTCACTGAAAAGCGCCTCCTTTATTGCAACGATGCTTATTATAGCATGAAGTAAGCGAGAGTGCAATGCAAATGCTGTGAATTCTATTGTGTTTTTTAGGAGGAGCACTTGCAATCAGGGCGCTGTCATGTTACAATTCTTTCAACTAAGCGTGTGTATGTTGAATGGGAGGTGTAAAAGTGGAGGATGGCACTAGGCGTATTTTGGTGGGCTGTACGGGCTTTATCGGCTCCAATTTGGCGGGCCAATATAGCTTTGACGGACTGTATCACTCCAGGAACATAGCCGATGCGTTCGGCGGTTTCCCGGACGTGTGTTTCTACGCGGGCGTTCCCGCGCAGAAGTTTTTGGCTAACCGCGCACCGGAACAGGACAAGCAGGTCATCCTCACAGCAATGGAGAATATCCGCAGGATCAATCCCGCTCGCCTGGTCCTGATTTCCTCT
>Ga0123353_10011889_pt1 | contig 12309 bp, 15 predicted proteins | sample TergutLab28metaG_3_FD_92763 | JGI IMG/M metagenome (GOLD analysis project Ga0123353, IMG submission 92763) | Labiotermes labralis P3 segment gut microbial communities from Petit-Saut dam, French Guiana - Lab288 P3 | ecosystem: Host-associated > Arthropoda: Insects > Digestive system > Gut ... | reverse complement strand
AAGGCATGTAGCATGAATGGGGGAGAGGAGAGGTGTATACAGGGTTTTGGTGGGGAAACCTGAGGAAAAGAGACCACTTGGGAGACCCGGACATAGTTGGGAGGATGATATTGTGATGGATCTTCAGGAAGTGGGATGTGGGGGAATGGACTGGATTGAGCTGGCTCAGGATAGGGACAGATGGCAGGCACTTGTGAATGTGGCACTGAACCTTCAGGTTCCATAAAAGAAGGATTCTGCTCCATTGAGTAAGTAAGTTGGTAAATGATGTATTTTTATAATTTAAACCAGTTAGGAAGGTGCAGTGATTCACATTTGAAGGTGGCTGAATCTCATATTCACATTACCACACAAGTTCAAGGTTGTAGTATATCACGCATGTAATTTAGATTTAAGTATTCATGTCTGTATGCATGTACATAGACGTACTGAATTATGGTTGTGGATCTAATAGTCACACATTTGGCATATTAGTATCTTGTTGTATACATACACGTGTATGTGTTGGAAAATCCGTAGGTTTGTGCAGTTAAAATTTCTGGACTGTTTAACTTTGGGAACAGCAGAAGGTTTAACTGCGCAGTTCACGTTGGACTGCAGTGTATGCTGTGTCCTCAAGGCCGAAGCTCAGTTCATTTAAAGTTTTAATGCTGTCAACATCACGTAACATTGCTACTTGGTCGAAGGATTTTCTTCTCAAGTTTATTGAACTCTTCCAACAAGAAGAATGCTTATGGAAAGTAAAATCGAAAGATTATTATAACAGATCAAAGAAAGATGCAAGTTACTGAACACTGATCAGAAAAGTACAAGAAGTTGAACCTTATGCTACGCGAGACACAGTCGTAAAAAAAAATCAACAATTTGTGCAACGTGTTTAGAAAGGAACATAAAAAAGTTATAAAATCACAAGTGTCCGGTGCCGGTGCAGAAGAGATGTACGCGCCAGGATTATGGTATTACAATCAACTTCTTTTTCTGTGTGACCAAGAAGCACCACACAGTTCAACGTCAAATATGCAAGAAGAGAAAGAAGACAGTGAGGTAAATTTATTATTTTATTATTGTACTTCACTTTACTCTTACAACTCATTCATGTAGTATGCGTAGAGTATACACCAAGTAAATTAAGAGTAAAGGTTTTTGATAAAATACTTCTTTATATACAGTTGTCTTGCCACGGCACTTTGCCTTCGTTGTTGAAGTATTCCATGAACTGACTTCTTACTTCTTTTCCTGTCAGTTGATGGTTCCTGTTATTTCCCCTTTTCAGTGTTGCCATGCTTGGTGGGTTACTTCTTAAACATACTGTAACTGTACCATTTTGTAGGTCTTCAGCATCAAAACATTCGGGTTGTGTATACCTGTCGGGATGTTTTGCGTAAGAAATTGTGCAGTGCACAGCTGGCCTTTACTACATCTTTAATGTTGTCCAATTTAATATTAATATGAGTTTTAAATATACCAAATCTTACTACCAAAATGCCAAAAATATTTTCAGTTATCCTTCGGGCACGGTGGAGGCGGTAATTGAAGATCTTCCTTTCTCTTGTCAATTGCTTCACATTGTAAGGTTTCAGAAAATCCTTTCTTAAACTGAATGCCTCGTCACCAATAAAGACATATTGCAGCTTCCTTCCCTTCATATCAGATGATTCTGGTATTTTTAAACATTCAGTATGCGGCTTGTCATAGAAATCTCTATATTCTAAGACGCCCCCATCAGATACATGACCATTGGTACCAAAATTGAAATAAATGAACTCATAATTTGAATCTGCTGTTCCAATGAATACTTGACTATTGTAACCTTTATAGCTAAAGAAGTATGAACCAGCTCCAGGTGGTGGAACTATCGCAACATGCTTGCCATCCACAGCACCGAGACAATTTGGAAAGTTGCATTTCACTTCAAAGCCTTTGGCAATTCTTTCCCAGTCTCTCTCATTTGTTGGAAACTGCAAAATATTTGTACATTATTATATATTAGTTTATTTGTGTATTAGTGCAGACAAACTTTGGTTTCGATTATTATAACTTATTATTCCAGATTTATTATGTTTAGGAATGTGATCTGGGAGAAGGTTCAGATCTTGCCATGGACGGAGAAGTACGTAGCCCAAGTTTCAACTCACTAGCCCCATCAAGTGATGTCACGAGTAATCGTTTAGCAACATCACAAACATTTTCACGAAAAAGAAAAATGGCTCCAAGCTACACTGTACTGTCTCTCGTCAATGACAGATTGCAAGATTTAGGAAAGGAACACATGTTTGAAATAACCGGAAAAAATGTGGCTTCAAAATTAAGAATATTAACCAAGGAGCAAAGAATAATGGCTGATAAATTGATGAATGATGTGTTATATGAAGCACAACTAGGAAGTTTAACAAGAAATCCAAGATTAATTGTCAGTGAACCACACAGATACACTTCTCCAATGGTGCATTCACGTTATGGTACTGACCCTGTGACTAACACTTCACAGTCCACTAAATTAATGTCTGGTGTGGTTATTGAAGTTTTTCCATATGAAGGTGGTTCCAAATTACAAGTACTTAGTGTAGTTAAATGTTAAATTATAGTACAGATAGCATATGTGTGGGCATATAGAAATACAATTTGTTGTGGAGTTGAGAGGCAGGACGTATGCGTACGTGTTCGCTGTGCTGTAGTTTGTGATTGAGTGAGGTTATGATAGGTAATGGGAGTTGTAGTGGTGACTGCCCTCTTTTAGTGTATTTCAGGATTAGCATATCATAAACTATATTTGGTCTAACTGTGCATTTATCATTTATTTGATTATTAATTTTTGTTTCATTGTACATGTGGAATTTTTCTAGAGCGTAAATCATATCAACCTTATTAGTTATATGTAAAATGTCCATAATATTTTCCATTGGACCCATGAAGTGTTTAATGTCCAAAAGGTGTTGTGCAAATTTTGATTTATTGTTCTCATATATATATATATATATATGTGGAAGGGTCTTCAGTCTATCCAATATATTTCTTGTTACAATCCAGACATGTTAATAAGTATATGCCACATTTATCAAATTTATTTGAAATGTAATTATTTTTATTTCTGGTCAAAAGTTTACCTATTATGTTTTCAGTTTTGAAGGAGATATTGAGATTGGAATTTTTTAATAGTTTTGTGATGAATTTTGTCCTTCACCAATGTATGTAAATTTGGCCCATTTTGTTTTTCATTTTACTTTTTCTGGTCTTTTCTTGTTTTTTGTTAGAATGAATTTGTGCAAGTGTGATGTATCATATTTATTTTCATGTAGTATTTGTTTTATTGTATTTTTCTGTCTTTCTTTATCTGTATTATTCATTGCGTATGTTACTAGTCAGTTAAATGTCTAATTGCTGCAAATTTGTGTTCTATGGGGTGATATGAGTCACTTGGATTATGGTGTCTGTTGTAGATGGTTTTCTGTATATATTGAATGATATGTTTTTGTCTTCTTTGGAGATGGTAATGTCCAAAAAATTGATTTTATTATCATTTTCTTCTTCCATAGTGAATTTCATCATAGGTGTTATGTTGTTGAATATAGTGAGTATATCATGTATATTAGTTATTCCATTTTTATGAATTATGAGAATGTCATCTATATAGCAGAAATATCCAATTATATGAGATTTCAACAAAATGTCAAGTATCTTTATATTATCAATGTATTTTAGATATATTTAGGGAATAATAGATGAAGTTAGCTTGCCCATTGCTAGGCCCTCTTCTTGTATATATTGTATGTCTTGGTACTGAAAATAGTTTTGTTTGATTAGAACTTGGGATAACTTTCTTATTTCATGATTAATTCCTCATTGATGTTGTTCTGATTGCACATTAGATCAATAATTCTATTAGATCTTTGGTGAGAATATTAGCGTACATGTTTTTGATATTGAAGGAAACTAATTTTAAATCTTTATTGAAAGAAATTTCTTGAATGTCATTCATTGGACACATGCTGCAGCATATGAACTTGACAAACTACTCTTAATAAACTTGAAACATACATTCCACATCCATGCACTTTCAGCGTACAGAATACAGTCCACTTAATGAATGAATAATGGTTTGATGGTAACTTTAAACATTTTGTTTTACTTCTAGAAGTCAAACACAACAGGATGTCCTTGATTAAAATAAAGTATATATATTTATATATGCGATTTTTGAACTGTACTCTTATTATATTACAGCTCATGGCTGCTTCGTCAACTGCCTCTGCTGCCACACTTCCATGCTGTGCGCCCACAGGTGGTGCAGGCCCTGCGACAAGCCTGCCAAGTAGAGAATGACCCAGCTTTAGTCAGTGGTTACATCTACTTCCTAGCTCTTCATACAGTACATGACAGCTTGCCAGATCTGGCAGATCTTGTGTTGGTGAGTTGGCTGCTAGGGAAGTTACGGCAGTATTTCCCAGCCAATATTCTGTCGACCACTGGCAGCATGAGTGGCCATGTGATGAAGATGAGAACATGGTGTTTTGGTGTTGGTTGGTGCATCTGTCAGGAATCAGAAAACAGGGTCTTATTACAAACTCAGAGACAGATATTTTGACAGTTGTAACAACTTTATATGCCTTCAAGTATCACGTTTAATTTTAATGCTGGAATTATGCAAATACAAAGTACAAGCCAAATGTTTCCAGACTGTGGTGATATAACAATTTGAGGCTTACCTCGGTTACAGGTCAGTTTTATCTCCATCAGATTAGTACCCTTTGGAGTTCATACACAGGGACTGGCATCTCTCCCATTGCTGGTTACATCTCTGGAACTCCTGTTTTCTGACTTTTCTGACACTACTTTTGATTGAGCTTGAATTTCCATGATTTAGTTAAAGCTTCATGCCTTTAACACTTTAGTGCAGAGTGTTACTGCTGACACAAGGTTTGAAACTCAAAATGCCGAACATTGCTTGTTGGCAGCATCCAATTATGGCCTCCCTTATGCAATCCACATTTAATTTCCAGTCTTCTATATGTCACATACCAGGCATTTAATTCTGGCTCCCACAGTTAACTGCATTTCACCTTTGGGAACAGGAATATGTCTCAAGGGGCTAGGTCAGGGGAGAAGGTGGGGACCACCGCTGTGTTATTCTGTAGGAGAAAACGATCAAATGTGCTCTTGAAGTTTGAACGTGACCTGTCTTGCCTGTCTGACTGTCTGTCTGTCTTGGGGTTGATGGGCTGTTCCACTGGGATGACTTCTGCTTTGTTTCTGGGTCATAACCATAAATCTATCTTTTATTTCCTGTTATGACCTTAGACAGGAAGTTTGTCCTTTTTGGTCTTATCTGGCAGGTCCCAGCCTAGCACATAAAATCAGTTTTGTTTCTGGTCATTATTCAGCAGATGGGGCACACATTTTTCTGCAGTCTACCTCATGTTTAAATCTTTGTTAAAATGCAGTGGCATATTGTGTATAGTAGGTTTAGAATGTTATCACATTATTAGTCATATGAAATATGGATGATTTCATGCACTTCTTCCGCATTTCGATCAATCCAAATTCATGATGGGTGACCTCAGCATACAAAATCTTCAACCCAAGTCTGGTCACTTTGAAACACGCAAACCATTTAGAGGTTTGTGCATAGTGATGAAGTAATCATGAAAGGCTTTTTTAAAGCATTTTGCAAGTCTCAGAAACTCTTTTTACAAGAGTAAAATAAGAGTTGATGCAGATCCTCTGTTCCTTAAGGTCGGCCATTTTATTGGGCTACAACAGTTGCGGAATCCACTCAGCAGGGATGTAGTTAAACATCAGTTGCACAATGTTATGTTACAATAACATCCACCACACTAATTCATGATGAACCAACTTGGCAGTACTTGTTGGCTGCACTAAGTCTGGATAGTGTATCACATGGCCAGCCCAGAAACTTCTGGCTTGCGTATTGTCGGTGTATGATGGTGAAGACTGGCTATATGTGCCTTAGTTTGGGATCCACTGACATTTTCATCTGAGCATGGTAGTACACCTTCAAATTCCATAAAATGAAGAGAATTTGATAAGTATCTGAGTGTATTTGTTAGCTTTTTGAGAAGACCTGTGCTTGTGAAGGTAGTTTGTTTTTGAATGTAATGTTTCTTCCAGTGTAGTACTACATAAAGGTGCTACTTTTTTGCTTTCAGTGACCATGTTGTTTACACTAATAATAATTGAATTTGTAGTAGGTAGTTATTGTTATAAAATGTGGACTGATGCAATATTAGGCATTTTGAATTCCTGTGCCATTTTGCTGGTTGGTAAAAGAAGTAATGTTCACCCTAGAACAGACCATGAAGGCCAATAGGGGGAGTGTGGGATTACAGGAGCGGAAAATCTTGCCCCCATTGCGATTTGATCCCCAGACTCCAGCCAGCAGCGAGTTTCTATACCAACTATGCTATATTTTAGTGGTTGGTAGAAGAGGAAATTTTGGAACTACCATTCTAGATGTTAGTGACTTTGACACCGAACTAGTAATAAAACATTAAATTGACAAAACTAAACATCTGAATAAATGAGCTAAAGCTATAAAAGTTGAGTCCTAGAAGAAGGAAATAATTGTATTGAAGAACAATGGCTGGGGAATCTTTTTGCTGTAGTATGGTATTGTGTAAAGTGGTGACAAGACTCATGCTAATATGTGTAGTTATTCTTCTTAATAAGCAGAATGGATATTTCATTGCTCAAAACTCTTATGATTTCTGTTGGCAGCAAGCCTGTAGACTGTTTTTACAGGAGACTTTATCTGTTCACATTTGAATTAAACATGTAAGGTTTAAAATGTCTCATTTTACTGACTGTTTTTCTGTGTTTAAAGTTAGAACTATTTATATACCATGTGTGCTAAGAACAGCATGCTACATGTGATGTGGCTTGTATGTTTTGTTTGACAGGATATGGCTCAGTTGATTGTGGAAAGAAGTTCAATAATTGCAGCAATTTTGCCGGCTCCAGATCATGACATTCCTGGAGCGCTCGGTACACAGAATGCCCTTATGCTGATGTTCTGCTCCTATTTACAAAAGGTGATGTATCCAATTTTTGTACAAGTAGTCAGACCTGAACATGTCTCATGCAGTGGATTTGTTTTAACATTTTGAGTCCTGGCCGCATTATGTACAAAGTAGCCCTGGTCTCTGAATACTTTTTATGTAAATGTTTGAAGTGCAGGCTATTCAAGTTTAATTTTGTCAGGTTTGTGACTCTCACATTTGTGTCAGCATTACAGTCTTCTGAGATGTGCTGCTGAATAATTTTCAGTGTCTTTGTTATTTTGTTTTGTACAGCTAAACAAGGTACTTTTGGGGGAGGGGGGGGGGATGTTGACAGACATTGCTAGTGATGCTGCTACAGGAAAATTGGTATAATTTATTTTGACAATAGAGGATAAAAGTGGAGAGGTTTATACAGGATATGAGAAATTGTTATCAGATGTCTGTACTGTTATTTGTTTGGGATCTGATATTTTACTGTTGTTTCATATTGAAGTGAATGGAGTATTTACTCACACACATCAGTTTTATTTTTAATGGTTTATTTGGTGATGCCGTCAGTGTCTATGTAGCAGGTGAATAATTGTGAATGTGGGTCATGGGTGGAATGAAAAGTAAGGGATTTGGAGAGACACCTGTACACCACAAATTTCACATTTACTGCCCTTGGAGAGAACCTGGTGTAAGCATTTGAAATGACAGTAGTTCTAAATATGAATTACATTGCAACAGTAGACTGAATTGGTGGTGAATCAGTGCCTAGTTGTACAGTTATCGATTGGCAGTGTTACCAGTCCATTACATGTTCTATTAAGAAAAGTTAATAACATTCATTATTATCTTCAGGCAAGAGAACCTAGAAGAGAGGCCTATACGTGGTCTGAAAGTCAGGATCAGATATTGGTGACTTGGAGTACAGGAGAGGAATCAACAATGCATATCCTTGTGGTGCATGCCATGATCATCTTATTGAACTATGGGCCAGGACAGGGTATGCATTTCAAGAAGTTGAATTTAATTTATTTTCATAGTCTGCAGCAGTATATCATATTTGCCTTGATATGAGATGACCTGCCATCAAAGTTGTCAGTTCTTAGGGAGGTACCCACCTGTACAGAGCATGCTTATTTGTGTTGTGTTCTCATCATTGTTTTGAAGTGGATGAACAGTTACCAAGGCTGGCAGAGTGACATCAAATGGCACTTTTTGTTCTGACATCTGCAAAACAGATTTTGGCCATGACATTTGTGTTTTATAATAGTACAGTATGTGATTTGCTGTAAATGGGAAGTGGATGATCTGAGTCTTAGTATATTTAAGTTAGGCTCAGAATGGGAGGTTAAATTAATTTTTCATGCTTAACAAACCAAACTAGCCAAATAGCCCTGTTTTAATTACTCAGCTGGTTTAGCAATTCCCTGCTGTGGTAGAACCTAAAAGTTTTGTTTTCTTAACAGCCCACTTTTGCATTGTTGCCCAGTTGAATTCAATGAAGTTCATACATCACAACACATTTCTCTAAGATAAATTTAATGTTATCCTCTAGTTTATGTGTATGTGTTCAATATGGTCTCTTCCCTTGAGGATTTGCATATAAAATTTCATATACAGTTTGTATTTCTGTCCATGTCTGTATTAGCGTTGATGTAATCAGCACAATAATACTTGGTGAAATGCTACTTTGAAAGCCTTCCTTAGTGTAATTTTTTCTGCTGTTCTGTTACTTCCTGTCTCCTAGGTCCAGTTAATCTCCAGATATTGTTTGCAGACACTACAAGGCTGTGTTCTTCCTTGATAGTTTCAGTCCAAGTTTCTCACCCATGCAAAACTGAGTAGATGGTGTGAATTCTGAAGGCTTTCTGTCTGCCTCCACAGATTTGAATCTCTTTGAAAGTCTCCTGGAAACTTGGTTTCCGCTTGGTAAGGAACCTCCCAAGGCTTATTTAGTGGATACGTCAGAAGAAGCACTGCTGATCCCTGATTGGCTAAAACTTAGGATGATTCGGTCAAATGTGGATCGCTTGGTGGATGCAGCACTGACTGACCTTGAACCTCCACAACTAGTGCTTTTTATTCAGTCCTTTGGAATTCCAGTGAAATCTATGAGGTACTTTTGAATGATAAGATGATATTACGCTTCAGAATCTCAGTTCTTTGTGGGTGATGCATATTTTTAAATGTGTGATGTAGGACTTAGCTCATCAATTTAAAGGCATGTGAGGAATAGGATTGAACACCAAAGTTGTCTTTCCTCCCTACTGAACAAGCCTGTTGTTTGTGAAATCCTAGATCTTACAAGGCCTTGCAATTTAATAAGTAGGCTGATTCTATAAACAAGAATTTCAGGCTGTACTCATAAGCTTGCCTTTCTGTTGCATAGAGTTCCAGTCATACACCTGTTTATTGTGAATGTTGTAATTAGGTACACTAACTTTGTAATGTAACAATTATGTGCTGTTTAGCAGATTAGTGAGTTTCCTAGGCTTTGCAACAACAGAAAGATACTATTAATTCAGTGTCAGTTTCAACACACACATCTACATAGGCAAATGAGTGTTTTATCTGTTTAGTTTGTATGGTTAGTTGCATGGAGTTGTGGTATCCAGTTCAGGCTGTGTGCTGTCGTTGGCTGGTGTCAATATGGATACTGAATTATGGTTTGTTGATTGGGAATTCTGGTGGTGTAAGGATTTTTACAGTGGCCTCATTAGGAGTGATTTGTACTGAAAGAGACATGCATACAATGTTTGACTTTCTGTGTATGTTGGGTGGTGCCCATAATACTCATACAACCATACCATTTGTGGTGTAACTGGCTGTGAACATTTACAGCAAACTTCTGCATAGACTGGATCAAGCTGTAACTGCAGATCCATTGTCAGTTGGTGAAGCAGTACTGGACAAGAGCTACATGGCACAGTTAGTTGAAGTACAGCATCGCCGTGGTGCCACTGGAGGACAAATGTTTGTGCAAGTTGTTCAGCTAGAGCAACCCCGATTACCAGGTTTGTGGCAAGATGATTCTGAATGTAGTAGAAAACATATGGTCCACAGGTGGCAAAACACTATTCAGTACTCAGTGAAGCTTAGTCTACTCTTTATTTTTGTGGTATAATAAGCCATTTGTTGATTTTTTTCCAAAAATACCTTAAGATGATTTCATTGTTTTTCACTGATGATTGTTTCCCCCATAAGAAGTTCTTTCTTTGCAGGTCTGTTGAATAACTTCTTTTGCAGATAGCACTGTGTTTGTTAGTGTTGTTATGAATGTTAACACATTGTTTTGGTATTTATCTGTTCCATTGAATTTCTTTTATGATTTTTCAAAATTTAGAACTATTTTGCTCCTTTTTTGTGATCTTTGGCCAATTTTAAAGCATAGCCTAAGGGGCCAAAAAATTTTCCAAAAATCTAGGAGCTGCCTCAAAATTCTAGGCATCAGAATGGTAACATGCAGGCACACCATTCTGAGGACCCACAATTCTGAAGTGAACTGTCAACCTCACTGTTGTCTATTGCCTTCTTTTTGGTGCTTGTGAACTGATACACATTATTATATGTAAGGAAACAAAGATGCATTGATTATGTTGAAAATATGAAGCAGCACTCTTTAAAATTTAGTCATCTGGACAACCAGTAACCCTGAATTTATGCACTACTTGTACAGTTTGTTGAGTCAAAAGTGTATCAAGAATAAACCATGGTCTAAGAGAGACCTTGTTGTTCTTCCCTGTTATCTAGTCATTTAAATTCAGTTTACTCTCTGCAGATGCATTCAACTATACCATGTTCTCATATCTGTACCTTTGTGAAATTTTGTGTTTAATATGAGTTAAATATAATGTCATAATCCGGGTCATTTGCACTGCTCTTCTACCAGTCTGTATATTATGAGTTGCTGGAATTAACTGGTATAAGGCAATAAGTAGTGATTTTTTCTGTGAATAAATTATTCATGTACAGAACAGCCTTTGTTGTATTTTGTTTTTGTTTTTTTTAGCTTCAAAACTTTTATACCTACAGTTCCTGGAATGTGTAAATGAGAACCTGTAAAAATGTGCTTGCCATGTTCGTCTCTCTTTTTTTATCTCTCTGTCTGTTACAAAACAATTTGAGAACTGCTCATTGGATTGGCATGACATTTGACATTTCAGAGTTTCACAAAAATTTTCAGATTATTGCAGTTTTGGTTAAACTCAGACAACAAGGTCGGATACTTTACATTAAGACATTTTTGAAATTGTGTGTGCCTCTCAAGCGTAATGTGTGGTAAACTCACTTGGTGTAATCAGAATGGATTGGACAGACAATTTGAACATGATTTCTGTGCCGAATACTTTTTCATTTTGCGTTACAGGTTTTGAGATAACTGATTGAGCTGGATTCTTAATGTTTTGTCAGCTTGTGGCTTGAACATGGTGGGAGTGATTTCACTGTTGCTCTCGAGTGCACCTTTTTTATGCTGTTTGTAACATTGTCAAACTGTAACACTCACAGGTTTAAAATGGGAAGCAGTAGCAATGCTAACCTTCCAGAGTTGTTTCACATTGCATACATTTATAACTCATTCATTATGTAAGAGCCTGAGTCCTGCCCTAATGAACAGGCTGTATTATGGATTTGGAGAAAGAAGTTAAAGGTATTAATTTGATGTTTGTTTGTAAGACAGTACTGAATGTATGAGAAACTGCACATTACTACAGTTGTAATAGTCAAATTACTGAAACCAACACTTTAATTTATTAGACACTATTGTTTGTCTAGATTAGTCTCGACAATGTGTGTCAATACCTCGACGTGCTCTTCCAGTAGCTGTACTGTCCAGTAGAGATGGCTCAAAAAATTCAGACCAACCAGAGGTGCTACAAGTTTCTCCTACATTACTGAAACTGTTTGGAAGTGATAACATGGAACCTGACTGTAGTAAGGCTGAAAAACAGCAAGCATTTAGGACACTGCAGAAGGTAAGTTTCATTTTTCACATGGGTTACCATAGAAGCAAATGTGTGCATCAGAATATTACTTTTACATAAGGTGCATACTGATCACCTACAAGACTGCATTAACCTTTACAGCTCTTGCGTCCTACCGTTTAGGACGGCATTTAAATACCTCCGCGCTCCCTCAAGGCTCGACCGTCCTACCGTCTAGGACAGCCACAGCCTCAGCCGTGTAAATATTTCGCTCTCAATATATTTAGGGAGATTTCACTCATTTTTAGCACCACACTAGAAGTTTTTCCAGCTTCATGCTCCGACTGATCTACTGGTTGAGAGAAAACCACATGTATCCATTT
>Ga0123353_10011888_pt1 | contig 12309 bp, 11 predicted proteins | sample TergutLab28metaG_3_FD_92763 | JGI IMG/M metagenome (GOLD analysis project Ga0123353, IMG submission 92763) | Labiotermes labralis P3 segment gut microbial communities from Petit-Saut dam, French Guiana - Lab288 P3 | ecosystem: Host-associated > Arthropoda: Insects > Digestive system > Gut ... | reverse complement strand
TGGGACTCTCAGTACCACACCTAGCAAGGAAGTCAAAACATGTATTACAAAACTGTATTAACAGGCTCCAAAATGTCAGATTCAGATATTGCCTCCCACGAAACCGACGAATTTACAGAGGAAGATGATTGTGAAGACAACATGGACTGCTTTACCCAGTCAATTAAGCCAAGTGATTTTCTGCTGCTAAACTCAGCAACAAGGAAGACAGTGAAGTATTCTGTTCAGCTGATCCAACAATTTGGGTTTGATGGTTATAGCACCAGATTTTTGAAGCAGCAGCTCACATGTTGGACACTTTTTTCCCCCAGAAATTGAAGACAATGCAGTAATAGATCTTGCTGACATTGTGTTGAAGTTACCACATTCAGTGGTTTCAGGAAGCAATTGCAGAACAGTCACTATGATTTTTGGCATGAACTTTTCAGGTTATAATGTTAAATAAGATTAATGTTTCTGAAGATGAGTGTCAATGTTTCTGTCATTTGAAGCAAAATGTCAAACAGTACTTTATAATACTCTAACTTCACATGTGATTGCCACATAACATATTTCTTCACCAGACTAATACATTTTATTGTGTAACACTTGACTTTCCTGTTGAAAATTGTGAATGTTCAAAGGTGCCCCTTGGGTTGGGCACCTTTCAACACAATACAGGGGCTACTAAAATGGGTTTTGCATTCAAGATGAGCAGACATGGGGAGTTCACATACAACTTAACAATAAGACAAAATATCAAAGTGTACATTGCTTTTTGTTGCAATAATCTATCCTTTTTAGTTTATTTACAATATCAGCATTTCAAAAAAATGTTCAAATGTGTGCCACTCTCTCCCCTAATTTATGTTATTACAAAGGTAAGTATAGCATTTCCAACATTAAAAATTGAGTATTTACCCTACAGTCTATTATGTCCAATCACGCCAGCCCACAGAAAATAAAATTTTCTGTTTCTGATATTGCATGGTGTTATGTAATGCACATATGCATTTATGTGTACAACTGTAGTAAAATGACTTCATAGCTTTAACGGTACAAGGTGCTATCCAAAAGTTCCTGATATGTATCAGAGAGAAAAAAAAAGCAGACACACAAAAAGTCCCCATCACTACCACACCCTTGGGAATGTACACATCGATCCAAATGTTTCTGCCACAATCGGAAGCTCTGTTGGAAATCATTTTGTGTCACGTCTTCAGCACCTTCTGCTCTTTGGCCTGGATCTCCTCTATGGTATCAAATCTTCACCCCTTCATCTTAATTTCCATCTTGGGAAAGAGAAGGAAGAAGTCACAGGGGGCTAAATCAGGAAAGAAGGGGGTGGCAGACATATGTAATGTTTTTGGAGGCGCAGGTGCATTGTCGTGATGGAGCCCTTGGTTGTTTCTGTGCCATATGTCTGGCTGCTTCTTTCTCATGTCCTCCCTAAGCTGACTCAGGACATCACAGTAGAACTTCACATTGACTGTGTGACCTGGAGGAACAAATGGATAATCCCATCAACGATGAAAAAAAGCAGATCAGCATTAACTTCACATTGCTTTTCATTTGCTACACTTTCTATGGCCAGGGCGAAAATGGACACTTCCACTGGAACAACTGCTATTTTGTTTCAGGGTCATACCCATAAATCCAACCTGCATCACCAGCTACGACCTTGAAGGGGGAGTCTCCGTCATTTCTGACCTGCTCCTGAAGTTCCGAGAGGACTTCCAGCTGATGATGCTTCTGGTTGTCAGTCAGCAGCCTTGGCACGAATTTTGCAGCAGTCTGCTTGATGTTGAGCTCGTCCAATGAAATGCCGTGGAATGTCCCATACAACAGTCCCATTGCAAACGATATGCATCATTTGCTTACCATTCTCGCAGATAACCTCAAGCACTTTTTTAACATTTTCTGGCATTGTACAGATTGTAGGTTGTCCAGAATGGTTGTCTTGGTCAACTGACATTCAGTCACTTTTAAGCCTGTTAAACAAGTTGCAGGTTTGCATCTGACCCAAAGCATCATCTTCATATCCCTGTTCAAGCAGTTTGTGTGTTTTTGACACACTCTTGCCAAGTTTGAAGCAAAACTTGATGCAAACACGCTGCTCCTTCATGTCCACAATTTCAATGAAAAAAATCGCAAAATGTCACAAACATGACACTATAAAAACGCGTATATCAAACGAATGTGTGCACTCAGCACTAAGCCACGAAGCACACTTGTTCACAAACGATACATACTGCTCTACCAGATGCCACTAGTCCGCATTAAAACCAGTTCCTGTGCGATGTTCAAATTTTGGGAACTTCTGGATAGTACTTCATACCTTCTGGGACATCATGCTGCATAGTCTGGTAAACTGCACCAATGGTTTAGAGGACCCTGCTGTCTCCATCAACAGGGTAGACGAATAAGTCCAATATATTTATAAATTGAACATATTCAAAGACACCTCCATAAAACTAAGTATTGTACTCTTACACAACAGTAACCATATACACTGCAAAATAAATATTTTCTTACAGGGACACACATTTTAGACCAACTGATACACTATATAGCAGAGGTTGCCAAACAGTTGATAGTGGCCGCTTTCTGTCTCTATGAAAATTTATTTAAAGACATTTGTCAAGCCTAAATTACAAATATGATCTTGAGTTTACACCCAAAATTGAAATAAGGAAGAATAAAGTGAAGTCAAAGTTCACTTGGGAGCCCAATAGCTTATGTTTGCTAAGCCTATAATGCAGTCCCAAGCAGCAACTGACGCATTCTTTTGTATGGCAAATATTTTAATAAGGAATAAGAAGCCTCTTCAAGATGGAGAAATAGTGAAGCAAACTTTCCTTGATGCTGGAAGCGTTTTACTCGAAGAATTGAAGAATAGAGATGAAATCATGCAAACAACTAAAGGCATGCCCCTATCTCGCCAATCTGTGACGAGGCAGGTGGCAGAAAGGGATGAACTGAAAAAATGTACATCAACAACTGTTGTTATTTTTCCTTACAGTTCAATGAGTCAACTGATATAGTGGACACTTCTAAAAAATCGTGTTCATAAGACTGGTATTCCCTGATATTATCCACAATGAGGAGTTTTTAACTAGGATCCCCGTGAAACAAACTACTAAAGGTGAGATCATTTACCCACAGTTTGTTAGATTGCTACAGAAAGAAACCTTCACCTTTGTAAACTTGTGTGCATTGCTACCAATGGGGACCCAGTCATGGCTGTAGGAAAAATGGGTTTCTTGCACTTTGCCAAAATAAAAATCCATTGTGTTATACAGGGTGAGTCTCTTGCTAGAGGCCCCAAACTATTGTCTATGTATACAATCAAACAGTGTGGGTTTCTCGTTCGTAAATACTGGCAAACAGGTTCATTTAAAGCATGCCAGATGGCATTTTGAACGGAATTTGGTGAAAGACGTGCACCATCGAAGTGTTCCATCCAGAAATTGGTTAAAAAGTTTGAGACAAGGAGAAGCCGATCTAATGCCTGCCGACTTCTTTCTTTGGGGCCTATTGAAGGGCAAAGTGTACAAAAATACACCCCGCACAATCGAACAACTCAAAGACGATTCAAGCCGTCAACATCGACACTTTGGGAAAAGTATTCCAGAATTTGGAGAAACGCATTCAAGTGTGCTTGGATGTGAAAGAAGACCAGTTTCAACATCGATTATGAGCAGGTCCTGTTTTGCATCGTTCCTGGTATGTGTACTAAATTTTCAAGTCATTATCTCAATAACATAATTTTTTATAGACAATAGTTTGGGGCCTCTAGCGAGAGACTCACCCTGTACATCAGAACACACTGTGCAGATGTTATGGATATTGTTGCCAAAATAGTTAACTTAGTTCATGCAAGAAGTGTAGGAGAAGACTTTTCTGAATTCAGCTAGACAAAAATGGGGCTAAGTATGAAGACCTGCTTTGTATAATTATGTCAGGTGGCTTAGTCAGGGGCAGTTATTAGAAAGATTCCCATCCCTGTAGCCTGAAATAATTAAGTACCCAGTTACTGGAGAAAGAAAAAATCTCAGGTTGATGATGCATCATGTTTGCTAAAGTTAGCTTTTGTAACAGGTTTAGGAGCTCAGTGCAATGCACTCAACCTTGAATGTCAAGAGAAGGATAAAATTAGAACCAAGGTAGTTCCTTAAATGCTATCAAACCAACATGGCAGTCTCTAAAATCACAGCTTGCAAAGCAAATTTTGATGAAATTCCCTAATTTATTAAACTCTGTAGAAAAGAACTTGAGAGGAGATTTCAGGACATTAAACAGCTTGAGCCAATCTTCATGTTTACACAATTTCCATTTGCTGAAGTTGACACTAAAAAAATTTCAGCAACTGTCTTCTCTATGTTCAACACAAATGTGTCAGATTTGGAAGAAGAAATACTGAAGCTCCAGTGTGATACTCCCCTAAAAGCCAGAGCTCCTGAGAAAAATTTATGGAATATACTCTATGAAGAACAGTATCCAGACATGCAATCATTAGCTCTTCACTGGAAAGAATTTTCTGTATCAACCTACCTCTGTGAAGAAGCATTCTCCCAGAAGAAGATACCAAAGCCATTTGACTGATGAACATTTAAAATACTGCCTTCACTTGTGCCAAAGTAATTAGGAACCCTCTTTCAATAAGTTACTCCAAGATAAGCAGTGTCATGTATCAACTTTGCAATAGGAAGTTTAATGAAAAATGCCTGTTAATTAAGGTGAACAGTTTTAGTTTGAAAATATCAATTTTTCATAAATGAAACAATTGAACTTTAATATGTTTAATGTTATAAAGCTATTTTATATTTCTTCACCTAGTTGACCTAATATTTACACAATATGTACTACGGTAGATCACAAAAGATTTTCTGTCTTAAGAGCAGATCACACAAATTCAGTAATTCTGTATTGTAGACTTGGGTCACAATGATGATGGTTTATAATTAAATTAAAACATGTATGATAATAAAATATATAGGGATTATTTTATATGGAATGTTTACTTTTATAGTTGATTGAATGATAGCTGCTACATGCACAGACCAGTCAGTCAGTTCAAAGTTACAGTGAGCTTAGCAGACAAGGCAACAGCAGGTTATTCTGGTACATTGCTACACACATACAAAACATGGTATAAATCCCAACAGACTGTGTCCACTGCCATTAGAATCCCAAATATTACAACTACAAAGGCTAGTAACAGTGTAAAATACTGTGGTTTATTTATTTATTTATTTATTTATGCTTGGTTTCTTCAATGAAGTGGCCAGTAGCTCAAAACTAAGTCGGGACAAACAGTATGATAATTAGTGCATAAATAGGAAAAGATTTGGAAGGTAACAGTCACAGCCTCATTGCCGCTACTATCCCAGCATACATTGGGAGGGACTCAGAGAAACCACATAGGACCTGTTTTGATAGCCAGTCTTCAGACCAAAGTTTGAACTCAGGACCTCCCTGAATACAAACAGAAGTGCCACACACTCAACCACAAAAATCAGCAAGAAGTTTTAAAGTTACACAAAACTGCTATAGAGAGATCAGGGGATAACAACTTACTGGAGTGAGTTCTTGCGTAGCTGCCAGGCCGGTGAATGCTAGTCAGATCATCTTTCATCTCAAAGAAGACAAACTTTACAGCAAGGGCAAGCAAGAGGATGAGGATGACGATGTGGTCTGCACTCACTGTCAGCCACCTGTCACAGCATCACAAAAGGTGGCATCTGAACTTTAGTTCTTTGGTGAATATTATTTACACATAATTTTGCCCCAAGTGCCTTTGACAAGTATCATCCCCCATGTTACTTAAAGCCAGTGTCCATTTTTAATACAGTAGCAAGTGCTACAAAAACATCAAGCACATATGAAATAATTTATCAAAAAGTAGTGCTCTTTGATGGTTCAATTTTACCAGTAAGTGGCAACCGTGACTGGTTGCAATATCCTTGTTGGTTATGGCACTGATTTACATTACACATTCCTGAGTTTCAGCTCATTCTGTAAATAAAAACATAAATAAATTCCCAATTCCAAGATAGGCAATTTAAGTTATTTGATATGCACTATTACTAAACATGGTTGATAAAGTTGTACACAGGATGAACAAACAATTACTGTAGTCTGGGATGGGAAGCTGTTTAATTTTGGAAACTGATTCCTCCTTTTTGGGGGTCAGAGACTCACAGAGTAGTTAATCAGCCATTCCAACATCACCCTATTTCTTAACAGCTGAAGTTAAATAAGCCTGTGTTATTCTTATCAATCAACTCATACTAAAACAAGACACAATGCCACCTTACTCACTTTAAGATGTACCCCTGCAGTAGGACATCATTAGTGCTGTTTGAGGTCATGGCCGAATCACCATTCACCAAGTTCACCACAGGGAGTTCCTCCCCTTCACTGGCAAATGACCAGCGACTATAACATGTAACAATGTACAATGAGGACCCACAAACAGTCAAAATGAACAATCCCAGCAGCTGTAAACCTGACCTGTATACCCACTGCAACATTATGCATCTCAGCACCTCACTCCAGCATACTATATATGTGCACCACCTATACCATCTGCATGCTAGCAGGTCAGGGCCAGGTTCACACGATGGTTATCGGTTGTGCCCCACAGATATATATAGCAGGTCTACACTCTGGCAGTGTTGTGCAACTGCTGCCACTCACTCACTTGTAACCTGCAAGGTTTTCATGGCAAAGCAAATAATGACTAGTCTTTGGGGATATGATACTGTGGAGCCTGACAGAGAGGTACCAACATTAAGGAAGAACCTTCCGCTCCCCCTGTTTATTTGCTGTGTTATTTCTCTATTAGCCCATTAATTATGCTTCATGAAAGATAAAACATCATGCTGTATGTGTTTCCCCACTCAATTTCTGAACTGTCTGCTTGATATTCAGAAAATCTGTTACAGGTGTTATGCCATTACAGGTTACCCAAACCCCATACTTGTTTATATCCCAGATTCAGTAATAACATGCCATACGGACAAACTTGAGAAGTGAACATTGACACTAGCACCACATAATTTGGGATCCTGAATATATGGTAACAGATCCTACAGAAATAATTGTATATGTAAAGGCAATATTTTTGTAACATGTGGTGGGTGATACGATACGATGCAGTATATTCTGGCAGAGGTGTATAATGTTACAGAGGATCCTGTTGCTTCTGCATCACTACACCTACCACACTACATGACATCATATCCCAGAAGACTACTATCTTCACAGCCCATACTATAAGAACTTCACAACTCACCAAACAATACATTCTGTATAATAAAAAATGACAACAATAACAACACTGATGTATGCATGCAGAACTAGAAACCTGTACAACAGGAAAGCAACCTCAGTATTCTGGTCATAACTGCTTGTTTGGTTCACCTGCAAACTTTCATGATAAACCTACTATCTTACCTTATTTTCTGCCACCATGTCAACCACACAGATTGTACAGCACATTATAAGACATGAAGTTCCCAAAAATCTAACATCCACCACAAACTGCTAGGTGCCACAAGGGTGATATGAAGCAATTTCAATACTAAGGATCCATAAATATTAAGTGCCACCATACAAAAATTCTAATGCTACAGGAACCTGATGCCATGGATTTGTGCAGCCCTGAGATGACAAAAAAATCAATAATAAAGACAGGGTTTGGTCTTGGAAGGAGACAGTTTTGGCCTATTTCAGCATACTGTCCTGACATCTGACTGGCCACATCAGCCAGTAGCCTGGATCATATTCAAGCTGAGGACCTCCAGAGCACAATATGAATGTTAATACTACAGATAACTTGCTCAGTGCCTTTATGTTTGTCTGTTTATCCATTTTCTATTGGAGTCACTAACTTCTCCCTGAGAATAATTATGCCCCAACACAGCAGTGTATAATGGAGTACAAGTGAAGGCCCTTGAATTTTGGCAATGGATAGAGGTAAGACATCAGTTTCATGGTCCAGCCCCTTCACCTGTGGTATGTATTGCCTCGGAAGCTTGGAGGGCCCCAACAGCTATGGTAGATATACCAAGAAATGGAAAATCTCTGTTCTTACCAATTGAAACTGGATCCTCTAGTCATCCAGTCCCATAGCCTAGAAACTATACTGACTGAACTCCACAGGCAGTTAAGTTACCAAAATTTGATGACTATTTTCATCACATATTCACTTATATACCAGTTTGCTGATACACAGTGAGTTCTGCAGGCTGTATTTCTATGGCATGAACTTACTATAATACTGTTACTACAGAACCCATGAACTGGTAACTCCACCATGGCTGTTATATATAGGCATTATAATATTATAGGTGCTAGCACATAAAGCAATCCCTGTACAGGCCTGCTACAGGCCCAAAGGGTTCCAGGAGGTTGAGGCTCCCAGATTTATGGAAAATTGGCAAAGAAAGGTGGTAAGGTTGTCAGCCCTATGCACCGGCCGCCTTTTCCCCCCCTGGTACTCATTATCTGTTAAAAGGCTGAGTCAACCCCAGTGCCATAGCAATGCTGGAAGAATTATGTCAATGAAAAATTCTACTGATACCATCAGGAATCAAACCCACAAAGCTCTGGCTTGTAGTGCAGTGCCTGAATGAACTGCGCCACCATGTGCCCCATTTTGGGTGCTATATGCACTATATTACACAAGTAGTATCCTATTACTTGCAGGGTACTAGATTAGGTCTTGCCAGTAATAAAATGTCGATTGCATAAATGTTGTAATTTCATTTCATATTATTTGGAATGACTCAATGATGAGTGTCACCCTAAGTTCAGACAGTAAGGGGCAAGTCTCTATTACAGTCTAATCCAAATTCAGATGGGAAGACAGAAAAGTTGCTACAACCACATTGTTATAATTAACAGACATCTTGTAGCCCATGTCTCAGCAGGGATTTGGATTATTTATCAGTTTAATTACTCTCAGTCTTGAAGTCGGGCAGACAAGATCTATTAACATCACCAAGGGAATCCACACTAATAAAACTTATGGTTTAATGCCAGTGGCTGTACATCTATCACTCCAAGTTTACCACAACCTACTGCACCCCTCAGCAAAAATAAGACATCTGTATCTGCCAAACTAGGAATGCATGAACTGTTGGTTTCCAAACTGCAGATACAACTTGGCACTCCACAGGATTTACCACTCCCCGCACATCATGGAGTTAAACTAACACACTTTATTCAGACACCACATAAATATGACCACCATCAAAAATCTCTCAACAGTGGCAGCATAAAAAAACGAAAGCTACAATGCTAGTATGTCTGTTCAACAATTAAACATCTTGTTATATCCTATCAAAATTCACTTGATTCATAAAAATTAGCATAGTAAAGCACACTATAACTACAAAAATTAGCACTACAGCGTCAGCCTTATGATGGTATCCTGTTGGTCACAGGTAGGTACTGCTGTTTCAATAGACCAGTGATGTGTGATTTTAAAAGAACTTTCAAGGGATCGAGCAGAAACACAGTGTAATTGATGTCAGCATCATCGTACAAGCTGGGGCTGCATAATTTGTTCATATATAATGTAAACATATACAGATAATTTTATGGAAAAAGTAACAGTCAAATATATCATTAAGACTTTTATGAATATATCTCATCAATCTTACAAACTTCAGCAATGCTTAATGCTTGTAATTGTGAATTTCCTTGAAGGTGGTCGTTTAAGACTGAAACATTTAAGAAACAGTTACAAAGTAAGGACTGATATATATATGTGTGTGTGTATACAGCGATGACAAATTACTTCATATTATTTATATTTTGAGCTGGTCCCACTTGGTGTAAGCACATCAGACTGTTCCTTCTGAGTGTGCACTATGTACCTGTGTGCATGCACCAGCATCAGTCCAGCTGACATAATGACTTTCACACGCTGCACCACTGGGTTTGGTTTCTGATCCTCCTCACGCAGTGCCTGCATGATATGCGACTTGTCATGCCAGGTGGGCCAGTCACTCCTTCCACTCCGCGACAGCTGTGAACATTGCACCACATACATACAACTCTGGGACCTCTCAAGTGTCTCACCACATGGGATGATGATGATGATTATGATGAACCCCCTATCAATTTTCACTTTCTCATACATAACACAGGAAAAGAATAATACCTGCAAATAAAATTCAAATTGGGATTTTGACAGAAATTAAAGTTTTGATGTCCTTAATAAATGTATATACTGCATCTACACTGCAGTGTCAGTTTAATGTGTACATGAACAACTTGAGCACTCCTATCACAGTTCAGGATACTGCATACAAATTGATTTTAACATTATTATTTTGTCCTTTAGTATCAAGTTTATAAGTATGTGAATGTCTTTTCATAGTGCATCTTTTCGTCATATTATCTGTTCTATTTGGCTATTGTACTTGTAAATTTTTGATTGTAAGTCATGATTTAAGCTCAGTTAAGTGAGTTACATTTCTTATAAATAGGAAGCCTGCATCATGATGCACCCCCTTAAAAAAGTGACATTCTGTTATGTTTATATGGATGGTGCTCAGTGCATTAAAAAGAACTGAGCTTTTAGCTTTAGCGAGCGTGTGTACCAGCCACTTAGACTGAAGCGCTGTGTACTTGGTTCCTTAGGCCCCCAAAAATTTGTAAACCTGTGGAAATCTTGTATCCTCCATTTTGTAGGTTAGTCATACCATTAATGAGCCTAATTAGCAGCCTACAAGATGGCACACAGCAACACAAGAGAGGGGTAGTGAAGCAGAAACTGGAGAACATTGTGAGTACCCAGTACACTTCCCATGACTGCAGAACATAGCATATCCAGCACACAACAAACGCTACTAACTGACGCGCACATATTGGCTTCAAGTAGTTGACTGACCTGTCACCCCCACTGAGTTACATGGAATCATCCATTTCACGCCACGACAAAATCTGCTTTCTGTGTGTGTGCCATCTCATTCTGCGTGTGTGCCGTCTCATTCTGCATGTGTGCCGTCTCATTCTAACTGCAGTACGGCTGATAATCATAACCTCTTTTTTTTTTTTAAAGAGTACATTGTATCTGGATACATATTTGTTACAAAATGTGTAACCAAGTTTGCTCTTTGGTCTGCTGGGATGTAAGCTATGGTAAAAAATGTACATAAAACCCTATACCAAATTCCTCTGTGATTAACGTATAGTTTATACAAGAACACACATAAACCTTGGTCAGAATTTTTATGTATTACTCTTGCAATGCCTCAATCGTACAATAGCCTAACTTGCCAGAAATTATAACAGAAACTAGAACAATTTCTTAAAACCAATTTAATATTATCCTTATCAGCATGGCACAAGCAGCATAGCAGATAAACCCCTCACCGTGAAACCTGAATGGATGGTAGGTGACAGTATCTGATACAGTATACAATGTTTGCTCATTTATTTTGTTTATCCCAACCTGTTTTATTTACACCTCTCAATGACGACAGCTTTGTGAGTTCATGCCCCTCAAAAAATTTATGATGTTAGAACAAGAAGTCACTGTGGTGAAAATTTGTAAAAGTAGGTATCTGTCCTTTTGAGGAGCATGTTTGTTGTTTAACAGCTGAGACTACAAGTGAAACCCTCATGGAGGATAATATATTTGATGGCCAATATAAAGTATTACAGATAAGCTGAAAACCCCCATAAGTGTAGCCTACCACATGTAATGAAGATAAAGTTACAAGAAATTTAAGCATTATAAGAGGGCATATTTTGTGACAGCGATGGGAAATTATGAAATTCTGAAAGTGAAATATCCCATAGTATAGTTGCAAGGAAGGAATGCATTTCAAATAGCCTGAATGTTTACTAAAATTCCATAGTTAATGGAGATGGTTCTGAAGAAATGACTGGAACTGAATATTGTGTAACTATCAGTGATGTTATTGTTGGTTCATATACAGTAGAATAACATGTCACTGGGTTAGTTGTTAATGTTACTTTAGGTATGGAAGAATCAATGTGAAATTAATGTTTGGGTAAACTTGCAGATTGTATTAGATCAGGAAGAATTCATCAGTTAACTGCTGCATGGTTGCTTCTCAGGGTAAGTGTTGTTAACCTTTTGGCGCTGGAATTATTTTTTTAATTTTAGCACACCCTGTATATAAAATGTGAATAATACAGCAACCAAATATGTTAGAATTATGAAACAACCTGCATTTTGAAGAGAAAAAAACGGAGAGTATATACCATGTTTAAAATATTCAGTGCCTATATTTGTTGAATAAATATATAAAATGCAACTTTAGAGGTTAGCGGTGCAGTATG
>Ga0123353_10011886_pt1 | contig 12309 bp, 10 predicted proteins | sample TergutLab28metaG_3_FD_92763 | JGI IMG/M metagenome (GOLD analysis project Ga0123353, IMG submission 92763) | Labiotermes labralis P3 segment gut microbial communities from Petit-Saut dam, French Guiana - Lab288 P3 | ecosystem: Host-associated > Arthropoda: Insects > Digestive system > Gut ... | reverse complement strand
GTACCGATGCCGTCCCACGGCCGGTGGGGGGTTGCTCGCGCAGTTCCCCGCGCCCCTACGGGGCACGTCCCAGCCCGGCAGGGCATCGATCCCGTCCCACGGCCGGTGGGGGTTCCCCGCGCCCCTGGCGGGGCACGTCCCAGCCCCACGGGGCATCGATGCCGTCGCACGGCCGGTGGGGGTTCCCCGCACCCCTGCGGGGCACGGTGCCGTCGCACGGGAGCGCCCCCACCGCCGTGGGGCCCCGCCCGAGTGGGGCGGAAACCGGTACCCGGGGCCCCGCGCCGGAGGCGATAAGGCAGGCTTGGACACGTGCCAGACGCTTCGCAGACGCAAGGACCCGCCGATCGGTCCCACGAGGACCATTCCGACCACTCCGCCACATTGCGGCGGCTGGAGAAGTCGGCCGGCCGGCTGGCCGCGCACGCCATCGCACGGATGGACGAGCAACTGCCGTGGTACCGGGCGATGCCGCCGGAGAACCGCTCGTGGATCGGCCTGGTCGCCCAGGCCGGTATCGCCGCGTTCACCGAGTGGTTCCGGCACCCCGAGGCGCCGCAGGCGATCAGCACGGACGTGTTCGGCACCGCGCCGCGCGAGCTGACCCGGGCGATCTCGCTGCGCCAGACCGTCGAGATGGTCCGCACCACCATCGAGGTGATGGAGGCGGCCATCGACGAGGTCGCCGCCCCCGGCGACGAGGCGGTGCTGCGCGAGGCGCTGCTGGTGTACGCCCGCGAGATCGCGTTCGCCACCGCGCAGGTGTACGCCCAGGCCGCCGAGGCCCGCGGCGCCTGGGACGCGCGCCTGGAGTCGCTGGTCGTCAACGCGGTGCTGTCCGGCGAGGCCGACGAGGGCGTGCTGTCCCGCGCCGCCGCGCTGGGCTGGAACTCCCCGGACAAGATCGTGGTGGTGCTGGGCACCGCGCCCAACGGCGACAGCGAGCTGACCGTCGAGGCGATCCGCCGGGCCTCGCGGCACGCGAAACTGCAGGTGCTGACCGGGGTGCTCGGCGAGCGCCTGGTGGTGATCGCCGGCGGCGACGACGATCCGATCAAGGTGGCGAAGGCGCTGATCGGCCCGTTCGCCCCCGGTCCCGTGGTGGCCGGCCCGGTGGTCGGGGACCTGCTGTCCGCGACGCGCTCCGCGCAGGCCGCGGCGGCCGGCCTGAAGGCGTGTGCGGCCTGGCCGGACGCGCCGCGCCCGGTGCTCTCCGACGATCTGCTGCCCGAGCGCGCCATGGCCGGCGACCGGTTCGCCCGCGACCAGCTGGTGGAGGAGATCTACAGGCCGCTGGAGGAAGCGGGCTCCGCGCTGCTGGAGACGCTGAGTGTCTACCTGGAGCAGGCGTCGTCCCTGGAGGGCGCCGCCAGGATGCTCTTCGTGCACCCCAACACCGTGCGCTACCGGCTCCGACGTGTGACTGATGTCACCGGGTGGTCCCCTTCCGATGTACGCTCCGCATTCACCCTGCGCATCGCGCTCATCCTCGGGCGGTTGTCGGATGCGGACCCCGCGCGCTGACTCTTTGTCCGACACCCACAAATCACCCGACAGTTCTTGGTCCCTGTCCTCACGGGCGATCAGCCCCGCCGTCGAGAGAGAGTGTGAGTGTGCTCGTACTCGTAGCTCCCGGCCAGGGCGCCCAGACGCCCGGCTTCCTCGCCCCCTGGCTCGAACTGCCCGGCGCCGCCGACCGGTTGGCCGCCTGGTCGGAGGCCGCAGGCCTCGACCTGGCCCACTTCGGCACCCGGGCCGACGCGGACGAGATCCGCGACACCAAGGTCGCGCAGCCGCTGCTGGTGGCCGCCGGACTGCTGTCCGCCGCGGCCCTGGACGCCACGCCCGACCTGGTGGCCGGCCACAGCGTCGGTGAGATCACCGCCGCCGTGCTGGCCGGCGTGCTGTCCGACGCCGACGCGATGACGTTCGTGGCGGCCCGCGGCCGGGCCATGGCCGAGGCCGCCGCGGTCACCGAGACCGGCATGTCCGCGGTGCTCGGCGGCGACCCGGACACGGTGGTCGCGCACCTGGAGTCCCTGGGCCTGACCCCCGCCAACATCAACGGCGCCGGCCAGATCGTGGCCGCCGGAACCGCCGGGCAGCTCGCCGAGCTGACCGCGAACGGTCCCGAGGGCGCCCGGGTGCGCCCGCTGCAGGTGGCGGGCGCGTTCCACACCGTCCACATGGCCCCCGCGGTGTCCACCCTGGAGGCGCTGGCGCCGACGCTGGCGGTCGCCGACCCGAAGCTGCCGTACGTCTCCAACGCCGACGGGCAGCCGGTGGCCGACGGCGCCGAGATCGTCCGCCGCCTGGTCGCCCAGGTCTCCAACCCGGTCCGCTGGGACCTGTGCATGGAGACGTTCAAGGAGCACGGCGTCACCGGCATCATCGAGGTGTCCCCGGGCGGCACGCTGGTCGGACTGGCCAAGCGGGCGCTGCCGGGTGTGCGCACCCTCGCGCTGAAGAAGCCTGACGACCTGGAGGCGGCCCGCGCGCTGATCGCCGAACTCGGCGGTTCTGCGGCGGCCCCGGCGGAATAGGAGTCCGCGCAGAGATGACAGCGAAGATCAGCCCCAGCAAGGGGGCGCCGTACGCGCGGATCCTCGGCGTGGGCGGCTACCGCCCGAGCCGTGTGGTGCCCAACGAGGTGATCCTGGAGCACATCGACTCCAGCGACGAGTGGATCAGGTCCCGGTCCGGCATCGCCAGCCGGCACTGGGCCGGTCCTGAGGAGACCGTCGCCGAGATGTCGCTGGAGGCCGGCGGCAAGGCGATCGCCGACGCCGGGATCTCCGCCGCCGACATCGACGCCGTGATCGTCGCGACCGTCTCGCACTTCAAGCAGACCCCCGCGATCGCCACCGAGATCGCCCACCGGATCGGCGCGGGCAAGCCGGCCGCGTTCGACATCTCGGCGGGCTGTGCGGGCTTCACCTACGGCCTCACGCTGGCCAAGAGCATGGTCGTCGAGGGCACCGCGACGAACGTCCTGGTGATCGGCGTGGAGCGGCTGAGCGACCTCACCGACAAGGAGGACCGCGCGACGGCCTTCCTGTTCGGCGACGGCGCCGGCGCGGTCATCGTCGGCCCCTCGACCGTGCCGGCCATAGGCCCGACGGTGTGGGGCTCCGAAGGTGACAAGGCGGAAACGATCAAGCAGACCGTGCCGTGGGACCGGTTCCGGAACGGCGACGTGGAGCAGCTGCCGCTGGACTCCACCGGCAAGGTCAAGTTCCCCGCGATCACCCAGGAGGGCCAGGCCGTCTTCCGCTGGGCCGTGTTCGAGATGGCCAAGGTGGCCCAGCAGGCGCTGGACGCCGCCGGGATCACCGCCGACCAGCTCGACGCGTTCATCCCGCACCAGGCGAACATGCGGATCATCGACTCGATGATCAAGGCGCTGAAGCTGCCCGACCACGTCGCGGTCGCCCGGGACATCGAGACCACCGGCAACACGTCGGCCGCCTCGATCCCGCTGGCGATGGAGCGGCTGCTCGCCACCGGCGAGGCCAAGAGCGGGGACACCGCGCTGGTCATCGGCTTCGGGGCGGGTCTGGTCTACGCGGCAACTGTCGTTACTCTCCCCTAGGCACATCCCCGCGGCGCCGCAGTCCCGCCCGCCGCACCATCGGTTACACATCAAGGAGCGCCGTCATGGCCACCAAGGAAGAGATCGTCGCCGGTCTCGCCGACATCGTGAACGAGATCGCCGGTATCCCGACCGAGGACGTCCAGCTGGACAAGTCCTTCACCGACGACCTGGACGTCGACTCGCTGTCCATGGTCGAGGTCGTCGTGGCCGCCGAGGAGCAGTTCGGCGTGAAGATCCCGGACGACGACGTGAAGAACCTCAAGACGGTCGGCGACGCTGTCGACTACATCCTCAAGGCCCAGGGCTGACCACGCCCCGAGCCGACTCCGGTCCCGGACCGGGACCGACCCCCGGACGACGCGCCTGTCGCCCGCCCTTCTAGACGTGGAGAGACAATTCCTGTGAGCCCGACCAATCGCACTGTGGTCGTCACCGGTATCGGAGCAACCACACCGCTGGGTGGCGACAGCGCGTCGACCTGGGAGGCGCTGCTCGCCGGGCGTTCCGGTGTGACGCCGCTCGCGCAGGAGTGGGCGGCCGAACTGCCGGTACGCATCGCGGCGCAGATCGCGGTCGAGCCCGGTGAGGTGCTGCCCCGCCCGCTCGCCCGCAAGCTGGACCGCAGCGCCCAGTTCGCGCTGATCGCGGCCCGTGAGGCGTGGGCGGACGCCGGCTTCACGGCCAAGGCCGGCGAGGACCCGGCCGTCGACCCCGACCGGCTGGGCGCGGTCATCGCCTCCGGTATCGGCGGCGTGACGACCCTGCTCGACCAGTACGACGTCCTCAACAAGCAGGGCGTGCGCAAGGTGTCCCCGCACACCGTGCCCATGCTCATGCCCAACAGCCCGGCGGCGAACGTCGGCATCGACGTCAACGCCCGGGCCGGTGTGCACACCCCGGTCAGCGCCTGCGCGTCCGGCGCCGAGGCCATCGGGTACGCGATCGAGATGATCCGTACCGGCCGCGCCGACGTGGTGGTGGCCGGCGGCACCGAGGCGGCGATCCACCCGCTGCCCATCGTCGCGTTCGGCAACATGATGGCGATGTCCAAGAACAACGACGACCCGCAGGGCGCGTCCCGGCCCTACGACCGCGACCGCAACGGCTTCGTGCTGGGCGAGGGCGCCGGCGTGATCGTGCTGGAGTCCGCGGAGCACGCGGCGGCCCGCGGCGCGCGGGTCTACGTGGAGGCCGTCGGCCAGGGCATCTCGGCGGACGCGCACCACATCACCCAGCCCGAGCCGACCGGCCGCGGTATCGCGGCGGCGCTGCAGCACCTGCTCGACGGCACGGACCTCAAGCCGGCCGAGATCGTGCACGTCAACGCGCACGCGACGTCCACCCCGCAGGGCGACGTCGCGGAGGTCAAGGCGCTGCGGAACGTCTTCGGCGACGACGTGGACCACATGGCGGTGTCCGCGACGAAGTCCATGTCCGGCCACCTGCTCGGCGGTGCCGGCGGCATCGAGACGGTGGCGACGGTGCTGGCGCTGCACCACCGGCTCGCGCCGCCCACGATCAACCTGGACCACCAGGACCCCGAGGTCGACGCGGACATCGTCCACGGCGAGGCCCGGCCGCTGCCCGCGGGCACGATCGCCGCGCTGAACAACTCCTTCGGTTTCGGCGGCCACAACGTGGTGCTGGCGCTCCGCACCCCGTCCGCCTGACGGTCCGACCGTTCACCACGCCGCGCCCTGCGGGTGGCGCCCCGCGAGGGGCCTGCCACCGGCAGGGCGCGGCGCGTTCCGGGGGTGGTCAGGGGCAGGTGGTGACCTGGGCGGCCCAGGACAGGCCGCCGCCGAAGCCGAGGAGCAGCACCGGCTCGCCGGAGGGCAGGTCGCCGCGCTCGACGAGCTTGGAGTAGGCGAGCGGCACGCTCGCCGCCGAGGTGTTGCCGGACTCCACCACGTCGCGGGCGACCACGGCCCGCTCCGCGCCGAGCCGGGCGACGACCGCCTCGATGATCCGCAGGTTCGCCTGGTGGGTGACGATCCCGCCGAGGTCGGCGGGCGTGAGCCCGGCCCTGCGGCACGCCTCCTCGGCGAGCGGCGCGAGGGCCGTGGTGGCCCAGCGGAAGACGGTCTGGCCCTCCTGGGCGAACCGCGGGTGCCAGGCACCGGCCAGCCGCACCGCGTCGGCCCTGCCGGGGTCGGTGCCCCAGACGACCGGGCCGATCCCGGCACGGTCGGACGGTGAGACCACGGCCGCGCCCGCGCCGTCGCCGAGCAGCACGCAGGTGCTGCGGTCGGTCCAGTCCGTGAGGTCGGACATCTTCTCCGCGCCGATCACCAGGGCGTGCCCGGCGGCGCCGGCCCGCACCGCGTGGTCGGCGACGGCCAGCGCCGTGGTGAACCCGGCGCAGGCGTTGTTCAGGTCGAAGGTGGCGGCCGCGGGGACGCCCAGCCGGGCGGCGGTCTGCGCGGCGATGCTCGGGCAGCGGTCCTGGGCGCTGGACGTGGCGACGACCAGCAGCCCGATCTCGTCGGGCCGCAGCCCCGCGGCAGCCAGCGCCTTGCCGCCGGCCGCCGCGGCCATGTCGGTCACCGACTCCCCGTCCGCGGCGATCCGCCGCGTGGCGATGCCGGTGCGCTGCCGGATCCACGCGTCGCTGGTGTCGACCAGCGCGGCCAGGTCGTCGTTGGTGAGGACGCGCTCGGGCTGGTAGTGGCCGAGGGCGGCGATGGCGGTGTCGGGCACGGCGGTCTCCTCAGTCGGATGGTCGTGCCGCGACTATAGCGACCGATCGGTCGGACTCTAAAGGGGGTGCGGTCGCTACCATGGCCCCATGAGTCCCCGGAAGTCCGCCGCCGAGGCGCGCCGCACCCGCGAGCGGATCATCGAGCGCAGCGTCGCGATGGCGTCCGTGGAGGGCCTGGAAGGGCTCACCATCGGCCGGCTGGCCGGGGAGCTGGGCATGAGCAAGTCCGGCCTGCTCGGCCACTTCGGCACCAAGGAGGAGCTGCAACTGGCCGCCCTGCGGCGGGCGTCCGCGGTGTTCTCGCGGGCGGTCTGGGAGCCGGCCCGCGACCTGCCGCCGGGCCTCGTGCGGCTGCGCGCGGTGTGCGAGGCGTGGGCGACGTATCTGGACCGCGAGCGGGACACCTTCCCCGGCGGCTGCCTGTTCACCACCTCGGCGGTGGAGTTCGACGCGCGCGGCCCGGGCCCGGTGCGGGACGCGGTGGCGCGGCTGCACCGGACCTGGCAGCACCGCCTGCTGGCCGACATCAGGACGGCGGTGGCGGCCGGCGAGCTGCCGGCCGCCACCGATCCCGAGCAGCTGGCGTTCGAGCTGAACGGGGTCTATCTGAGCCTCAATCACGCCGTACAGCTCTTCGGGGACCGCACCGCCCCCGACCGCACCCGCCGCGCGGTCGCCCGGCTGCTCGGCGGCTGAGGGGCGGCCGGGTCAGTCCGACGCGACGGCGGTGTCCGGGGTGTCCTTCTCCGGGAAGCTCGCGAAGTACGACGCCGCCATGTCGTCGCCCGCGTGGCCCTGTTCCGAGGCGCGACGGAAGCGCTCCGCGCCGGCCTCCGCGAGGTCCAGCCGCACGCCGTTGCGCTCGCCCGCGGCCACGATCAGCCGCAGGTCCTTCCAGGCGCCCTCGACCGAGAAGTTGGGCGTGTAGTCGCCGGCGCGGATGGCCGCCGCCTTGGCCCGCAGGTAGGGCAGGTCGAGCGGGCCGCCGTCGATCGCCTCGAAGAACCGGTCCGGGTCGACGCCCAGGCCGCGGGCCAGCGCCATGGTCTCCGCGGTGGCGTTGGTGACCGCCAGGACCCAGCTGTTGAGCACCAGCTTCAGGCTGCTGGCGGCGCCTTCGGTGCCGTCCTGGCCGAGCCAGAGGGTGGTGGCGGCGATCGCCTGGAAGAGGCGCTCGGCCACCGGGCGGGCGGCGTCGGGGCCCGCGGCCAGCACGGTCAGCTTGCCGGACTCGGCGGCCTGACGGGTGCCCAGGACGGGTGCGTCCAGGAAGAGGAGGCCGTGCTCGCGGGCCAGCGCCGCCAGCTCGCCCTGGGCGGTGGGGCCGACGGTGCTGCTCTGCACCCACACCGCACCCTCCTTCAGCCCGCGCGCGGCGCGGTGCATGACGTCGAGGACGGCGGTGCCGTCGAGCAGCATGGTGATCACCGCGTCGGCGCCGCGGACGGCGGCCTCGGGGTCGGCGAGGACCCGGATGCCGGCCTCGGCGAGCGGCCGGGCACGGTCGACGGTGCGGTTCCAGGCGCGCACCTCGTGCCCGGCGGTGGCGAGGTTGCGGGCCATGCCGGCGCCCATGATGCCGGTGCCGAGGACCGCGACGGACAGGGGACCTGAGGAGCCGGAGAAGTCAGTGGCCATACCGGCAGGCTATGCCCGGTCAGACCACCTGGTGGAGCCAGCGCACCGGCGCGCCCTCGCCGGCGTACCGGAACGGTTCGAGCTCGTCGTCCCACGGCTTGCCCAGCAGCCGCGACAGCTCGCCCTCCAGGTCCGCCTCCCCCCGGCCGGCCCGCTGCATGGCGGCGCGCAGCCGGTCCTCGGGGATCAGGATGTCGCCGTGCATGCCGATCACGGCATGGAAGATGCCCAGCTCGGGGGTGGCGCTGTAGCGCTCACCCTCGGCCGTGGCGCACGGCTCCGCCGTCACCTCGAAGCGCAGCAGGTGCCAGCCGCGCAGCGCGGAGGCCAGCTTGGAGGCGGTACCGGGTTCGCCCTGCCAGGAGAACTCGGCACGCCAGGTCCCTGGAGCGGCGGGCTGCCGGATCCAGTCGAGGCTGACGCGCACGCCGAGGACGCCCGCGACGGCCCACTCGACGTGCGGGCACAGCGCGCGCGGTGCGGCGTGCACGTACAGAACACCACGTGTCGTCACCGGTACCTCCAGTGTGGGACGAGGTTCGCCTTCCCCAGCGGCCTCACACACGAACCGGCAGAACCCGGGACACCATGAGACGTTCTGCGACATTGTGCACTATTCATCACAATCAGGACAAGAATCACTTCTGACACCCGATAAGCTCCGACCTCCTGTCAGTTCCCTTCGGGTGTCAGGGAAAAAGCTACCGTGCGGCGTCCTGGAGGGAGTGACGTACGGTCGGGCTCGTACCCGATATCACCCACTCGTCGGAGGGGAGCAACCCGATGCGCATGCTGCCGCGCCGCGGCCTGGCCCTTGCCGTCACCGCGCTTCTGCTGGGCGGATGCGGCGCGGGCGGCTCGCCCGCCGACCGCGGGAGGGCCGGGCAGGTGTCGCCCACCGCACAGATCTCGCATTCCGCCGGGACCGAGGCGCAGGGCGCGCCCAAGCAGCCCGCGCAACCGAAACAACCCGAACGGCCCTGGAACGTCCACCCGGCCTCGGTGGCGTCCCTCGGCGACTCCATCACCCGCGGCTTCGACGCCTGCGACCCGCTCGCGGACTGCCCCGAGGTGTCGTGGGCGACCGGGACGAAGGACGGGGTGAACAGCCTCAGCGCCCGGCTCTCGGCCGGCCCGCGCAGCTGGAACCTGGCCCAGTCCGGCGCCCGGGTCGCCGACCTGCCGGCGCAGGCCCGGGCCGCCGCCGCCCACAAGCCGGCGATGGTGACGGTGCTGATCGGCGCCAACGACGCCTGCGCCCGCGACACCGCCGCCATGACACCGGTCGCCGACTTCCGCACCGCGTTCAACGGCACCATGGCCTACCTGCACCGGGTGCTGCCGGGCACCCAGGTCCTGGTCGCCAGCATCCCCGACCTGGAGCACCTGTGGTCGGTGGGCCGCAGCAACGTGCTGGCCCGCGAGCTGTGGAAGCTGGGGCTGTGCCCGACGATGCTCAAGGACTCCGACTCCCAGGGGGCGGACGCGCAGGCCCGGCGCAACGAGGTGCGCAACCGGGTGATCTCCTACAACACCGTGCTCGCCCAGGTGTGCCAGCGCTACGACCGCTGCCGGTTCGACGGGGGCGCGGTGTTCCGCTACCCGTTCGGCACCGGCCAGCTGAGCAAGTGGGACTGGTTCCACCCCAACCAGGACGGCCAGGCCGAGCTGGCCCGGATCCTGGCCGGCGTCGCCACGTCGACGACCCTCTGAGGTTCCCGGCGCCACCGCGTCAGCCACGGACGGTCAGCGGCGCGGTGAGCCGGACGTCGGTCAGGGAGTGCGCGGCGTCCACCGCGTAGCCGCCCGGCAGCAGCCGCCAGCCGGCGGCTTCGGATCCGGTCGTCCCGCTCGCCTCGGCCCAGTACTGCGCGGCCCGCACCGGGAGCGCCAGCCGCACCTCGGCGGTCGCGCCGGCCTCCGCCTCGACCACGGCGAAGGCGGCCAGCCAGCGCCGCGGCCGCTCCACGGCGGCGGGGTCGGGGGCGGTGCCGGCGCTCCCGTCGGCGCCCTTCCCGGCCGTCCCGTTGGCGGCCGTCCCGTTGGCCGCCGTCCCAGTCCCGGCCGTCCCGTCAGCCGTCCCAGTCCCGGCCGTCCCGTTCCCGGCCGTCCCGTTGGCGGTGGACGCCTCCGGCCGCAGGTACAGCTGTACGACCTCGCGGCCGTGCCGGGCGCCGGTGTTGCGCAGCTTGACCACGGCCTGCGCGAGGGTGCCGTCCTGGAGCGAACCGGGCTCCAGGGTCAGCGACTCGTAGGCCCAGGTGGTGTAGCCGAGGCCGTGGCCGAACGGGTACGCGGGGACGGCCGGCACCCGGTCCCAGGCCCGGTAGCCGATGAACAGCCCTTCCTCGTAGACCAGTTGACCGTTCTGCGGGGTGACGCGGGACACCGGTGCGTCGGCCAGCCGGGCCGGCCAGGTGGTGGGCAGCCGCCCGCCGGGCTCGCGCACGCCGAGCAGCACGTCCGCCAGCGCCGCTCCGGCCTCCTGCCCGGGGAACCAGGCGAGCAGCACCGCCGCCACCTCCTCGCGCCACGGCATCTCCACCGGAGCACCGGAGTTGACCACCACCACGGTGCGCGGGTTGGCCGCGGCGACCCGGGCGACCAGCTCGTCCTGCCGGCCCGGCAGCCGCAGTCCCGTCCGGTCGAAGCCCTCGGACTCCACGCGCTCGGTGGTGGCGACCACCACCACCGCGGTGTGCGCGGCGCGGGCCGCGGCCACCGCTTCGTCCAGCAACTCCTCGGGATCCCGCGCCGGTTCGCCGTGCAGCAGGGAGAACCCGACGGCCTGCACGGGCAGTTCCAGGTCCTTGGGCGGGGTGTACGCGAGGCTGACGTCGACCGCCCGCCCGGCGGCCAGGTGCACGGCGCCGCGCTCGGTGGGGGTGCCGAAGAACGCCTCGAACGGGTCGGCGTTTTCGTCCGCCTGCATGCCGTCGAAGAGCACGATGCCGTCCACGGTGAGCCGGAAGTTGCCGAGGCCGCGGGTGCCGAACCGGTGCTCGCCGTCCACCCGCGGCACGAACCGCCCGCGCATCTCGACGGTGTGCAGCTCCTCGTGGTCCACGCCCTCGGGCAGGTCGCCGAGCCACAGCACCTGCCCGCCCGGGAGCGGCTCCCCGCCCAACTCCCTTCCGGTGGCGTCGCGGACGACGGCGCGCAGCGTGAACCCGGCCCCGGCGGCGGCCAGTTCCTCGCTCGGGTCGGCGCCGGCCGCCCAGGTCAGCGGGACGTCCGCCGGCAGCGCGGCGCGCAGCCCGTCGAGCGGCGACACCACGTGCTCGGGGAAGACCTGCGCCGAACCGCCGCCGAGGATCCGCGCGTCGCGGGCCGCGGTCCCGATCAGCGCGATGCCGCGCCCCGCCTCGGAGCCCGTGGACCCGGTGCTCCCGGTTTTCCCGCCGCCCGTCGCGGTCGGGTCGAGCGGGAGGACCGGCGCCCCCGCGCGTAGCTCGTTGCGCAGCAGTACGCAGGAGGTGGCGGCGATCTCGCGGGCCAGCGCGTCGCCGTCCACACCGGCGGGCCGGTCCGCGACGGCGACGGCGGCCGGGGTGCCGGCGAGCAGCCCGGCCCGTGCGGCGAGCCGCAGCACCCGCCGCGCCGCGGCGTCGACCAGCGCCTCCTCGACCTCGCCGGCCCGCACCGCCGCCGCGAGGGCCGGGCCGTAGACGGTCAGCGGGCCGGGCATCGCCAGGTCCAGGCCGCCGCGCAGGGCGCCGGCGGTGCTGCGGGCCGCGAACCAGTCGGAGACCACGACCCCGTCGAAGCCCCACTCGCCGCGCAGCACGCCGTTCACGAGCGCGTCGTGCTCGGTCATCGAGGTGCCGTTGACGGCGTTGTAGGCGGCCATCACGCCCCACGGCCGCGCCCCGGCCACGATCGCCTCGAACGGCGCCAGGTACAGCTCGCGCAGCGCCCGTTCGGGGATGCGGTTGTCGACGGTGAAGCGGTCGGTCTCCGCGTCGTTGCCGACGAAGTGCTTGACCGTGACGCCGACACCGCCGTCCTGGACGCCGCGCACGTAGCCGGTGCCGATCACGCCGGTGAGGAAGGGGTCCTCGCTGTACGCCTCGAAGTGCCGTCCGCCCAGCGGGCTGCGGTGCAGGTTGACGGTCGGGGCGAGCAGCACGTGGACGCCCTTGCGGTGCGCCTCCTGGGCGAGCAGCCGGCCGGCGCGGCGGGCCAGCTCCGGGTCCCAGGTGGCGGCGAGCGCGGTGGGGCTGGGCAGGGCGGCGGACGGGTCGACGCCGGTCCAGCGGCGGCCGCGGACGCCGATCGGCCCGTCGGACATCACCAGCGAGCCGAGCGCGATCTCGCCGAGCGCGGGCAGCGTCCACATGTCCTGGCCGGCCAGCAGGCGCGCCTTCGCGTCGAG
>Ga0123353_10011885_pt1 | contig 12309 bp, 7 predicted proteins | sample TergutLab28metaG_3_FD_92763 | JGI IMG/M metagenome (GOLD analysis project Ga0123353, IMG submission 92763) | Labiotermes labralis P3 segment gut microbial communities from Petit-Saut dam, French Guiana - Lab288 P3 | ecosystem: Host-associated > Arthropoda: Insects > Digestive system > Gut ... | reverse complement strand
GTAACAAGCGGTCATTAAGGATTGCCTCCGGTACTTTCGTCACTACTACCGTGGCGTCGCCAACATTAACCGGATCAAATCCCTGAACCGCTAGGAAGTCTTCGTAAATCCCTAGTCCCTTGCTGATAATCTGCCCGGCATCATCCATCAGTACCCAGAATGGTAGGTAGTCCCACATACCATCTGACCGAATGGTTATGACGATAGCTGATCCATAGTCGATGATATCCTCTTCCGGGCATACGCCATCGACCATCCAGTATCCGCAAGCGCACGACGCTCCCGGCGGACATACGCCATCAACCCGCCAACTTCCACAGGTACATATCTGCCCCTCCGCACAAACCCCATCAACCCGCCAATGGGCTACACCGCACGCACTTTGACGGGTACATCGCCCATCTACAAACCAATGCCCGCAGGTACACTTCTCCCCATTAGGGCATATCCCGTCTACCCGCCATTCGCCACAGGTACATGATTCACCGGGCGGGCATACCGTATCTACCCGCCAATGTGCCGCCCCACATGGATCAACGACACCTATTGAGCCAATATCAAATTCCCGCTCCCTATTGATCCTGACATACCGCGGACGGACATTAAGATAAGTAGCTGGTCGATAAACCTCCCTATTAAGGCTAAGCGGGATCCCCTGTGTCCGTAATCCACTGTTTCCAACGAAACGACCCACATAGCGATAATCGACCCAAATATCCCAATCAAACAAGCAAGATGACCCTGATGAGGTCAAACCACTTGTCGGCACGATGAAAGAACCGTCTGTGTTCGCTACCGTCAGCGTCAATCTGTCTTCTTCAGAAATGAAAGGGTCTTCGCAATAGGTCTGCCGACCCTTAAGATCCTCCTTACGCCGATCAGGAATATAGGACAGAAACTTCTGCTTGAATTTGACCTCACCGTCGACTATCGGGGATTGTAACCAACCATTCATTACCTGGAAAAATGCCTCCGCCGGCACAGTAGGCTCATCCGGCTCATCAGGTTCGTCGGGCTCATCAGGCTCTTCCGGCTTAGGCTTCACCACAACAGGCGGGCGGAAGAAAGGATTTTCAGGATTGCTGGGGTGATAGGGGTGGCTCGGATCCTTAACATCGCCCAAAGGATTTTCAGGGTGGAAAGGGTTGTTGACCGATCCAGGATTGTACGGGTTATCAGGATTCTGGACTACGCCGCCTATCAAAATAATCCGATTGGGGTTGTTAGGATGATACGGATTTCTGGGATTATCAGGATGATAAATATCTTCTGGATCCGAAGGAAAAGCACCCCAATTTATCGAATTATTCCCAGGGTTATAAGGGAAGTTGGGGCTCGTTTGATCATAGGGATTACCCGGCGAGGACACCCCATGTGAACTGCTCCCATTATAGGGGTTACTCTCGCTATCCCCGTTGTACTCACTATTATCGGGATCCGTAAAAATATTCGATGAGTCGGAATCCGACCCAGAATCACCACCGCCAGGATCACCACCGCCAGGATCACCACCGCCGGGATCACCACCGCCGGGATCACCACCGCCGGGATCACCACCACCGGGATCACCGGAGCCGCCTCCTGACGGACCGTAAATCGAATCCAAATCCAAGCCGTAACTCCCGCAGCCGCAATAGATTAGAGCATTACCCTCCGTCCGTGCGGATCGCATCCTCCAAACCGGATAAAGAAAGGTATCCTGCCATACGATAAGATGGAACAAAGATTCCGTAGCGTAGGGCTCCGTATTCCAACCTAATAGCTCGTACCCCGGATAGGACAGCCCGGTTGGATTGAAGCCGATCAGTCGCAAGGTACTGCTGTGGTTCACGTCCAATTGGTACTCGTTCCCAAACACCACAGTCCGATACACCGGCTTGTCATAAGGTATCCTTGCCGTGTACCAGACCGAATAAAGCACTATGTCTGCCGTAACCACGATCCGCGGTACAGGCGTTTGAAAATACGGATCGCTCGACCAACCGGCGAAGTAATACCCATAAGAAAACATCGTCTCGTCGCCGTAGCCAACGAGGTCCAGCTCACTGCCATACTTCACCTTTATCGATTTCGGTAAAGTCCCAAAAAATATCCGGGAGCTGTTATCATTGTTCCTGAAAGTAACCGTATGCGTCTTGCCCTGTACCGGCGGAGCATAAAACTTCGCCTGAAACGCCGTATCCTCCTGAACGGTATAGGCATTGACGACATCCGCCTCTGCCCCTGGTGCCCAGCCGATGAAAGTCTGCCCGGGATTATGGGCATAATACTGGGTTAGGTCGAGCGATGTGCCCGCAGCTACCCTCATCGGCACCGGATTCACCTTACCGCCGGAAAAGGATACCTCGTAGCCCTCGGTGTTCTTCGCTACGGGGCTGCTGGAGCCAACAGGGCGAAGGATGCAATCGGAATTACAGGTAATCGTGGTTTGTCTGCTGACCGAATTACTCCAACCGGCGAAATAAAGCCCGTTACCTGGATTGACCTCTTTGATACCGAGCGGATTGAATTGCGTAGTATCTAGGGTTATTCCCTTCGGCACTAACATCGTCACCGTACTATTCCCTACCTGCCAGCTATTATCCCCTGGAAAATTGCAGCCGCAGAACGTCAACGAAACAAACTCCGTCGGTACGTCACAGCCCCATACCGGGAACAAAGAACCAAAGGGAACATCAACCGATAGGATAAACAAAGGCTCCGCCGCATTGGGGTAGGTCGCAAAACCTAGAAAAATATGATTGGGCTTCTGCAAATTCCCTGAATTCCGCATCACACCAGCACCAGGTTGAGCGGGATACCGGGGCAATGCTGACCGATACGAAGAATAAGGGACTATTTCCTCTGTGATCAGGTTCAAATAAGCACCGGACATCAGTGCAGACAGGTCAGGTAAGAAACCCGTCACATCCGATCCCGTTATGATGAAAATGAGCCGCTTTGTCCGTTTCCTAGGATCACCCAAATCCGGTGGAATCGCCCCTTCCACTTTGTCGCATTCCCGCCAACATACATCATCTGCCTGCAATAACAGTTCTGTCTTATGCCGGGAAATTCGGTAAATCGGATGTTCGATGACTTCCGTACATTCCTGCGTCGTCTCATCGTAGGAATGGTGTAGGGATGCCGTAGGAATACCGTAACCCTCGCTGGCATTTGGGGTTACGATGATAGGATACCGGATGCCGTCTACGTCAACCTTGTAAAAGACCCCACGGGAAGGGGCATAGTCGCACAGGCGGCAGATCTTCTCCTCCGAATGGAGTGCTGGTAATCCTGACCCGCCCAGTAGTTTCAGATACACGAATTCAATAACGTCGGCATCATCTGCTGCGTCCTCACGGGCTACGACAATCTGATTATTCACCTCCCGGAAAAAGTAGGCGAAGGTATCCCCCTGCCCCCGTAATGGCTCGTAGTACTCGGGGTAGGGGATCGCTTCATAGTAGGTGTACGCAGCCCATTGCCATTCGTAGGGCAGTATCCCGCCGTAGTCATCGTAAACCGGCATTTTTTCATAGGCTACCTTCCGGCGGAAACAAAGGGTCTCCCCTTTAACGAAACACTCGCCGTCCGCTGCGTCAGGAACGAGGCAAATATCATAATTCCACTGTGCCTGTGTAAAATCCCGTGTTAGCTGCCACTCTTCGGGAAAAACGCCAGCAATAGGGATTGGTTTCACATCAAAATGACAGGGGCTCCCGTCCACATACTCCATCAAAAATGGAGAGGTTGATGTAGTGGCTGTGTCGTAATCCGAACGCCCGGCGGGATTGACACGAAAAAGGAAATCTTCGTGAATGGCGAAAGATTTATGATCCCTCTTTACCCTCCGCCGCATCAAGTATAAAGGATGCCCCTCCCGGTCAAATCGCAAGGTACCGCGTAATCGTTTATCCGGCAACCCAAATTCATTGATATAATCTTCACCGCCGCCGTAGGTTGCTTGAATGGGGGCATATTTTTTCCCGACTAACCGCACGAGCCCAGCGCTTAGATGATGCCGATAACGCGGATCTGCCTCCCGCAGTTGTTTCGATAGGTACCTGCCCGCCTCATCTGACCCTGTAAAACTAGGGATAAAATCACGATACGCCGAAGAGAGGACAGGCTCCTCAATGCTTCCCGTTTGTGCCCGTGTTACCGGACGTGGAATTTGCTTGGAATAGACCCATCGCTGGGACATATCTAATACAAAGTAGACCGATTTTCCGGCTTCCAACCGCTCATCAGAAAAATTAAAGCCTTGTAACAGTAAATCGGCACCCTCTACGTAGAAATTAAAGGGCACCGGCTCGGTGCCCTCAATATAGGGTTCAGCATCCCATTGTGGTTTTCCGCGATAAACCATCACGTTACTTTTTTCTTTGGCAACACCGGGGATTGCAACCGATGTTTGAAGCATTTTGTCGAGGCCAACTGTAGGGTTTTCCCTATCTGCCCCCGGTTACGATTTCTCCTCACAATCTCGTATTCTTCTGCAAGGTAATGCGGGGAGCATTTATCCTTATCCGTCGCATAATAATTCTGAATATTACCTACTTCAATGCAGTAGCCATAAGGAAGCATTTCTACCTCGAACAAGGTGGGATACAAACGACCGGCACTATCTCTTTTATAGAACAAAGCCCGAAGCCGGTTTGTCGGAGTCCCCAATCTGTCCGTTTGCAGGTCATTGACCACGGCCAGCGGATTGACCCTATCCGCCGAAGATTTTTTCGCCCCCAGTGTCGCATAGACCAATTCATAGTCAGGAGAAACAATATCTTCCGGCCGCACATAACCAGATGTCTTCTTCAGAGAAGTCAGCAATGTATCTGCATCTGAATCCTCCTTACCAGATGAAATATCCTCGGTCATCAGCACCCGCTCCGGCGTACCGACATACAGGGTTACTGCCGGTTGACCCGAAATCGCCTCTTTGTATCTAGGGGGTGGTGCCAGTTCATAATACTCAAAAATCTTGGTTTCATAGGCTCGCTCATCCGAATATCCCACTAATACCCCATATTGGTCGTAGATCGGCTCATAACGAGGATTGCCGTACTCATCTATTGCCTGCACTTTCATCTGCTTCCGCTTCCTAACACAGCGAACTTTTTCACCGGGCACGAGAGTCTCCGCCCATTCCAGATCTGAGCAGTAAGCCAAATCATAATTCAGTTGTGCCTGTAATGGGTCTGTCGTCAACTTCCACCACTGGGGCGAGATACCACGACACTCCCTAGCGTCCATTTCACTCTCTTCTTCTTCTATCTCCCAATACCCGTCCTCATTCCATTCCGGCTCCCCGTCCCCTTCCTCTTTTTCCTCGCCCTGTCCGCCCAGAGCAACACTACTACGGAAGTAATAAGGCTTCATTTCAAGGTAATCGTAATCCCTTATGTCTTTTTCGCTTTTTACATCGTCATTCGCTAGTTCGCCGTGGCTGTTCCGTATCGTCTCATTGGCAGCATAGAGAAAACGATTGTACGTTCCGTAATCTGCGATTGCTTCATTAACGGAAAACCAAATATCGTCATTCGTGCCGCTGCTGAAGTCATCACCGTTGGCATACTGCCATTTGAAGGGGTAGCTCGTATCCTCACCCCGGCGAAGGACACAATTATTATCTGCTGTTTTCAATTCCCGTCGCATCAGGTAAAGCGGCCTGTCTGTCGCATCATACCGAAGATCCCCTACCCTTCGCCGATAGGGCATACCGGAAATGACGTAGAATTCGTTCCCAGTGTAAGTAGCCTGTAATGGGGTATATTCTTTCCCAGACACCTTCACGAGCCCCATCGACATAAAGGCACGGTAGCCGTTTTCACTCGCTTCTATATCTTTTTGCAAAAAAAAACCATCGCCAGTGACTGCAAGCGGATTGGGGGTAATCTGCGAATTGTAGAAAGGGGGGCAACGAATAGGCTCGATGATCTCACAATACAAACTGCCGCCCACACTGATACCACTGCCGTCGCCCGTTCCGGTGCCCTCGCCGCCTGGATCCGGGTGTCCAACGTCCAGTACCGTATACGCGCCTGTAAGTAGATCGGGGTAAAATCGCACAGGTGTCCCTGCGGGTATCCAATCCGGCAATAAACTGTACCGCTCGGACAACGCAGGCGGAACAATCATCGTTACCCCGTCTACCTCGGCGGACTCATCGTAGGGAAAATAAGGCTGTGTAAGAAACCCCTCAAAGATATTAGCGATCCCATCGCGCCCATCCTGGGCATCCGTCCCTTCTGTGGTTTCCCTACCGTCAATACCGGCACAGCCATCCAATCCAATTCCATCCCGGCCGTCTTGCCCATCAATACCATCGACACCATCAATGCCGTCGAGGCCGTCGCAACCATCGCGACCATCGTGACCATCGAAGATTAAATCCTGAACAGGCGGTTCGACAATGAATATCTCCGCTTCGCAACTACCGTCTAGTTCCGGCAGTTCCTTAATCTCCTCCACGTCGTCAGGTACGTCACACTCCCGCTCTACTGCCTTATGAAAAACAGGTAAAGTGATCTCCGGTTCGCCATCCGGTTTTGGTTCTGGCTCAGACATCGTCGTGTATCTCAAGCCGGATGGCGTGAGCAAAAAGGATCATACAAAACTTATGAAGTGTATCCGTCACTCGGCGGAACCCTTCTTCGTATTCGGGATATTTCCCACGTAGGGGAACGAACAAATCAAAATACCCCGAAGAACCAAGGGACATGGCATCTTCAAGAACCTGCGATAACGCCCGTTCAGGACGCACCAACGCAAAGGTATCAATAAATCGAAAATCATCGAGCTGGTATGTTTCTCTCGTATCGAATCTTAAAACATGCGAATACAAATCACAGGCCTTAATCAATCGAAGAAATTCAATAAATCGCCAATCATAAGCTGTCGCCTCCTTCTCCCCGCCGAACAGCACACCATCAATCCGCTCCATTATCCCGCTAAAGGGCACAGGAACAAATTTAGGATCTGTGTAAATAGGAACCGCAGACGCAGCAAAAAAAGTATGCGGGCGATTCAATAAATAAGTACGAAAATGGTTCAACATAGGATTCTATTCACAAGGGCGGCCGCCCAAATTTCCAACTCCAATCGTTATCGTATTGTCTTCCAATTGCGCCGTCAATCGAACAGTACTTGTTGCCGTCATACGAATATGCGGTCCTACTGCTCCACAGAAAGCATACAAAACCTGTCCCTCGTCCAATAACCCATCCTTACGGAAAGGATGGTCTTCAGGGGTCTCCTCACATACTATTTTACCTAAAAGGTCAATACATCCCTTTGAAATATCCTCCTGTACCTCGCCAAGACCGCCCCCTGGTACGGCATCCACCTGTAACCGGTTCCCCGCTCTCGCATAAACCCGACAATTGAAGCCTGGGCTGAATAAAAGCGGTCCCTTAATACGGGACACCTCCTTTACTGATTGCCGCCACCATTCCACTTCGCCGTAAGTATCGTACTCCGATCCCACGGGAAGGGCTACAACATTGCGGGCGCGGTTTCCAACCTGTACCGAAGCAATACCCCTATGCTGTAACCACAGAATCCTAGTGGGCTCCACCCTCAGGTTGAGTCCGGTTTTTTCTGCACCTGCCGGCGGAAGATTCCCTACAATAAGGGAAAATTGAATATCGCCAAGGTCAGAAACAACCCGCTTGAATGGCAGTAATGCGGAGGGAACCTTCACCTGTCTCGCCACTTTCTTTCCCGTCGCATCCTCGCAACTAAATATCAGCACAAAATCGCTGCCTGACGATAACCAGTCCGTCAAAACTACAGAGGGAAAATGTGAAAAGCCGCCGCCAAAATTGAAATTGATCTTTAACCCAACAAGCCACTCATTCGGTATCGCTGGCTCCCCCTCTGCTACGAAAGGGTACGCCCGGTACAAATTGTCATTGTAAAACGATGAAGTCGCCATTATTTGCCCCCCAACGAAACCCGTACTGTATCCCCGTACCCCTCTATCCGTAAAGCCTCTGCGGCTGGAATAGACGGCTCATCCGTAAGGAACGAATCATAAATATCCCCCGCCAACATCGCCACCGCCCCCATTTCATTGCCGACTAATTCAACTGTTGCCTTTAACTTGTCCGTGCAGACAACCCTTTGAATCGGTACCACAGCGGATTTTGGATCTACCCCATAAGTGGGATCGCCTACGCAATTGACTTCGATGTGCGTAACCTTGGAGTCGGACACAAGAAGTTGTAATGTCGTCCCTAGTCCGCCGGAAATAACGATATCCCCAGAGTAAATTTTGTTGTCGTCGGTGATCAACCGTTGCACCCCAGCCGCCGGGACTACTTCGATACATCTGGGACAAAAAGCCAATGGGGATACGAAAGTATGCCTCCCATCTTTCCAGCCCCCTAACGTCCGTATCCGCTCCTTATCTACTACGAAAATACCACCAAATACCTTATTTTCTGTAAAAAAAGTGAGAACTTCATCTTGAACCGGCAGGTCAAACGAAGCACTGTACGCTCCTACCGTAAATGTGACCGTACCTTCGTTTTTCTCGACCGCAGTAAAGACCGGCAATTTTAGTACATTCTCACAATAGATCGACGCATCGGCAATCGTACCAATCGGGAGGATGTACCCCGTATCCGTCTGTAACGGCATACACGCCGCAAACGGATACCCCGTTAGGCTCATCTCTTTACGATACTCTTCAACAAAAATACTTGGCATGTTATCGGTAGCACCGTGAAACTTCGCGGCTTTAGCCCGAAAATATAAGGCGCGTTGCCGTAGGCAACAAAATTAAAATTCTTCAAAAGCAACAGTTCCAAAATGATAACACCGCGTTATCTTTGCTGTCGCCAAATTCTTTTTACACTTCGTCTTAACTCGCTTCATAACCGGTAGCCGATCTGCACCGGCGTGATCTCACAATTCTCCGGTGTACCCGAAGAGTCTATTGCCCCCTCCTGCGGACTATGACAAACATCATCCTGGGTGATAGCCGTCCCTACCGCCACCGTCGAATAGATACCCACCCCCACTGTCTCCTCTGCGTCCTCAACTAATGCGGCAATTTTGAAGTAATCTTCAAAATCGATAAAAAGTGTCCCCACCCCATTCGGTTTAACCCCATAGATGGAATAAATCGGGGATCGCGGAGAAGCCTTCTCGTTCAAAGCATTAACCCCATTGGCATAAAGTAGCATAGGATTCGTTTCTGCGATGACTTCCGTGTCCGCCAAATCCAATACAGCTGACTGGGGCACGCCGAAATCAGGCACCGGTAACTCTTTCTCATAAGAAACCGTATGCACCCCATCCCCGCCAAAATAGACCTCACCCGTCAGACGCACAGCCGTACAGGGGATCGACACATAAGGGATCGCCGAGGGTACATACCTGGATAGGCACTCCTCAGCAATAGGGATAGCCCCCTCATACCGGACATCAGCGGTTAAATCACCAAAAACGAGTATCCCCTCATAATGAGGATTCCAACTTTTCAGGGGATATGGTTTACCTCGCCGCAATAAGGAACGATTTTCCGACACATAGGAAGCAACAATCTCACCGCCTACGGCAATGGTGATCCTCACTGTCTCCCCTTGAATGAAGATTCCAGAAATAACCGGGGTCGCGGACTGATCAGGGACGGATAACTTCAAATCAGACAAAACAGCAACCGGAATCCTCTCGTCCGCCACTGCAAAACAGTAGTGCCGCTCGTTATTCAGGTCGTAAAATGTCCGGTTAAACCTAGCCATGCGTGATATCAGCTTTTATTGCAGATGCCGGAGAAGGGATCGAGGACAGTTCGGCGAACCAAACCCGAAGCCACCTTGTCTTTGCCCCTATAAATGTCGTTCCTATCCCTGTTAATTGTACACCTGTACCTGACTTCACCGCAGTCATAGGTAATATATCCGACGAACCCAGCACTTCTACAGCATTGACCGACAAAGCAGCCTTACCGTTACGGAAAGAAACCGATACTGATGTGGGCACCGTCTTCGTTCCCGGCGGCACTGACACCGTAACGAAAAAATCACAGTAAAATTGAGCATTATCGTCCCAACCCCACGTTCCCAAATGTATTTTCACCAAAGCCAACTGTTGCTGGACTCGCTGTTTAACCTCTTCTTTTAGCTCAAGCGACTCACCGTAAAGCCGGTTAAATTCCTTGACAAGAGCCTCACACGAAGCAAAAAGGGGGCGGAGCCGATCATAGTATTCAACATAATCCCCGCAATGACAACAAGGGCTACAAGCGTTCTGAACACCTATCCGTGCCTTCATCGGCTTAAGTGTTGTCGCGTCTAACTGCCAACTGACGGAATGTTCGCCTTCCTTATCGAATTCATAATGAAACCGACAACACCCGGAACTGGTACAAGAGAAATTTCCCGCCACATTAGGACCGATACCCGAAATCTTCCGTAATATCCGATCCGCTGCGAGGGTCGGTTCCTTTTTTATCGTAATGGCCGTGTCCCGAACTGACAAAGAGGTTGTAGGGGTGGCATCCTCATCGGAGCGCAATAACACCCTTCCATCGATGACACCGTTGCGGAGACACAAACGCACGGATTCCGAAGCTGTGTAAAGACAGTGCGGATCAATCTGTGCCGATGCCCCATCAACGTAGCAAGGACGCAAAAAAGGAGCCGTGCGACTGGGTCTATCCTTGAAAGTAACGGCAACCAAATAATACCCCCCGCCCCTCCAGCTATGCTGCCGATACTTATTTGAAAGTTCTAGCGCCGCATACTCCCACCCCCTAGTACTGATAGTCGTCCCGCCAATGGAGAGGGTCACGTCAAGGTCATGCCCTGCCCCCGGCGGTTTGATGTCATTTCTGTACGACGTACATAAGTTAGGGTCAATATCTTCCCAGTCGCTGCCGGAAAGTTCCTGCCATTTCGTCCCGCCAAAATCTCCTGCCGTCGCTGGCTTGAACCCCCATTTTGACGAATACTCTGTAATTCGAACGTCAATGTCTGTACTCAGCAGCCCTGACAAGCTCAATCCAGCAAAAAGACCAGAGTACTGGCACCAATGTAGAAACGGGTAAGCATCCCAGAGTACCCCTGATGCCGGTCCTAACGCCCTGCCGCCCTGCAAATCCTCCCTGAACTCCTCATTAATGAAGTCAACGTGTTCCTTGATCCAGTTGTCTAAGTCTGCCATAGATCACCTAACCACGTTCAGGGTACTGACCAAAAAATCGTTTTGAATGCGTAAACTCTCAATTCGGGCAGTCAATTGCCCAAGCGTACCGGTAATCTCCTTTATTTTATCCTCAATCGGCACCAATTCGGTACAGGTGCAACATGGTTCGGCACATGTGTCGTCAAAGACAAGCGTATGCGCCCCTTCTGGGCGAATCTCTAAACAGCCCTCTGACACAAACTGGATGTTCCCAGCAGCATCCGGCGATACGCCGTTGATCATTCGAATACACGCTGACTCTTCTACCGGTACCTTAGCTGCAATCGTAATACTGGTCCCCGTGATATCCGTATCTAAACAGTTCCAGTCCTCGCTTTTCGGTGTCAGTTCGATATTTTCACCGGCTACTAGGGTTATTTTGTTTCGGAAAGGACCAAAAATCGCTCCCGATGAATTCTGTACATAGACCTCTGACAACTCCTTCGCCACATACCGAACGCAAAAAGGGTCTAATGTCGTCGCTTCTTTCTTAAACGTCCACTCGCCAACAGGCTGCTGCAAAAGCCCCTCTGTGCCCCCCAGTACCACCATTCCGCTCAAAATCATTGGATCAAGCCCCGTCAACTGTACCACACGGGGCATAGTGCCTGAAGAAATGTCCACCATTACTTCAGCAACCAGTAAATCACTGTAATGAATCGACAGTACGAACCCAGTCCGGTAATAAGTAAAACCGCCAATATAGAATAGCCCTGGATCACTGTACACCCCGCCGATATTGCACGATAAATACAGGGAGACGATTAGATCATCTGGAAGCGTAAAATGACCATCTGTCGATACCGGATTGCAATCAAACAATAACGGAAATCGACGTGCTTGATTAAAATGCGTCCAATTTAAGTTACGAGGTTCTTGCATGGAGAAGGATTAGTATTGCGCCCAGGTGATCTCACAATCACAGTTTTTGTCCATAGGTACATCATCTTTCGGTGTTTCGGACGTTCCAGAGAAATGCAGTATCCCGGATTTGCGCAACACCACAAAACGGTCGGCACCCGTTGTTCTCCGTTCCATTTTCACGATGACGATGTCCCCAGGTGAAACATCAATTTGCTCGCTCTCCACAAAGTAGTAACCATAGGAAGCGGCAGTCCCTGTAACAGAGAAATC
>Ga0123353_10011883_pt1 | contig 12310 bp, 7 predicted proteins | sample TergutLab28metaG_3_FD_92763 | JGI IMG/M metagenome (GOLD analysis project Ga0123353, IMG submission 92763) | Labiotermes labralis P3 segment gut microbial communities from Petit-Saut dam, French Guiana - Lab288 P3 | ecosystem: Host-associated > Arthropoda: Insects > Digestive system > Gut ... | reverse complement strand
TCAACGTGCGGCGATCTCTTTTGTTTGCCATACTTGACACCCTGTCATATTACTATCAACTTCATTCTATTGTACACACTAAACTATTCACATTCACGTATTCAAAATCCAGCAGTTTTCATTTTCTTGTCCGAGGATCAACGTGCCCTTCTCCAGTATATTCCCAGTTACCAGGAGGGCATTTTCGTGTTTTTTCGTCCTCTATTTAGGACCTCACCCAAAATCTCACGTTTTATTTAAGATTTTTTTTCAGCCTGTTACAGAAATATATGAGGATATTTTTAGAGTCTGTTTCCAAAAAATTGAAGGATACTTCCAAACACTTTTGACTTGCATTTAAGTATATATATTAGGTTCTTGTTCAGGGTAAAAATATTATACATCCCCTACACACCCATCTAAGGACCCCTGTCAGTCTCTTCCTTTCAAGGTCATTATTCGACACCGTGATGCTTTGTAGTCTCTAGCTTGAGGATTAAGCACCATTAGCAGTCTCTTTCCTGAGGACTGAAGTATCTTTCCACATCCCTTGTAACAGTACCTAAATATTGGTCTCATCTCACGAGTCGAAAATCCAAAAAATACGTCATTGTTCCGGAATTGGAATTTCGACGAAGAGGGAAATATTTTGTCTCGAAACTTCGGGCACCATTCATCCAGTGACGCGGTATCACATCCCAGAATAGCAGACACATCACCCAGGTCCCTGAGAAAACTTAAAAGCTCGAAAATACCTCAGTAATCCTCCTTATCATTTTTGCGGATCTGATGATTTTAGTGTTTTGGTTCAGACTGTCTAAGGAACATTTGCAATTTCTTTCTCGAGGATAAAAGGACTTCCTGTACACCAATCTGATAATCTTTGCTATTGCTTGACCTACGTTCTGCGGAACTGTCCCAGTTCCTTTCCCTTCCTTTTGCCATAGATCCACATATTGTCAGTTATGATTCCTTTGCGTTGTGAAGGGGGTAAAGAAAGCTGCGAGCAAGAAGTAGTGATTTTAAATGTAATTCCTTACTTCACTTCGTTTACGTGCTGTTATCAAAATGCGACTTGTTAGGAGATAAACACTGCGTGCCCTGTACACGGAAACAAATAGCTTTAAATTTATCCTGCAATCAGAGCAAAAGTAAGAATTAATTCAACTAATGAGTAAACAATTCTTGTGTTTTAATGACATTGCATTGTCGTTTATTTTTAAACGCATTCCAGCGACACACAAGACAGGCACTCCGTCCAGATCAGCTAGCTTCGAGCTGTCTTAAGACATCAAAGTAAAATTACATAAAAATCCTTGTTTTCAGTATAAAGAACGAAATCTCAATGTACGAGATAGGAACTTCTTTGTCTTTAAAGTTTTCAAAGTATTTTGTATTGTTATACTTGATGATGACGTTATTGAGCCGAAACGTGTTGCAAGTTGTCGTTAAACAACTGAAAATATTTATGTTGTGATTGACGGTTGTTTATTACTGACTCTTCATATCAAACTCCTGTGTACGCTTATTTGGTCACTAATATAGCCCTTCCCGAACTTTGTAACCACCAGACAGTGGTCAATGCCACAGTAACCTTTTTAAATATGGGATATCGAGTATACTTCAATTCCATCTCCTGTCTATCAAGTTATGATCACTCTGATTGTGAGTCTACCCAGCAGGAGCGGTACAAGCATGTCTACATATGTTTCTATGTTGGAAAATGGTGCTGTTGGCAGTTACATTTTTCGATGTCGCGTATTTTGCTAAATGATCACAATCAATTTTATTGTCTATAAATAAACTTTTGTTCCCAATTGTTGGTCCGAAAATATCTTCTGTTCGTAATTTTGCATAGAAATCTTAGAAGACAGTTTTAATATGTTAGTTAGGGGTCTGGTAGAACACTTGCTCTAAATTTCTTGTAGCAGCTCTCCTTTGTACCGATCCCTGTGGCCGCGGTCTATAGCGTAGATCTGCGGCCGCTCGCTTACTGAGATTGAGGGTTCGAATCCCGCTGGGGACATCTATGTCTGTCTCTTGTCAGTGTTATGTATTGTCAGTTAAAGGTCTGTGTGACGAGCTGATCACTCGTCCAGGGGAGTCCTACTGACATTGGTGCGTCGTTTTTGTGTGATCTTGAAACCTCACGAATGAGGAGGCCATTTTTTTGTTTTGCTGACCGTGCAGCTGAGTATAATCTTAGTAATTAACGAACTAAATGCAAAAATTCTTGTTTCATAATAAACTTATTATGAAACAAGAATTTGTGCATTAACTTCGTTAATTACTAAGATTAAGAGGAGGCCATAGTCCGCGTTGGGCTGCAGCGCCACAAGGAAACAAGAACTTTCGCTTGTATATTCACTTGCATCCTTTGTTTAGCATGGGCATTCAGAAGAGTATCATCGAACCAGCGTCCCTTTAGTCTATAAATGACGACCTATGACTAACGAACAGGACACAGCTCTGGGTGTTGTCTTAGACACAGAAGCGGCGTTTAATAACACCTCCGGTGACTCAATGTGTGCTGCTGTTTTTAAACATGAGATTGACTACACTATCCTACAGTGGATTAGAGCTACCCGGGAGGGCCGCCTGGCTGCGGCGACTTTAAGTGGATTTTCCAAGAGGGTTGCAGTATCTAGGGGTTACCTACAGGCAGGTGTGTTGTCGCCGTTCCTTTGGTGCCTTGTTGATGATTTGATAACAAGGCTCATTGGAGGGTGGAATATATGCTCACGGCTATGCGGATGACATTTGTCTTCTAGCGGTGAGGTAATTCCCAAATACGGTATCGGGGCTTATACAATGGGCCCTTCATACTGTAGAGATGTGGTGCGACGAGATCGGGTGTTCGGTTAATCCCGACAAAACTGGGTTTGTTGTATTCACAAGGAGAAGGAAACTGCCTGGTTTCTTTGAACCAAACTTTTTTGGGGTTAATTTACGTCGCTCTGTGTTGGTCAAGTATCTCGGGATAGTCCTGGATTCTCGGCTCTCTTGGAGGGAGCATGGGGATGTCAAAGTAAGGAAGGCTCAAAATTTGTTGTGGGCCTGTAGGAGGGCCTATGGTTCGACGTGGGACCTGAGACCCGAAGGGGTCCGTTGGCTCTACTTCTTTATCATTAGGCCATCCATTAGTTTTGCATCCTTAGTTTGGTGCCCTGGCTGTCAGACGACTAATGCCAAGAAAAGTCTAAGCAGAGTACAAGACTTGCATCTTTAAGGATAACGGGAGCGATGCGCACTACTCCTACTAGTGCTATGAAAACATTTACTTGCCTCTTTCCACTGAAGTTTCTAGTTCGGATTGGGACGCGGTTAGCTGCGCAGCTTCTCTGGAGTCTGGGATGTTGGACTTACTTTCACCCCAGTTGAGGACATAGTAGTACATTTGATGCGGCTTCAGCAGTAAGATCCCATATTTAATACGGGGTAGATGGTATGATGCCAGCATTTAAATTTGAACCCAAATGTAGGGTTACTATGTTGACTACAGAAGAGTGTTCCAGACGACCTGGGACTCCTTCTGTAGTTAAAGGGATCGTCTGGTATACAGATGGGTCCAGGATGGAGGGGACCGGGTTTGGAGTCTTTGGGAAATCTGTGGGAAGAAGGCTGAACATTTCTGTATGAAGGTATGCTACAGATTTTCAGGCCGAGATATTGTTAACTTGGCCTGTGCTTATGAAATTCAATTGTATGGTAGATCGAGAAGTAAGTGAGTATTTATTCTGACAGCCAGGGGCACTGAAAGCCTTTCAGGCCACCAGAGCAACGTTTCCACTGGTGCAACAGTACCAAAAGACGTTGAATTTTATCTCTACCCGGCATACTGTAGGGCTGTATTGGGTCCCTGCGCATGCTGGGGTACGAGGAAACGAAATCACCTACAAGCTCTAAAGAGATGGTTCTGTTCAAAGGTTTGTTGGACCTGAGCCATCCTTCGGGATCTCTAGGCAGAATATAAGAAGAAATTTAAAATGCTGGATGGATAACAAGTTTTGGCAAGGTGGCGATGTCTTGGTAGTACTCCGAGACAGGCTAAAGAATTAATTTAGGGCCCTAGTCCGGCTGCAAAAACCAGACTTTTGTCCTTCGATAGGATACAATCCAAGGTTGTTATTGACCTGCTTACTGAACATAATACCCCGAGAAGACATATTCACTTAGTGGGCTAACCGGTATTCTCTGATGTAGGAGATGTGGAGCAGAGGATGAAAACTCGGCGTACATCCCCTGTGAGTGTGGAGCTTTCGCTTCACTCACACGTGTACATCTGGGTTCCTTTCTCTTGGATCCAGTGGACATAATTGTTTAATTCTGGGGGCCATCTGGAACTGTAGCAAAGGAACAGAGCTCCCTTAAACTGGTATCAGAATATGGGGCACAAAGGGCCCTTTAATTATAGCTTAGGCGCATCGGGACCATAAGGGCTCGAACCCAAATGCTAATCAATCAACCAATCAACAATCAATCAATCAATCAAAGCGTTCCTCTCTCAGCTGCTCAAGTGATTTTTATATCCGACATATAGTGATGATTTTTATTTCCTTTTCATAGAAAGGAAAACAATATGCCATGCTTGTTCAGTTGTCTTTGTGACATCTGACCCTCTGTTTTTCCAGTAAATCTGGTATGTGTTTCGCTAATTCTCCTCCAGCTATCTTCTGCGACTCTTCACGATCGAAGTTTCGGGCCTATTGTTGCTTACGTCCTTCCAGGTAACATAATTCCGAGAGTTTTTCAGTCATTTTTAACATGTTAAGGTTCTTCAGAAGGAGTGTATAGCCTCGCTCAACTACCAAGCTGGACGACCACCACTTGTCAGCTATCCGCTAATATTTGTTCAAAATATCCGCAGTTATTTAGTAGTATACCAACTGATGAACATACATAAAACTTTTTCACATTAAAACACTAAAATTGTTCCGACATGTTTCTATCCAAGGATAATCCTCAGGGAACTACATTTTACTTGCTAAAGTCACTCTTATAAACTAGTTACTGATTGCTTAAAAGTGACTTTAGCAAGGAAAGCGTAGCTCCCTGAGGATGATCCTTGGATCGTAACATGTTGAAGCAATTTTAGTGTTTTAATGTGAAAAAGTTTTATGTATGTTAGTACACTATTAAATACTTCGACGCCATGCACGGTGCAGCAACAAGAATTCGCAGCTACTTTACGTATAATGAGGCCGTTTTCTGCATCGACAACCTGAAGATGTGCCACGCCATTTTTACGTGGATTTACATTTCAACTGCCATATAAAATGCCAGGCTAAAACACAACTTTTTCGTATTTAAAAATTGTATAGCCTCTTAATTAGAAGCTTTTTTTCTGTAAAGTTTTCCTTAGATAGCAATGGCAGGAAAGTCTGTTGTAATGCTTATTTGAACGAATCTCATGAAAAACCTCTCCGAAAAGGGATTAGAACACCCCTTAGTGACCTGTATTAAATGGAGTAGTTTTGAATACTTAATTTGTAACAGAGCAATTTGGGAGGTATAATCTACTATATATATGTATATATGTCTTATTACGTAACGTTGTGCGTTGTGTTCACATTTTACAGTGTAACAGTTCACGTTTCACACGAATGAGAAAGTGGCATTATAATTCTGGAACATTACGAAGCTTTGAACCGCCCAAGCTAGCTTGTACTGTACGTAATACGATCTTTCAACACATGGAGCAGTCATTAAGGTTAACGGCTGGGTAATCCTGTCCTTAATTTTTAACCTGAATTTACTTTGCCGCAATTAATATTTGTTAAAACGAGAATGAGGAAAATCAATTTAGCTTACTGCACGTTAGGGGCTTTAATCTTCCTTTAACCTCACGTATGTGAATAAGGACAATAATATTTCACCATTAAAAAGCGCAGCGTTTTGTCTATACTTGGGGGAAATAGCCATGCACATAATCTCCAATAAAAATCTGAAATCACAATATACTGATGGTAAATATATATGAAATTACTCCGTACACATACGGGTCGTCTTTTCTTAGACGAAGATTTGGCTTTTAAATAAGATCAAAAATTAAAATAAAAAAATCTTAAAGCCTCTACATCCTCATAATTACTGACGAAATCTCTTAGTAAGTTCAACATTAAAATTTGTCTAAAATAATTAAAATTGATAACCAACAAGATGCAACTATTTTGATTTATTTACATCTAGTCAGCTCTACGTGTTTTGGGAGATGTTTTCGCCCATTATCAGGAGCATATCACTGTACCTACAGATTCTGGTATTGTCCACCGATGTTGCTGCTGGCTGGTGTTGTAATTACACTACAGGTGCAAGGAATCAGAAAGTTCAATTTAAAAATAATTGCCTAAAATAGTTCTAAAAATTCAGTTCATACCTTAAAGGTGACAAACTCCTTCTCCACTACAAAGAAGAATTGGTTAAATTTGTTGGTGTTTCGTTTCGTAATCTCAAGAAACACGTGTAACCCCATATTGAAGAAAATGCAAAAAATATGATTGTTCCAGTATGTGGTACCTCTAGGAGTTTTAGATGGACTACTTTTATATCCAAATAGCACAAATTAGACCCACTTATATCCTCCTTAAACTTGGAACATTCAGGTGTACAATCGTGAAAGTGGGGTAGTAGTACTGCCATGAGAAATTCTACTAATTTTTTTTTTCACAAGTATGTGTTACTCACATCAGTTTTCTGCCTCAGAGTCACATCTGAAGTCACTACTAGACAGTAACTGCAAATGCAAAATTACCAGCCACATTAATGACCATGTTACAACTCAAGGAGTTTTTCCAGATTATCGCAAAGTAGCATATCTGTAATAAAATAATATTGCCACTAAAATAATAACATAAATATTTCTATAACGTAACACCGAGGCTTATTCGGAAGTGTGTACCCTGATTTCATTCAAATGGTCACTGGGGTCACAATTTAGGTTTTTATTAGCAGTTATATATATATATATATATAAACAGTATGTTATAACTTATTAGGGTAAGTTATTATTTTATTTAACAAAACTTTTACGTTTACGTTGATTTTTTTCGTGTTAAATTTGTGGATCGCACATAAGCTCAGATTTTCAGGCCGTCTAAATGTTCTGCAATTCCTGACTTACAAACAATCCTTCATAGGAATTCCATAGTTTAATTCAGGATCTATCTACATAAGACGTTTAATGTTCCTAGGCGAAGCAAGTAAATATTAAGTGTGATGGTGGCACTTTTTATTTTTTAAATTATGTTTCATACTAAGCGCAACAAGAAGAAATTGATAAATGCATAATAATGTGACGTCAAAACGTGAAATATAATGCAATGATTATTAGGTCAATGTAGAACAGGATTTAATATACCTAATGTGGTGGCTGTTGTTATATAAATATAATTAGTTATAAAACAGTGTTTTTAAATATTTCAATTGTGTATTTTACCTTAATTATCTGTAATTCTAGGTTCATCTTAACCTCCAGCCATAATCCAGTCGAAGACTATAGGTGTAAAATATTACGACCTTTGTTTTTGGTTTGGACTTTGATCTTAATTGCCCGGAATGCAAATGACGCCTTTTCGCCATATTGTGTTATATCATCCGTGACGTGTTCGGCTTTGTTGTAATTATGTCGTAAAGGCAAGACTTTGTAAGAAATATATTGAAAATTAAATGTCCTTTGAATTTCTCTACAATTTTTTTTGAAAGTTTTCTCATTCCTTGAAGAAGTCTGTGAGTTTCTCCCGTAAACGTGCTTAAGCTTGAGTACCTGATATTGTTGGCCGTCTTTAACCAATATTGAGTTTTTTCTACAGGTTTTAATACATGTCGTCATTTTATTTTGTCTTGAATCTCTCTCAAATGGGAGCCGAGATAATACACGTGGACTGACGGTGGACACACGGAGGGACAGAAGGACGGACATGACTAAGCCATCGGTCGTTTTTCTCAGCTTTTCATTGTGTTTTCAGCCAGTTGAATCAATTTTCACGAAATCTGCTCTGCAAGTCAGTTTCCTACAGTGAAGAGTGACGATATGGCGACAGTCCGCAATTGTGAAGCGGGTGCGACTCCACGGCTACTTTCTTTAGAATCATGAAATGAGATATGGTAATACATATTTGGAAAATATGTAGCTTGCATGAATGTAAAATGTTTATACATAAAATCAAATTTCAGCAGTACGAAATATTTCCTTAGCTGTGATCAAGATGGTGGTGACTAATAGATGATTTGAGGGAGGGTAAAATTCGATGTGAGGATGGGGCGTGAACGTATATATTTGTTGTTTTAAAATATTTTTAAATCAATGTAGATGAATGGCAATGATAAGTATTACTGAGATTATCTCCGACAAATATAACGCACGCACCATAAATATTTAAATTTTATGCTCTTCACAGTAACGAAGTAAACTACAATAATATTAATAAGATCTATGCAACAAGAACCAACAAAATGCACACTTTTTTCATTAGTGATTTAATTCAATTATATTGTCTTCGACACATTTCGAACAACCAAGTGTTCATCCTCAGGAAGACTTGTACAGTACGTGCAGTTTTGTGTTATTTCTGTCATGCATCCGTATAAGCAGTCTGTCCGATGGCAGGATGTGTTTGATATCGATGTTGTTCAAAACATGTAGAAGACAAATAATTTAATTAAATCATTAATAATAAAAACATTGTGCATTTTGTTGGTTCTTATTACATATGTATATCACAATACACGGTTTTAAAAAAGTAAAATTAATAATATCATTTGCATATAAAGATACACAGAATGTCCCGCCAAGATGTGCCAGACTTCAGGATGTTATTGCATGAGTAATTGTAAGTACGAAATACTGCGTCAACATATGCCCGATTATCAACCTTTACATCGCTAGAAGCATTTTTATGGTACGTGCGTGACTGAAGCCGAAATATTTCAGTACTTGTATTTTATCAGACTGTAAAAATTAAATGAAAGTTATGTGGCAGGTAACAACACAAAAAGAAAATACAAGCCTTAACATACTCTACCACGTGTGTCCGATAACACCACAAGCAAAGACAGCAATTGTTACCTTACTCTGTGTACCAGACAAAAAGAAAATTATATCAGCTAGTAACACCAAAGAAAGACTTTAACTTTTCTTCATACGGCCGACTTGGACATGTTAGTGTGTGTAATTATGTTGCGTCACGGAAGGAAGAAAATCGGGTTTGTTTGGATAAGATCAAAGAACGTCAGTTTTCAGTTATGTTACACTGATCACTCTTCAAACGATCTCCGCTCTTCTATACGCACAGTTCTGTGCTTCTCAAAAGGGAATTACGAGTGAATAGTGTGTGACAGGTATGGAAGTAAGCATGAAAGTTGTTCGTAAACACTGATAAAGGATGACATCATAGAGTATCTGGAAAAATTAAAGTGCTCGTAGAAGCGTGACAGTTGACAATCGAGCTTAGGTCGAAATAGTCTATCATATTAAAAATTACTCACATACGCTCAATTGCATCTCAAGTTGGCACACTTTACACAGAACACTCTGTATAGGTATGTGTAATAGGAAAGTAGGGATTGAATTTTCCTGGAAACCCGTGGTAATGTGGTTGACATGCCAGAGATATTTCACACCGCCATATGAGGTAGATAAATCTGTAAATTGTTTTCAGTTCTTTTCTCTCGTACATAAATTTCTTGAATAAAACCTCTCTCTTTTACAACAGTTTCATTAGTATGTATTTGTTAATAAGTTTTCCTTAATTAAAATGCGCAATGTTTAGGACACACTCATCTATTGTTTATCCAGTGTGTTTCTACCGCGAGAGTGTTCATTTGTGGAAACAAAGAGTATGCTTGTTGTGTGTACTGTAATTTGGAGTATGCCATGTGTGCTGAAACAGTACCCTAGGTCCACTGCATTCAGAGTGTTAGTATAATTAATGATAAAGAGAAACAAAGAATAATAAACCCCCACCAATACAAAACACATTCATCTTTTCTGCCTTCGTCACAGTTTATCAAGGACTCGTGCAGGTGTAGTGAGATCCACCCCAGAACTCTTTTGCTTTGGATAATTTTGCCTGTTGTGAAAGTCACAATACAGTTATTATCTAGCGATCGCCTTAATTAGACTTATTGTTGCAACCCATGATACAAAACGTAACAGTAGTACAATATGTGAAAGATGAGTTTTTTCATATTCAAGGCCGATCGTTTAACGGTCTAGGCTGAGAAAAAAAATGTAAATGTATTCTACTGTCTGTAATACAAGCTGCATTAATGATCGACAATAATTAAATCCGACTGCTTAACAGCCCGGTGGTAATTAGGTATGTATTATGAGAATATTTGCATTTTGTTAAGCCTTGTCTTTTTTTCAGGTTTATGCATGATTCTCAGAACAGAGACATTATTTCTGCAAACGTCGTTCATCTATTTGTCTTTTATAATGTACACGAATTTTATTGTTCAGCAGACAGTAACTGAAAATTTACATATAATTTCGGTTAGAATTAATCTTAAATAGTTTAAGCGAACATAAATATAAGATATGTGTTAGTATGACATAAGCAGAAGTCATCTTTGCTGTCGTGTATTCTGTTTCAAATTCGTCTGTGTTTCATACATGGGGAACTTCTTAATCTGTAATTCTTCCATCTCTTTCCTTTTCATTTTAACGCAGAGATTCGATAGAAACATTGAACATTTCTGGAATAGTGTAGTTTAGAACAAGCCCAAAAAGGCAGCCAGGCTGTTAATGCAGAAATATAGACGATGTGTACCTAAAAATGCCTGATTAGACCAAAAATTATTTCCTCCATCCTGACAAGGCTCCTGTGCACTGTGGTCTCTCTCTCAAGAAATATGTGGCACAAGGGTACTCTTTTGACCGGAATACCCCCTGTTATTCACAAGATTTTGCTACCTTTGTCCTTTGGTTTTTTACTAATGAAATCCCACTCTGAAGGTATGGTGATACGAGAACGTGAGGACATTCTACAGAATGTTATATCAAAGCTACTGGTTATTCCTAAGGAGGATATTTTCTAAATGTTTACGCCATTGGCGAATTGCTGGGATGAATATATTGTTGCTCAACCGGCTTATTTTGAAGTAGCTTATGTCTTTAAACTGTGCAATTCCCGGAATATTTGCAGTTATTCCAGGACCTTAATGTTCTCAGCTGGTACTGTATTAAATTAGTGAATGAATAGCCAGTTTAGAAAGTAGATCTGCTACGGGAGAAGGAAGAATGTTAATAAAAATATATTTAAATAAAACATATATTTTAATTTCGTGTTTTATTCAATATTAAAGTGTTCAATAAAATTTCAGTCAACTTGAACCTCACCTTCTTCGCACCAGACACCATCAGTAAGAGAATCTAAACGCAAAATACAATCATGTGGTGTGCAACAGAGAAAGACGTATGGTGACTGTCAAAAGCAGTGCGCTTCATACAATATACGGTAAAGAATAGTAATACAATAAAAAGAGCGGACGGCACAAAGTTTAATGGAGTAAGCAAGTAGTGTGAACCACCTCGACAAGGAAAAATTGGATTCCGTTTGAACTTCTTTGTTACAAAGAAATTGTAAACCGTAAGAAAAACGGAATAGATCAAACAACGCGACCAGAGTGATGTTTTATCTGATTTATTTATTTATTTAACCTTCATATATTATACATTTATTCAAATAATGTAAATCAAGAATTGACACTACAAGGGCTTTTGGTAAGATATTCGTTTGATAAATGTAACTGCTGCTGAAATACCTAAACAGACGGTAGTACATTTGCTGTCCTTTTGCTAGTTGTATTTGCCTAAGATATTTAGTAAAAATATAGTAGGCCTCTACTTAAACAAAGCCACTTGTCATTATATAAACACAGTAATTTTCAACTCTCCTTCGATACACCTGCGGATTTTAACTTTGTGTGAAATGTCACTGAAAGCATTGCTGCAATTCAGCCGCCGTTGTATATGTGTAGCCCTCATAACTGATTAGACTTGTCCTTGCGAGAGAGGATGGAAGTAGTGTGGTTGAAGTGAGAGGTTCATAGCGGCCGGCACTCCATGTCAAAAGGAACTTGGGATAAAGTGAAATACCAACTTGATGCAACTAGGTCATTTTATTGATGTATTCTTATCTCGACATGTTTCGGGTACGGTGCGACTCGCACGGCACCATCCGTACCGTAAACACGACTTAAGCAGCGGCTCTCAAGACCACCACCCATCCAAAAACTCGGTGTAGAAAACCATATGCTGCAACTCAACATCTAATGCTCCTGATGATGGGCGTATGTACCCGAAACATGTCGAGCTAAGAATACGTCAATA
>Ga0123353_10011882_pt1 | contig 12310 bp, 9 predicted proteins | sample TergutLab28metaG_3_FD_92763 | JGI IMG/M metagenome (GOLD analysis project Ga0123353, IMG submission 92763) | Labiotermes labralis P3 segment gut microbial communities from Petit-Saut dam, French Guiana - Lab288 P3 | ecosystem: Host-associated > Arthropoda: Insects > Digestive system > Gut ... | reverse complement strand
ATCCCCCCCCCCCTTTCCACCCGCACCCCCAGAACGGAAAAAAGGGGGGGCAACCGGGGGTTTTTGGGAGGAAAAAAATCTTGCCCCCCCCCCCCCCAATACAGTACAAATCGAAATGTTAGACGAGCAGAAACACAAGAGGAAAACAAAAAAAGGTGTATGTGCACTTTCAACAGTATTGGTCGGAACTCGTGCAGGGAGAAAGAAAATAAAAAATAGGAGCCTATTGTAGGACAGAACCCTGACGAACGAAAGAACGCTGAGAAAATATTGGTTAGTATAATAAGCAGTCAGTAACATGTAGTCATTCAAACGTCAGTAAAACGGAAAATGTCAGAGTTCGTAACGCCTCCGCGAGGCCTTGATATGTCACCACGACATATCTTGATTTATTTAAAGGGATTACGAAACAAGCAGACAGGCTACCAGAATAAGGCTTGAAAACAAAAGACGTCGAACTGTCTGTCGGTTCCTTTTGTGTCTTTGTCACAGACATTATAATAATGGCGCAAGTTAATGTCATTTCGACTGTGAAAATCGTAACTTACAATAATTACCTTCTATCAGTACGGTAGACAATTTCCATAGGCCAAGTTGTGATCGCTGCCAAGCTAGCGTTTCTTCGTGTCAGTAACATGACTCGGGTTTTCGAAAGTCACAAATTCAGTTCTCTCCACGCAGACAAAAAATATCACATCGTTATATTCGACATGTTTAACAATTTGTTTATCAACTGCGCTATGCAACGGTTCACTTTAACGTACTGTCCCTGCATTTACACTGCAGTAACGTTAGAAACCATTACAACCAGTAGCCACGGAGGCCTATGACCAGACTGATATTCGAAACCAGGTACTTCGCAGCAGAGAGAGAGAGAGAGGGGGGGGGATGCTAACTACTAGACCTCGACGTTCGGGTGGACTGCAGCAACACTACGCCAACGGCTACATTACTGAAACATGGCAACGTCACGAGTTGAATTTTGCACTGATAAAAGATTGGACGGTCCGGGGATCGAATCCCGGTGGAAGGGGAGGAGAGGGGGGCGAAATTTTCCTCACCCGTGCAGGCCGGCCCTAGGGCCCGTCCAGCCTCCTACACAATGGGTACCGGCTCTCTTTTCCGAGAGTAAAGCTGCCGGGGCGTGCCGTTGTCAACCCACCCCCATCTAGCGCCGAGGTTAAAGAAAGAGTAGAGCTATGCCTCTACTCCCCCTCTGGGCCTTCGTGGCCTGTTCTAGGCTGAACTTGACCTCACCTTTGTACTGATAAAAGATCAGGAAGGTACTCAAGTCCCGGTGCGTTGGCAGCCACAATAAACGGACACCAAGTGAGAGGCGTTAACATCTGTTCCTCTAAGACGTACTTGAGGCGAGGACGCCCATTACTGCGCATTGCACCGGAAGCGAACTTAATTTGTGTATGCCTAAACGTTGTTTCCGCGATTTGTGGCGGGCGAAGTGGCATCGGAACAGATCTCCCTCCTAGCACCTCGGTTTCCCCTGACAAAGATTCATCAACCCTCCATTTCACCTTCAATTCATCTTCCATCGCAACTACGCAAACAAAACAATGAAAAGTCACTAACTATAAAATAAACAGAACTTTCTTACAAAATGCAGAGGAACAAATGAAAACTTAAACCCTGTCGGAAGTACAAATAGTATTGCTACAGCTGCAAACCAAACAACGATCTTCAATCAAAGAGACACAACAATATACAGACGCAGACAAACGGCCTTTTGAAAAGCAAAATGGTATTAACCTGACAATAACAATCAAGTCTCGAGAACATCCGCACCACATCTGCATTCCTTCGCCATGTACCCCATTTCACACTATCACGTGACAACAAACAACACGAAAAGGTCATCACTTCTCGAGGTCAGAAGTCATCAAGTCGTGCGGGCATTGAATGCACGCAAATATATGCTACGGTTCTGAAACTGGCAAGGCATTCATTCAGATGACCGTGGGAACTGTTTACCAGTTATTGTATTTCTCAGGGTTGAACAGCCACGTAACTCGTGGCTGTTCAACTAAATAACGACAGAGCCGCAACAACTTTCTGAAGATTGTTTTTGTTTAGATCTGCTTCCCACATCACGCCCAGTACCAAAGATTATAGTGGAAGTCACATAGGAGTACACTCTGCAAACGCGTTCACACATTTGTCATGCTTATACCAGAAATAAATCATGCAGTTGGAGCAGCTAGACGCCACTAGCGCTTACGCTTCTAAATATCTCTATCATAGTACAAGTACAGTCAGTTCTGCTATTACGCCTATTTCGTTAACACGAATTGGCTATAACACGAGTGATGAATAGGTGACATTTGTTTGTACAACGTGAACTTCGCAGAAGCATCCGCGATTGCAGTTTGCACGACGATCAAAATCTGTTCTGCTCTGACCCTACTTTTAGTACGCGATTTTCTGTCAGGCGAGGTCTCACACGAGCGGATCTATCGCTTTTGTTTTGCTGACAGCGTGCGAGCTGTCATCAAAACCCGTATGACATATACCATTGCTGTGTGTGCAGTGAAAAACTCCTGATGATGGACAGAGGAACTGTCCGAAACATGTAGAGTTTTATTCCAAAATAAATTTGAGAAATTAGTGCATCTAGTTGGTTTTATTACAACAATATTCAAGAGAAACTCGCTCACGAAGCAGTCAGTCGTCCAAGAAATTCCCCACCTTCTAAGAAACCCGAACATCTATCATATCCACAAGACCCGGCGAAGTCCAAGGCTCTTTGTAACACTTCGTAATACTCACACAAAGAGTTTTGTCGGTCTGTCACCACCCAATTCTAAGGACCATAACTTGTGGAATGTTCAAGGCTGTTTTTTTTTTCAGCATATTCAAAATTAACCTTCCAGGTATGTGCAGTATCTCTGTGACTCTGCAATGTGTGGGTACTGACATATTTATCTATGGAATACAGTGGAGGAGACGGTTGACTAAAAATTACATCATCATTCGTAAAAAATCGCCGGCCATTCACGTGCAGTCTCGTTTAAATGGAAGATAATATGGAAACTGTGGCTTCAGCAGTTAACTTTATTGTTCCACCCGCCTTCAACAAAATACATCTGCTTTTGACTGGGGTTGATTCGGCGTACGTCAGACTGCTCACGAAACTACAAGCTGGATCGATGGCTTACTCGTGGGTGACAGCTTTAGAGATCTCTCGAGTGTCTGAATGAAATCACACTGTTTTGGCGGGAAGAAAGCAATAGTATCATGGACAAACCACACGCAACGGCTTTCTGGTCTAGGCAAAATTTTTTGAAGAATTCTAACACTGTAGGCCTACAAACGCCAAAGCTAGAGGTTTTTTATTCACAGACTTGTGAGTTCACAAGACTGATTTATGTGTTAAATTGCAAGGTTTAAGAGAGCCAACCTACCTCATGTCTACTATCATTACAGCAACTGAAAGGTACTCCAAATAGCCTATACCAACGCAAAGTGCACAGTCGTCGGTCTATATCAAAGGATTTTCCTTGAATGAAAAGCAAAACCTTCAAGGCTCAGAGATGCAAGAATTGAAAGCTTTCTCAGACACACTCATTACGGCAACAGAAGGAACGTTTTCCTCATGATGTTCGGACTACAAGCCTCTCAATACAACAACAAATTTTTCTTAACTGTTAAAAGCTGAGACACTGTAAAACGCGGAGCTTGAAATGTGAGACCGAACTGTTGGCTAAGAGTGAAGCAGAATTACATGAATCACAAGGCAGCACAATTTTGTGTGCAGGGTGTGCTGCGCTAAAGAAATGTAACTTTGCCATTCAGAAGGACATTCACCTCAAAGAAGTGCTAGAGTGCAAGGTCAAGAAAGAAAAGCCTGAAGCACTCTGCCAACATTTTACACTTTATGATAACGGCGTCGCTAACAGCTTTTGATTTAAACACACCGAAGTTTGTTTCACGCAATGGATAACACGAAATACAGTTTTACAAACTGACTTACAGGTGACAGCATTATTGTTTGGGTACCTCTGAACTGGCTCTGTAACGAAGTTTACATAAGGACAACAGTGGCCAAGACTCAACAGCAAAACTCCCTCTCGAACTTCGTAATTAATCATTTAAAATACATCACCAATCCAATAATAAAATTTTTCAACGCTTTTACAATTTTGTTCACGTATCTAAAGTAATTATTTTCGGAAGTTTTGGCACACGGCCTGGAGAAAGTGCATCAACCTTTACTTGTAGCGTCTAAACGGTAATGAGCCTTTATTTCAGCATGACTAGCAGCAGACGGCAGCACAGTAGCTCTGTTGTATAGCGATATGCTTTGAGGTCGACAGCTCTCGTTATCAAAGTGCATTACAATGGACATGTTAGTGACCTTCACGAGCAAGGCACGAGGTACTGTCACTTATGCAGCAGGTCTATCAAAAGGTTGCCTCTACCAGCGGGTCATGTTAATCAAAACAGTTGCATTTCATTAGTCACGGAGATGTGGGCTGTTCATACAAGAGGCTAAGTGACAGGAGTGGCCACAACGCGGGTGGCGCATGTCTTTGCTGCGGTTCTTGCGAGTTGCCTGTGCAAAATAATATTCTGGTACTTTACCTGCATACGAGGCTGACCGTGAGGGGCGTCGCAGATTTTATACAGAAAACTGATGCATAACTGACACTAACCTTGACGTACTTGTGTGAACAGAAATAATAAGCTCTCAGACAATGACAAATAGTTTATGTGATGAATGAATTAGTAGAGTAGATCCTTATGATGCTGGCTGCTTTCAGTGAGGCAGTGACCACTGTCGCTACAGTACATTAGAGACATCGGCTCTGCCTGATGTGCCAGGGCGTTCTTTCTGTCAGAAGGGAGCTTATTTGTGAGACACGGTGCATGGGTTTATGTGCATGGAAATTCTTTCTTACTTATTTACTTACTTACTCACTTCATGGAGCAGAGTCCTTCTTGAGAAGCTAATCGGTTCTCAGCAAGTCAAGAAATTCCCCGCATTTTATGGAACCCGAAGGTTCATTACCGCATTCACAAGTGCCTGCCACCTCTCCCTATCCTGAGCTATGTAAATGGGAATGCGCCATTTAAACCGACAGTCGGGAAGGACAAATTGACATCCGTAAGGAAGATATTCTCGAAAGAGTATTAACGAAATTCCATACACTCAACTTTCTTTGAATGCTGCAACACAGAACTGGACGTCTAACAGAGCAAGCAACATGACAACGGTCACAACTGCACATATGCGCTAAGAAATAAGAACGTTCATAATTTGTACCCATCTCCAAACATTACTGAGTTCAAAAGGACACGCAACACGCATGAGTGCCTTGATAAATGCCCACCAAAAGTAGATCAGAAATCCAGGGGGGGGAAGCACTTGCGAGATACAGATGTAGAAAATATAATAATATTAAAACGAAACTGAAGAAATAGGGTAGAAGTATGTTGAGTGGATTTACCGGGCTGAATTCGGTGGTGTGTTTCTGTGAACACGGTAACGGGCTTTCGTGTCTCTAAGCGGTGGGAATGTGTTATGTCTATCAGCCCCTGATCCATGCAGTCCGCTCGGCAGTCGCACATTTGTGCACTGAAATTACTTACCGCGCGGGTAGTTCTTGGCGTAGTGCGGCTGATACTTTGTGTCCAGGAGCGAGGAGGGTGCGGGCGCCGAGTAGAATTCCGGGGAACTGTCGATGTAGGGGTTCGGGTGGTGATTCCCACTATCCAAAGAGTGGTATTCGTGATCTGGAGGCTCGTAGTGCTGTCCCTGGTGTTGGGGCGTCACGGTGCTGTAACCCACTGCACCACCGGCAGATGGTTGGTCGTCGTTCCCCGCTGACCCGCCGGCTAGGTCACCCCCGCCACCCAGCTGCTGCATGGTGGCGTCCCCCAGTTGACTGTAGCCACCTGCAAGCATGCATTCATGTGTGTAGGCTTCTCATGGGAATGTCTGCTGCATGCAAACGCAATGCTTACAGTTGCACCGAACTGATAGATATAGTGCAGTGCGTGGTTTTTGGCTGGTGGAGGACTGAACGGGGCTGGCGGACGGGCGTACAGGGTGTGGGGAAGTGTAGAGGGGTGGGTGTTTGCTTGGAGCTTCAGTGTGACTAGGTCAACTGTACATATGGAGGCATACAGAAGACGCTAGACGAAACATGACGCTACATTAGTGACTCGCACGTCCGTTTGGAAATTCCACTGGCCCAAAACCATTCAATACACTGTAAGTCTGTTGTATACTTATTATGACCAAGTCACTCCCGAAAAATAAGCCTCCATGACACTATCCATATTCGCGCGCGTTTTGTTCTTTTAGGCACTTTACGGGAAGTTACAACCAGACACGTTCCTTTTCTGTCTCAGCCACAAGGCACGCCTAAAGTTTAAAAACGCAAGCACACACACAGATGCACGCACAACCTACTTCGACTATTATTTGTTATGGGGTTAACTTAACTTATTTAAAACAGTTCAATAAATTTCCTTCAGCGGACGCATCAAAACGTTTCCTCTGAAGGGTAACGCTGTAGACGACCTTCGCTCCATGCAGGCTTAAGTACCGCAACCTCGAGACTCGGACACTGCAAGCCTAATTTTTGCCACTTTCCTCGAAGTAAAAAAAAAAAGTTTAGGGCCTACAGACCATTTAAGTGTGACTGCCAAAGAAACCCAGTGATTTTTCCTGGGAATATTCAGACAGCAATCCTGCCTGCCGTTATAATTTTGCAGTTCCACGCCTTGGACACAGGCTTTATAAAGCTGGTGACGCATACATTGCCAGTTCCGTCCCTGGAATGTTTACATTCCTAAAACAATCACGATGTCTTACTTTCTTTGAGCTGGTACACGGGGCTCCGGAGGTGGATGAAGCCTGCTGTCGGTGGGGCAGCAGGGGGAGGTGACGCCTCATCACGACCGCACTCGGCCGCGGTATCGCGGGTTGTGCCGCACACTGCGGGGCTCCGCAGGTGGCTGTAGCCTGCTGAAACAAAGGGATACATGACATACAGGCTTAACCATGATTGCAGCCTACAAGAATAACAGCAAAATTGGTTCAGTAACCTACAAGAGCTAACTTGGTTACTCAAACTGAGGGAGGAAAGTAGGGTGAGGGTGTTTGAGAATAAGGTGCTGAGGAGAATATTTGAGCCTAAGAGGAAGGATGTAACAGGCGAGTGGAGAAAACTACATAATGAGGAACTTAATGATCTGTACCCCTCACCAAGTATTCTTCGGTTGATAAAATCGAGAAGAATGAGATAGGCGGGATATGTAGCAAATACAAGGTTTTGGTACGGAAACATGAGGGAAAGAGACCACTTGGAAGACCCAGACGTAGATGGATTATATTAAAGTGGACTGTCAGGGAGTGGGATGGGGGGGGGGGAGCATAGACTGGACTGGTCTGGCTGAAAATAGGGATAGGTGGTGGGCTCGTTTATGCGGCTATGAACCTTCGGCTTCCATAAAACGAGAATTTCTTGACTAGCTGAGAACCTGCTAGCTTCTCAGGAAGGACTCTGCTGCATGGAGTTAGTTAGTTAGTTAATTAGTTGGCTAGTTAGTTAACTTAGAAGAGCTATCGTGGATGTAAGGCTAGATGGATACGATTCAAGTTAAACATTCTACAGAACAGCCGCTTCTTTAACATTACTCGTACCTTTACGTAGACCCACACATTCTCCTGGTAGCATGTGGACATGTTCGTACAAACGGCGAAGTATAACCACGGACCAAAATGCATTCGATAAATATGTTCCATCCTCGGGTGCATTTACTGCTACCAAATACACTGGAACTCGTGTATGGCACACGAACGAAGTTAAATAAAACTTATTTGTGTATTACGTAGGCCTCCACTCCCATTGGCCGCGCACTCAAAGGCGTGGGTCTGCGGCCGCCAGCTTGCTGGGACTGAGGGTTCGAATCCAGCAGGCGGCATGGATGTCTGTCTCTTGTGAGTGTTGTGTGTTGTCAGGAAGAGGTCTCTGCGACGACCTGATCACTCGTCCAGAGGAGTCCTGACGAGTGTGGTGTGTCTGAGTGTGATCGTGAAGTCTTGATAATGAGTCCCTGGTCCACTAGGGGCTGTTGCGCCATGGAGGAAGAAATTACTTAGGCCTAACGACATTAAAGCGAAACAATACATATGGATCATGAACGACAGCGCATGCACTAAACTCAAAGTACGGGTTTCTGAATTATTATCTTATGTACATCGACGATGGTCGCGTGTTAAAAATAACAGTACTGCGTTCCGAGGACAGATCGATACCCGTGTTTGGGTCCAGAAAGTGAGAACAGCTTCACCAATCGCAACCAGCTGAGCAAGCGGATAGTCTTATTATTAGCCTGGGGACGGCAACTGATCCTGTCCCTGAAACACGGTGTTTTTACAAAGCGATTATTAGCTTCGTCATGTCAGTCCCTCTGTTCGTCTGTCCGCATTGAAAGACTCGGCTCCCAATGGACGCATTTTTCATGAAATTTTATATCGGAGTATTTTTTTCGAAAATCTGTCGACAAAATTCAAGTGTCCACAAAATCTGACAAAAATAAGGGGGTACTTTACATGAAGACCTATGTCCGTTTATGATAAATCTCACTGAATTCTACTTAGAATGAGAAGTGTTCGAGACAAAAGTTGTAGAGAATATCAAAACGCACATTCTATATTCAAAACTTATGTGTAAAAATACGGCAGGGCCAGACAGTCCACAGATGGCAACGTTACACGGCGCCGAAAAGATGCGATTTGCGTGCCGAATACCTAAGGCAGGAACACAGACACAGGCTCATTATATTTAATACGCATCGCTGACAGCAGTAAGAGATATTCTGTAGCTCGACATCACGTGCAAAGAAAGCCCACGGTTCAATTTCCGTGGAAACACTGAACACTTCACACTGTTGACAGCTACATCTACGCCAACAACAAAGATGGAACGTATTGTTGCGTTTCCATGACAACAATGGTTACTAGAACGCACCACAATGCAACTTTGTAGTACGTACATTGTCTCTTTTAGTTTGTAACACTGACCGATAGGCAAGGCACAGTCGACACAGTAAATGCTTCCAAATGTGCTACACCACCGTCAGAATCCTGTGATATTGAAACTGGCGATACTTCTCACTATACAGTTTTAAGTGCATACTTGCACCTCATCTCTTTGGCAACGCGCGACGAACAGCGTTACTAAAATGATAAGAATAACATTTTACTTCCCTCCCTTAAAATAAGACTTACGCTTTTGCTACGCCAAGAAACAAAAGTGGGCCCAAGAGGGGAGAACTGGAATATGGGAATGCACAATTCTTGACGTTCATAGGGCCGTGCATCGTAATATATTTCTATAGTAAAGCCAACTAGATGCACCAATGTATCAAATTTATTTTTTTTTGGAATGACACTCCACATGTTTCGGACGGTCTTTCCGTCCATCATGAGTTTCACGACTGTACGTACAGCAACAGGCATATGTCAAACAGATACTGCCGACTGCTTGCTAGCGGGAACACTAGCTAGCAGTAGCAGTATCAATTTGACATATGCATGTTGCTGTATGTACAGTCTTGAACTCCTGATGATGGACGGAGAGACCGTCCGAAACATGTAGTGTTATTCCAAAATAAAATAAATTTGATACAATGGTGCATCTGGTTGGTTTTGCTACAGGAACAGTTCTTGATTATCCAAATCCTAGATTCGACTAGTGAATCGATGGAGGAAAGGGTCATATGCCTTCGGTTCACTAGAAAAAGAGAAAACACTAGGAAAGAATGAGGATGACAATGACGATGATGATGATAGGAAAAACCTAGTCCACACTGACTGTTTTAAAGAGAGTAAAATGGCGACACGAAACTATCGGCCTATCTACTTAGGCCTACAAACAAGCCTGAATCGCTGAATGTCAGTATTCTGCATAACAAGAGACAACGGTAAGCGACATAAAATTAATATTCGGTCTACTTCCTCCGTCGCAGAATGGCAATTAGCTACATTTCCTCGCTTTCGAAAGAACGATGCCAGCCTAATTTCAGAAGATAATAATGGACCAAACACAAAAGGCAGTTAGGTCTTGATTTATTGGATGGCTCATTTCGGTGTCCTGCGATACTGTGGATATGTGAAGCATGCAATAAAACGTCAGGATGGTCAAAGTTGAGTCAGCAGGATCTGGACAAGGCGCCGTTGTCTATACGCCCACCAAACATGCGTCGCCTACAAGGACTATCGAGACCTGCGGCCGTAATCGCAACAGGAATTGTCCGGGACACAAACTAGTCACGAGATAGAGGGGCTAACTAGTGCGAGTACTTGGAAAAGCAAGAAAGAAAGCAGACCGTTATGACAAACAAACAGTCGCGCTCATCTCTCTCTCTCTCTCACGTTTTGTGAGAAAAAGAAAACATTACTACAAACCGAATGCTACTGCAGTGACTTTGATCGTGTGCATCTGGTCGTGCCTCTGGTTAAGATTCTTCGAAGGCAGTAATATTACCCTCCACAAAACTCCACGTGCTGTCATTTCAGGCTGAGCACTTGTCACAATCCCTTCATTCTCTGCTAACATGCATTTTGTTCGTGCAGACTGAGATCTCTATCTTTACATAAATGCATGCAAATATAAATGATTTAAAATCTTACAAAAGGTAATAAATATTAAATAGATAAAAGTCTAAACAAATTCCTTCTAGATGATTAGCAATAATGTTGACTAAAAACAAAGGTTGCCAAACCCAGTGGCCGCGCGGTCTAAGGCGTGGGTCTGAGGCTGCTCGCTTGCTGGGATTGTGGGTTCGAATCCCGCCGGGAGCACGGATGTCTGTCTCACGTGAATGTTGTGTGCTGTCAGGTAGAGGTCTCTGCGACGGGCTGCACTCGTCCAGAGAAGTCCTACCGAGTGTGGTGTGTCTGAGTGTGATCATGAATCCTCGATAATGAGGAGGCTCTGCCCCACTAGGGCCCTTGCGCCATGGGGGATGAAAAAAGCAAAGGTTGTATAAAAAACGTGTGTTGCAGGATCTGAAAAGTATATTGTTGAAAAATCGTGCGATAAGAAAATATAGCTTTTGTAATAAAATTATGGTTAAGAACGGAATAAAGCTATGTTGTATCCACTTATTTTATTAGGCTTATACATTAGTATGGGCAACATGAGAAGGATTAGGGAAATCTTTTCAAGTAAAACTTGTTTCATTTGAACATTTTTTCTTTCTTCCTTCCTTTCTTTCTTAGTCTGATTTCGTCCACCTACTTATTATTGGTGTAGAGGGTTACTGTTGCACCTAATTATACTTAATGGCGCACACACCAAACTCCCATGGACGAGTGATCGACCCGACACAGATACCTCTACCCGACAGCACACAACACTCACAAAAGACAGACAACCATTCTTCCGGCGGGATTCGAACCCGCAATCCCAGCAGGCGAGCGGCCGCATAGCGAAGCCTCAGACCGCACGGCCACTGGGATCGGCTGCCTACATACTTACCTACATGTAATTACACCTAAGTTCCGTTGGCGGTAATATTAATTGGTTAGTACACTATCACACTGACAGGAGCTTCTCTGTCTGTTTGCTAGTCTTTGCCCCGACCAAGGACAGTGGTAATGTGGCCCGTGACAGCGCCGAAGAATGACGTCGAGGCGCGCGTCTCTGTTGCAATAAACAATTCCGTCTAACGACACATTCACGCCCGTCGGAATACAGTTGTGACAAAATACGTCTACAAGCAAAACAGGTACCCATCCTGCACTCTTTACAGCCCTCACGTTCGATGCTTACAGATTGTCCATTTCAAGTCATCAACCTTTAACACAGGACCAAAAGCATAAACAGTCAGCAACCAGAAGACGAAGATAAGAGTGCTGAGGCTTTGGGGATTCCACGGCGAATCAACAGCACAGGTAATATTTATAGGCTACCCAGCTAAAAGTGACTCCTTTGGTGTCTTCTTAAACCACCTGCCAAGATCAGAAAACTGTTTTCTTATGGGCATAATTCATCTGGTAGAAATAAGACGTAATTTGATAAAACTTTTGAAGGACCTTGTCCTAAACACAATTTTTAAAAAATGGCCTCGAACGTATGCTCCATCTGCAATTAACACTCTTCAATTAGACAAATAAATGGGCCTAAGTAAATAAATAAATCACGGGTATCCGACATATTGCTGCGTTTTGTTCTGATTCCGAATGATTTGCATTTCACAGTTCCTTGTTCTCTCCCCCCCCCCCCCCCCCTTCCCCCTTTTATATATCATATCTTTTCTTTTTTACCCTAATATTTTT
>Ga0123353_10011881_pt1 | contig 12310 bp, 10 predicted proteins | sample TergutLab28metaG_3_FD_92763 | JGI IMG/M metagenome (GOLD analysis project Ga0123353, IMG submission 92763) | Labiotermes labralis P3 segment gut microbial communities from Petit-Saut dam, French Guiana - Lab288 P3 | ecosystem: Host-associated > Arthropoda: Insects > Digestive system > Gut ... | reverse complement strand
GTCGCGCAGCAAATCAAAGAAGCCAGATCATTTGGCGATCTTACCGAGAACAGCGAGTATGACGAGGCTAAAACAGAACAAGGCAAACTCTATACAAAAATAGCGGAGATAAAGAACCTGATTGAGAACGCTGTGATCGTCACAGTTTCGGAGAATACCGATGTTGTAGGCATGGGCAGCAAAGTCACGGTTCGCGATCTGGAACACAACGAGGATGATACTTATGAAATCGTCGGCTCTCAGGAAGCAGACCCGGCACTGTTTCGGATATCGGATGATTCGCCGCTCGGAAGAGGCCTCATGGAACGTAAAAAAGGCGATACTATCGAGGTGGAAGCGCCTGCCGGAACTTTAAAGTTTAAAATACTTAAGATAAAATAAGATAAAAGTAAGTATTAATATGGTAGATAATGAATCCAACAATTTAATATGTACAGCATCGCATCGCGATCCATTGGAAGTTTCTTCAAAACTCTGTAACGGTGAAACGGACGATATTTCGGAAATTCTCCGGGTCCGCAGGGATAAGCTTAAGAAGCTGCAGGATGATGGGCGCGATCCGTTTCATGTTACAAAATTCACGCGAACCGCCTTTTCATCAGATATAATAAGTAACTTCGAGTCGATGGAGAACACCGAAGCGGCAATGGCGGGCCGCATTATGGCAAAGCGCGGGATGGGTAAAGCGATCTTTATGGACATAGCCGATGATAAAGGTCGCATACAGTTATATGCAAAACTCAATGACCTGGGCGAGCAGGGTTTTGAAGATGTAAGAAAAGCTGATATCGGCGATATAATCGGTGTAAAAGGCAGAGTTTTTAAAACAAGAATGGGAGAGATCTCGATCCATTGCGACACTGTGGAGTTATTGGCAAAATCTCTGCGCCCGTTACCTGAAAAGTATCACGGGCTTACAAATCAGGAACTGAAATATCGACAGAGATATGTTGATCTTATTATGAACCCTGAGACAAGGCGGACATTTGAAGTCAGGAGCCGCTTTATATCATTTGTACGTTCTTTTTTAAATGACAGAGGATATATAGAGGTCGAGACACCGGTACTTAATACAATATCCGGCGGTGCTACGGCAAGGCCATTTATTACTCACCATAATACTCTCAATCTGGAAATGTATTTGCGCATCGCCCTGGAACTGCATTTGAAAAGGCTCATCGCAGGCGGCATTGAGCGTGTGTATGAGATAGGGCGTGTATTTCGAAACGAGGGTATGGATACACGACACAACCCTGAATTTACCATGCTGGAACTATATGAGGCGTATGCCGACTATAATGACATGATGGATTTGTTCGAGGAACTCTTATCTTCGGCTGCGCTTGCGTTGACCGGGAGCTACAAACTCCTGTGGCATGGAGAGGAGATCGACCTGAAACCGGGTTGGCCCCGGGTAACGATGGCGGAAGCCGTAAAGGAGCACACAGGCGTTGATTTTAATACCTTTACCGAAGTGGAAGACGCCGTAAAAGCCGCAGACAGAATTGGTGTAAAAGTACCGGAGGGAAGGGAAGCATCATGGGGGCAACTGCTCTATGAGTGTTTTGACCAAAAAGTCGAAAGCCGTTTGATACAACCTGTGTTTATCATCGACCATCCTGTGGAGATTTCACCGCTTGCCAAGAGAAAAGTGTCTGACCCCAGACTGACTGAACGCTTCGAGCCTTTCATTTGCCGAAGCGAGTTTGGCAACGCCTTTAGCGAACTCAACGACCCGATCGATCAAAAGCAGCGGTTCCTGCGCCAGGCGGAGCTTCGCAAAGCCGGTGACGACGAAGCCGGTATGATGGATGAGGATTATATAAACGCCCTCGAATACGGGATGCCGCCTACCGGTGGCCTGGGCGTCGGAATTGACAGATGTGTTATGATGCTTACGGGAAGCACCTCAATAAGGGATGTGATCCTCTTCCCGACAATGAAACCTCTTGAGTAATAAAACGACCGGGACTGTGAAGCCGCATTTGCGGCTTCTCTGAATATTTACAGCAATCTGTAGAAAACAGCGTATAAAAGCAGGAGAGACGGATGGAAAAGATATCAAGCAGGCGCAACGCAGAGTGCATCCACGTCAAAAAGCTGGGCGCAAGCAGGGCATACAGAAGCGAGCACGAAGAGTTTGTTTGCGACGGTGAAAAACTTCTCCGGGAAGCGCTCGGGAGTAAAGCGAAAATAGTCAGCGTCTTTTCATCGTCGCCTGTCACGCTTCCGTTACCAGAGGGTACAAGAGTGTTCAGCCTTGGCAGCGATATACTGGATTCATTATCTGCGCTTAAAAACTCACAGGATGTCTTGTTCGTATGTAAAAGACCTGATAGGATCGGTGTCGATTATCGGGTTGGTGCGCATATACTCCTCGATAACATACAAGATCCGGGAAATGTAGGTACTATTATAAGAAGCGCGTACGCTTTTGGTATCGAAAGCGTCATTCTTACCGAAAGCTGCGCAGACCCGTACAATCCGAAAGCAGTACGCGCGTCAATGGGAGCGCTTTTCAGGGAGCGCCTCAATATACTGACCCATGATGAGCTCATGGGCTTGAAACGATCGGGAGTAAGGTTCATAGGTACGTCAAGCGACAGCGGTTTCCCCGATAAAACCGTAATACCGCTTCGGGATACTATAAAGTTAAATCTCAATAATTCGATAATCGTATTTGGTAACGAAGGAAGCGGAATTTCAGAAGATGTGCTCTCTTTATGTAGCGAGATGGTAACAATACCGCTGGCCGCTGATTGTGACTCACTCAATGTCGCTATAGCAGCGTCCATAATAATGTGGGAAGTGAAAAAGGGCTGAACACACAGGGGCGCAGGAACGGGCTGGAAATTTCTTTTAAGTTCACGCCGTATTTTTGCAACAACCAGCAGCGACTTGGGGACAGTGTATTTAGTCCTGACAAGCGGAGCATGGACGTGGAGCGCGCTTCGTTTGCGCACGGATGCGCTAACCGAAGCGAAAAAGGACTGAATACGCTGGCGTCAAGGCGCAGGACCGGTCAGGCGTGAACGTATATGTAAGTGAACCATATAGGTAAGTGAACTATATAAGTAATATGAGAGGGGTATTCACAGACTATGTCAGCTTTAAAATACTGGATTTGGCTTGCCATGCGAAGCGGCATAGGCTGCGGGCGGGCGAGACAGCTCATAGAGCACTTTGGTACTCCGGAAGCGGTCTACCGGGCGCGTTACAGTGATTATACAGACGTCGCCGGCATCAAGCCGGCCGACATTAAAGAGCTTATGCTCAAGGATCTCGATATTGCCGGGGATATCCTGTCGTCCTGCTCACAGATCGGCTGCAAGGTCATCACCCTGCAGGATTCCGGGTATCCGGAAATGCTGCGCAATATATACGACCCGCCAATCGTTCTCTACGTGAGAGGTACTATGCCCAATATTGACGATTATCCGGTAATCGGAGTCGTTGGAACAAGAAAATGTACCCCATACGGTATAAGAATAGCTGAAAACGTATGCTATGATCTTTCACATCGCGGCGTTATCATTGCAACAGGCCTTGCTCGCGGAGTCGATACGGCGGCTGCCCGGGGCGCACTCAGGGGCGGCAGTCACACAATAGGCGTCATAGGTTCGGGACTTGACGTCGTTTATCCCCCGGAGAACAAGGCTATCTATGACGGTGTGGCAGGTTTTGGCGCCGTAATAAGTGAGTACCCGCCGGGAACACCTCCCGCACAGTTCCACTTTCCGGCAAGAAACAGGATCATAAGCGGACTGTCGCTGGGAGTAGCCGTAATCGAAGCCCCAAAGAAAAGCGGCGCTTTGATTACTGCGACAAGAGCCCTGGAGCAGGGAAGAGATGTTTTCGCGCTGCCCGGTAATGTCGACGCCGCGACATGTGTGGGATCGAATGCTTTGCTCAGGGAAGGTGCTATCCCGTTTACTTCTGCAGACGATATCATCGACGAGTATATAGAACTATATCCGCATATTTTGGACATATCTGCGGTAGCCGATAATAAAAAATCAATTGACAACAGTCTTAAGGTAGACTATATTGACAAAGTAATACCCGGCGGGGACCTCACATTCGATCTTAACGGCGATGAAAAATTCGTCGCTCAATCAATACTGCATAAAGCCCTGCATATTGACGATATCATGATATCCACCGGTTATAGTGCGCAAAGAGTGTTGACCGTACTCACCATGCTCGAGCTGGGCGGATACGTTCACCGCGACATAAACGGAAAATGGGAAATAAAATACCAAAGCCTCCAGGTATAACTGTGAAGCAACAGCAACTCGAAAGGAATGGTCATTTTAAATGGCGAAGGAAGTCAATCTTGTAATAGTTGAATCACCCGCAAAGGCGAAGACGATCGGCAAATATCTCGGTGCTGATTATAAAATCTCCGCTTCTATGGGGCATCTCAGGGATCTCCCTAAAAGTACCTTAGGCGTAGACGTCGATAATGGGTTTGAGCCTGACTATCAACCTGTAAAGTCGCGTGAGAGCACGATCAAGGAGCTCAGATCAGCCGTAAAGAGCAGCTCAAACGTATATCTGGCGACAGACCCCGACCGTGAAGGCGAAGCCATATCCTGGCACCTTAAAGAACTGCTTAAGCTCCCGGACGACCGGACATTCAGGGTCACTTTTAATGAGATAACACAAAAAGTCGTACGCTCGGCCATCGACAATCCCCGACCTATCGACATGGATCTGGTCGACGCACAGCAGGCAAGGCGAATACTTGACCGCATAGTCGGCTACAAACTCAGCCCGCTGCTGTGGAAAAAAATCCGTCGCGGCCTTTCCGCGGGAAGGGTACAATCCGTCGCTTCCAGAATGGTCGTCGACAGGGAAAACGAGATCAGGGATTTTATACCCGAGGAATTCTGGTTGCTGGGCGTCGACTTATCGACCCTGGAAAAACCGGGCAGATTCACCGCCGCTTATTATGGTGATGAAAAAAAGAAGATAGAGCTGAAAAGCGAAAGCGAAGTAAAGGCCATAATTGACGATATACGCTACGCCGCATTTTCAGTACACTCGGTAAAGCGCGCTAATAAAAAACGCTCCGCATCCCCGCCGTTTATAACATCGACCCTTCAGCAGGAAGCTTCACGCAGGCTCGCAATGGCGCCCCGCAGGGCAATGTCTATAGCGCAACAGTTATATGAAGGGGTCGATATAACCGGGAAGGGAACCGTGGGACTTATCACATATATGAGGACGGACTCTCTTCGTATTTCGGATGAGGCTATGAGCGATGCGAAAAACTATATAAGCACAACTTACGGACAGCAGTTTTATCCTGCCTCGCCTAATCGGTATAAATCAAAAAGCAACGCGCAGGACGCCCATGAGGCGATACGGCCGAGCAGCGTATTTATGACGCCGGACAGTATAAAGAGCAGCTTGTCAAGTGAACAGTTCCGGCTGTACCGTCTGATATGGAGCCGTTTTGTCGCCAGCCAGATGGCGCCCGCGGTATATGACAGCGTATCTGTAGATATTATTTCGGCGGGGCATATTTTCCGCGCTAATCATTCCGTAATTATTTTCCAGGGCTATACAGCCGTTTATGATGAGCAGACGGAGGAGGAAAAGGAACAAAAGCAGGCTTCACTACCGGATTTAAAAGAAAACGACCCATTAAAACTGGAAAATATCAAAGATGAGCAAAAATTCACTCAACCTCCGTCAAGATATACGGAGGCGACCTTGATAAGAGCAATGGAGGAGACCGGAGTCGGTCGCCCGAGTACCTATGCCCCGACCATCTCCACTATTATGGACCGGGAGTATGTTGTTAAGGAAGGAAAATTCCTCCGCCCCACACCGCTGGGCGAAGTCGTTGTCGGGCTCATGAAGGAGAGGTTCTCCGACATTGTCGACTTGAAGTTCACAGCCCGAATGGAAGAGCAGCTTGACAATGTTGAGAAGGGCAAGGACGATTGGAAAAATGTCCTCGGAACCTTCTATCAGGGATTCAAGGAAACTCTCGAAAAAGCGGAGACGGCGCTTGAAGGCGAACGCATCAAAGTCCCGGATGAAGTTTCAGACGAAAAATGCGATCTCTGCGATACTCAGATGGTAGTAAAGTCCGGCCGCTTCGGGCGGTTTCTGGCATGTCCGGGATACCCGGAATGTAATTTCACAAAACCTCTTGTCATTGAGATGCCCGGTAAATGCCCCAAGTGCGGACTTCGCATACTGAAAAGGACCTCGAAAAACGGTTACACATATTACGCATGTGAGCATGTTAAGGAATGTGGATTTATGACCTGGGACGTCCCTGTTGCCGAAAACTGCACCGAATGCGGGAAGACAATGTTCAAACTATCCGGCAGGGGCGCAAAAAAACCCTTCTGTACTAATGAGATTTGTAAAAATTTCCTTCCGGAGGATAAACGCGCTTACAGGAGAAAACCGAAGGAAGACAGCGCTAAGAAAACTTCCGCTAAGAAGCCCGCCGCTAAAAAACCAACCGCAAAAAAAACAGCACAAAAAAAGACCGGGGCGAAGAAAACGACCGGTGCTGTGAAATGACAAGAAACTCTACCGTAAAAGTCGTCGGCGCCGGGCTTGCAGGTTGTGAGGCAGCTTGGCAGCTTGCCGGAAACGGCTTCATGGTCGAACTCTACGAGATGAAGCCCGATGCTATGACCCCGGCGCATGTATCGACAGATTTTGCCGAGCTTGTATGTTCAAATTCTCTTAGAAGCAATGAGCTTACCAATGCCGCAGGACTTCTCAAAGAAGAAATGCGCAGACTTGGCAGTTTGATAATCCGGTCGGCAGATATGACCAGAATTCCCGCGGGAAGCGCGCTTGCCGTAGACCGGGAGCGTTTTGCGAGCTTGATAACACAATGTATCCGTGACCATCCGAATATAGAAATCAAAAATCAGGAAGTTAAGGATATCCCCGACGGCGATGTTATAATCGCAACGGGTCCGCTCACATCTGACAAACTTGCAGGTAACATAGCCGCGCTTTTTCCCGGTCAGAAGATCCTTGGTTTTTTTGACTCCGCGGCGCCCATAGTGACGTTTGAAAGTATTGATATGAGCAGTGCGTATTTCGCGTCCAGATACGATAAGGGAGACGCGGATTATATTAACTGTCCTATGGATAAGCGGCAGTATAAAGCCTTCTACACTAATCTGATATCTGCGCCCGTGGCTCCCGTTCACGGTTTCGAAGATAAACTGGTTTTTGAAGGCTGTATTCCTCTTGAGGTAATGGCAAAACGAGGTGAAGACTGTATTCGTTTCGGTCCGTTAAAGCCCGTGGGGCTGCGCGATCCGAAGACAGGCACGGAAGCGTACGCAGTTGTCCAGTTACGCAAAGATAATACCGAAGGAACTTTGTATAATCTTGTCGGGTTTCAGACGCACCTGAAGTTTTCCGAACAAAAACGCGTATTTACCATGATTCCGGCGCTTCAGAATGCCGAGTTCGTACGATATGGGGTCATGCACCGAAACACATATATTGATTCGCCGAAACTGCTTGACAGGTATAACAGGCTGATAAAAAACACGCGTATCAGGTTTGCGGGTCAAATCACCGGGGTGGAAGGTTATGTTGAGTCCGCGTCATCGGGGCTGCTTACTGGTCTTGAGACCTCACGCGAGCTCCTCGGGCTGCCACCGCTCGATTTCCCAAAGGAAACAGCGATCGGAGCGCTCGCTCTGTATACATCTTCAGGCGCGGTCTCTGATTTTCAACCTATGAATATCAATTTCGGCATAATCGAAACACTTGAATCAAAAATCAGAGGTAAAAGAAATAAAAACCTCGCGATTTCAAAAAGGTCGCTGGATATGATCGACGAAATAACGAAATCGAAAATCGGAAATCAAGAATATTCCGGCGGTTCAGTCATTTTCCGTCCGTGAAAAACGAAGGAGGAAACAGGTATGAATATTATAGTTGATGCTATGGGCGGTGACAACGCTCCCGACGAGATCGTACTTGGCGCGATAAACGCTGCCGGGGAACCGGGCATAGAGATCACATTGGTCGGCAGGAGCGAAGATATCCTGCGCGCCGCCGGGCGAGGGGATGTCAGCGAGCTTCCCGATTGCATAAAAATAGTCGACGCGTCAGAAGTGATCGAAATAAGCGACGATCCGGCAACTGCGATCCGCACGAAGAAGAACTCGTCATTGTCGGTCGGCTTGACTCTCCTGCGTGACGGCCATGGCGACGCCCTTGTATCAGCAGGCAGTACGGGAGCATTACTATCCGGCGCCACGCTAATAGTCAAGCGAGTACGCGGCATCAGACGCGCCGCTCTTGCCCCGGTTATCCCGAGCGCTACCGGCGCGTTTATCCTGATCGACTGCGGTGCGAACGCCGAATGTACACCGGAATATCTTCTGCAGTTTGCTTTCATGGGGTCGTTCTACGCTGAAGACGTTATGGGTGTCAAGTCTCCTCGTGTCGGCCTTCTCAATAACGGAGCCGAGAGCACGAAAGGCACATCGCTGCAACTCGAAACCTTTGACATGCTTAAAAGCTCAAAACTTAATTTTCTTGGTAATGTGGAAGCAAAAGACGCTATGAAAGGCGTATGCGACGTGCTGGTGTGCGACGGATTTACAGGGAATGTCTTTTTAAAAACGATCGAAGGCACCGCATCACTGATCATGTCGGAGCTTAAGGCTGTATTTATGAGCGGCGCTATGACAAAACTCGCCGCGCTTCTTGTAAAAGAGAAGATGTCCGGACTAAAAGACAAGCTTAACCCTGATTCGACAGGCGGGACGGCCTTACTTGGTATTTCAAAGCCGGTGATCAAAGCACATGGCTCCTCGGGCGCCGGCGCTATTACTAACGCAATAGCTCAAGCTGTAAAAGAAGTAAAGTCAAATATCGCGGTTCGATTCAGGGAAAATATCGGGAGCATGAAGATTTCTATTGACAGAACGGGTGAAGAGTCTTAGAATTTCATTTAATGAATGGGGGGAGCGTAATCATGATTTTCGAAAAACTGTGCTCCATTATTGCCGAGCAATTCGCCGTTAAAGAGAATTCGATTACCATGGATACTTCATTTGTAGACGATTTAGGCGTAGATTCGCTTGACGTCGTCGAGCTTACTATGGCGATTGAAGAAGCGTTCGATGTTCCCGAATTTGACGACGATACCGTAAGCGGCATAGAGACTGTCGGGGATCTGTTACAATTCATTTCAGCGACTTGTGATTAAGCTTAGCTGGTATGGAGAAATGCATGAACGAGAGACAAATATCGGAACTTCAGGAAAAACTCAACTACTGTTTTGGCGACCACGCACTTCTTATACAATCACTGACTCACAGCTCTTATGCAAATGAGAAAATGAAAAGCGGCACCACCAGTAACGAAAGACTTGAGTTCCTCGGGGACTCCCTGCTGGGCATGACGGTCGCGATACTAATTTATAATAACAAACCGGAGCTGACGGAGGGCCAAATGACCAAGCTCCGCGCGGAGCTTGTTTGCGAGAAAAGCCTTGCAGTACTGGCTAACGAGCTCGGTCTGGGAACATATTTAATGCTTGGCCGCGGTGAAGAAAACGGGGGAGGACGCTGTCGGCCTTCGACACTTGCAGACGCTTTTGAGGCTGTTTTAGCCGCTATTTATCTCGACGGCGGTTTTGAGCCGACTATGCGTTTTGTCTCGGATCGTTTCATAAGACAACTGGATGACTCGCTCAAGAGTAATTCAGATTACAAGACCCTGCTTCAGGAAATGATTCAAGTAAAGCCCGGGCAGACACACTTATACGACATAATCGACGAGACGGGGCCGGATCATGATAAAACTTTTACAGTGGAAGTAAAACTCAACGGTAAACCCTTTGGCATAGGCAAAGGCAAAAGCAAAAAAAGCGCCGAACAAGCGGCGGCGAGGGCAGCTATACAAAATATCGCCAAAACAGAATTCTAACGCGCCGATTTCGGTGCGTTAATAATGAGTTGATGTGATTAAGCTAATTGAAAGGAGTGGTCAATAATAATGCAAGACTTTACTTTTTCCCAACCGACTGTCTGCATCTTCGGCCGTGAGCCTGAAAAAGCCCTTAAGGAGCAACTTGAGAAACGTGGTGTAAAGAAAATCCTGCTTCATTATGGGGCAGGTTCCATCAAGAAAAACGGTGTTTATAACATGGTCACCGGCGTTCTGAAAGAGCTTGGTATCGATTATATCGAGCTTGGCGGCGTACAACCAAATCCGCGTGTCCATCTTGTAAGAAAGGGCATTGAGATCTGTCGCGAAAATGGAGTTGACTTTATTCTTGCCGCGGGCGGCGGCAGTGTTATAGACTCCGCCAAAGGTATAGCGATAGGCGTTCCGTATGCCGGCGACGTTTGGGATATGTATATAGGCAAAGCGCATCCTTCTGAGCAGGAAGAGCTACCGATCCCCATCGGAGTAGTCCTGACGATTCCGGCCGCGGGCTCGGAATCATCGGAGGGCAGCGTTCTCTCTAACGACGACGGGCTCATGAAAAGGGACGTCGGGACCGAGCTTTTCATACCCGTATTCGCGATATTGAACCCGGAGTATACTTTCTCACTGCCGAAGTATCAGGTCGCCTGCGGATGTTCGGATATAATGGCGCATATGTTTGAAAGATATTTTACGCAAGATAAAAATGTTGACGTCACTGACCGGCAACTCGAAGCTAATATGCGCTCAATGCTTCATTATTCCAAACTGGCGCAGGACTTCCCCGATGATTATGACATAAAAGCCGAAGTCATGTGGGCGGGTACGATCGCGCATAACGATATGCTCAGCTGCGGCAGAACAGGGGACTGGGCCAGTCATTGCATAGAGCATGAGCTGAGCGCTATATACGATATATATCACGGCGAAGGCCTTTCAATCATATTCCCGGCATGGATGCGTTATTGCTGGAAGGAGGACCCGGACCGCTTTACACAGTTCTTCCGGCGCGTATTCGATGTTGACTACGCTATCGGTGAAACTGAGCGGCTTATAAACGAGGGGATATACCGCCTTGAAAACTACTACAAATCGCTTGGTTTACCCGTGCGTCTGAGTGAAGTAAGTATTGGTGAAGACAGACTCAGGGAAATGGCTGACAAATGCGTTATGTACCGTGACGACGCTGTCGGTAACTTCAAAAAGCTGACCGCGGACGATATCTGTAATATATACCGCCTGGCATTGTAAAGGAGGGGAAATCATTGAAATATCTTATTGGGATCGACCTTGGGACTTCGGGTACTAAAACTGTGTTGTTCGATGAAGATGGCGTCGCGCTAAGCTCCGCGACTGCAGAGTATCCTCTTTATCAACCACAAAACGGATGGGCGGAGCAGGATCCGGCGGACTGGTGGAATGCCTGCGTGGATACACTGAAACAAGTGATCAAGGAGTCGGGAGTGAGCCCTAAAGATATATACGGCGTCGGCTTCTCCGGTCAAATGCATGGTCTGGTAATGCTTGATGAAAATGGCCTTGTTTTGCGCAACAGCATAATCTGGTGCGACGGCCGCACTGCTAAAGAGTGTCGGCACATAACCGAAACCATAGGCGCGTCCCGCCTTATCGAAATAACCGCGAATCCCGCTATGACCAGCTTCACGGCAGGCAAGATCCTATGGGTACGAAACAACGAACCGGAGCTCTACAAGAGATGCCGCCATATACTTTTACCCAAGGACTATCTGCGCTTCAAACTGACCGGTAAATATGGAGCCGAGGCAAGCGATGCTTCGGGTATGAATATGCTCGATACTGCAAAGCGCGCCTGGTCTGATGAAGTAATTAAAGAGCTTGATATTGATTCCGCTTTATTGCCGGAGGTCTGCGAATCTTATGATTTAGCCGGTGAAATAACACCGGAAGCCGCAGCCCTGACGGGTCTTGCGGAAGGTACGCCTGTTGTTTACGGAAGCGGGGACAACGCGGCGGCAGCTATAGGCACGGGAGTTGTTAACACCGGACAGGCGTTTATTACGATCGGCACGTCGGGGGTTTTGTTTGCACATTCAGACAGCGTGGCAATAGAACCTGAAGGACGTGTGAATACGTTTTGCACGGCGGGCGGCGCTTGGGCGGTTTTCGGGTGCGCATTGTCCGCGGGCCTCTCCTTGCAATGGTTACGTAACAACTTCTTTCTGCCGGAAATGAGTACAGCCAAAGGCCTCGGACAAGACCCGTATAATATAATGACAGCGCAAGCGGACCGCGTACCGATCGGCGCGAACCGTCTTATTTTCCTGCCATACTTGATGGGGGAGCGCAGCCCGATTCAGGACACTAATGCCAGGGCTGTATTCTT
>Ga0123353_10011880_pt1 | contig 12311 bp, 12 predicted proteins | sample TergutLab28metaG_3_FD_92763 | JGI IMG/M metagenome (GOLD analysis project Ga0123353, IMG submission 92763) | Labiotermes labralis P3 segment gut microbial communities from Petit-Saut dam, French Guiana - Lab288 P3 | ecosystem: Host-associated > Arthropoda: Insects > Digestive system > Gut ... | reverse complement strand
TACGAATAGAAGCGCCGGCAGGACTGGATTCTTTCAGGGAAAGCTGGGCGCTCTGGCAAAAAGAAAAATCTACGCATTGGGAATCCCAGTGCAGGAAAAACGGTGCAGTGTATCTGGAATTATCTACAGAAGCCGATGCTGCCTCTTCTCTTGTAAAATTTTTTGGACGTCAAAGCCAATACAGATACCGGAAAAAATAATGATGAAAAGAAAAACTGGAAACTGCAAGTTTGTGTGGTTAGTCATAAATTTTTTTATAATAACTGGTACTTTGCATGCGCAGGATTCCGGCGTTTATCTTATTCCGCAGCGAATTTTTGTTGGGGATCATGCTGCTCTTGTTCTGTCTTTGCCTGCAGCGGAACAAAACAGCGCAGACATTATTCTTACAGGAGAAAATTTACCAGCAGAAGAACATATCGATTTTCACAGGATTATACTTGAACAAAGAATATCAGGAAGCAGGCTATTAATCGAGTTCACTGCATTTCTGCCTGGTACTCTGGAATTGCCTGTCATAGTAATCGCAGGAGAATCTTTTTCCGGGTTATCTGTCACGGTAAGTTCCGTCATAGACGATCGTTCGGATCACATTCTCTCGGGAACCGCTTCTACTTTGGCAATGCCGGGAACTGCGTTTATGCTTTACGGCTTTATGGCAGCGATTGTTTTTATTCTCCTGCTGACAATCTGGTTTGCAGTAAAAGGACGCACCCTGTTACGTGAATTAAAAGAAAAATGGAAGCGCAGCAGACTCTTTGCAGGAATACGTAAAACAGAAAAACGCCTTCACAAAGCAATTTTAAAACGAACGGACAAACGTATTATACTTGATAAACTTTCGCAGGAGTTCAGAAACTTTCTTTCTGTCTTTACAGGAAGCAACTGCCGCGCCATGACTGCACGGGAATTTAAAGCTCTTTCCCTTAATGTTTTTTTTAATGATGAAAATCTATCTTTGGAGAATTTCTTTAACAGATGCGACGAACTTAGATTTTCAGGCGCAAATATAGATTCGCAGGATATAATGCAATTATTAAATAACATGCGGCAGTTTGTTGATGCACTGGAAAAAATAAAAGGAAAACAAACGGAGGAAAAAGCGGCATGAACTTTGGCTTCGACAATCCGTTCCTGGCAATTTCTGCGTTTTTAATTATACCTCTTGCTGCGTTCATATATCTGCGCATGAGAAACCCTTTTGTCGCATCAATTCCTCTTGGTGCACCCGGCGGCGTTCCGTTTAAATCATCACAGATTGGCGGCATTGTAAAACTATTAAAGTTTATGGAAGTAATTGGCATTTTCCTGCTGTTTTTCAGTGCAGCAGGTCCTTCAATAAAGGTTTCAGAAACTGTCCTGTTAAACCGCGGCGCAGACATTATTTTTATTCTGGATGTAAGCCCCAGCATGGCAGCACTGGATATGGAAGGAGGAAACCGCTTTAACGCCGGAAGAGCCATGTTATTGGAGTTTGCGCACAGCCGTCCTGCGGACAGCATCGGGCTTGTAGCTGTTGGTGAAGATGCCGTTCTTATGCTGCCTCCCACCTCCGACAGAAATGCGCTGGAACTAAGACTTGAACAGCTTCGCATAGGAGAGCTTGGAGACGGGACGGCTCTTGGCATGGGAATTGCCGTTGCCGCATATCATCTGGATAAATCCAGCGCAAGAAAAAAAATAGCGGTATTAATAACAGACGGAGAAAACAACGCCGGTGCGATTCATCCGGAAACCGCAGCCGATATGTTACGTGAAATGGGAATATCGTTCTGGGTTATAGCCGTTGGTACTGCGGGAGAAGTTCCAATTGACTATACAGATCCTTACACAAAAATCCGGTATACCGGCATTTACGATTCCCGTTATGATATTGAAAGTCTGCGCCGTCTTGGCGTTATCGGAGGCGGCACATTCATTGCAGCTCCGTCTGCGGATCTTCTGGCTGCAGCATTCTCGCAGCTTGATGACAATGAAATTATAATACAGAGAACCAGAGTCATAAACCGCATATCTTCTTTTTCTTTTCAATTTTTGATTTGCGCTGTTTTTATTATAACGTCTGTTAAATTTATAAGGCGTTATCTGCTTGGAGCGATTTTATGATAGACTTTGATCGTCCTTTTATACTATTTGGTTTTATAATATTTATTTTGTTATTTATAGCCGATGCCGCCGGAAGAAAAAAGAGAATAACGCTTACAGGCGAACTGGAAAAAAAAATACGCGCTTCTGTTTTCTTTTTCCGGTTATTTTTGGCTTTTGCAATTATCGCGCTGGCAGGTCCTAAATGGGGATTGGGATATGCGCCTGCAGAATACCGCCGCGGTCTTGATATAATCTTTGCAATTGATGTTTCGCGCAGCATGGATATCCGTGATGTATCAGCTTCCGAAGAAAGCCGTCTTGAACGCGGACTTTCCATAACAAGGGACATTATCGCATCCATACCGGGTGCGCGTTTTGCCGCCGCAATTGGTCGCGGAAGAGGTTATCTTGCAGTTCCCCTCACTTATGATAATGAAGCAATACTTGTTTTTCTGGAATCACTGGACAGCTTTTCCATGACAGGAAGAGGTACAAATCTGGAAGCGCTTGTTGAAGCAGCGTGTAATGCCTTTTTGGGAACTTCTCCTGCGCAAAAAATAATTATATTGATATCTGACGGAGAATCTCATACCGGCGTATTTCGAAATGCGATAAACCACTGTGCAAGGGAAGGTATTATAATAAATACTGTCGCTGCAGGCAGTGACGAGGGTCAGTTAATTCTGCCGCGTGCAGATGATCCGCATTCTGCGCCTGTAATCAGCCGCAGGGATTCTGCTGTTATGCGCTGGGCAGCTGAAAGAACAGGCGGCATTTATATTGATGCGAATCGCGATGATGCAGCCTCTTTGCTTTCCAATCATCTTCTTTCGATTGCACATCAGATAGAACCTGGCAGCGGCAAAAAAGTACCAAAACAAAGACATATGTTCTTTATAATACTTGCCTTAATTTCATACGGAGTTTCCAAATTCGTTACACGACAGCCAAAACGAAAACTCCTGACGGCGGCTTTGGTTATAACATCAATACTGCAATTAAGTTCATGCTCCGAAGGCAAACTGCTTCTTATGGAAGCGAATTATTTTCATTCACGGAACAGATTTGATGAAGCTCTTGGGGCTTTTCTGAAAGCGTTAAACCATGAAGATGCCGCTCCTTACGCCGAATACGGTCTTGGGCTGACTTTATATTTACTTGATGATACAGAATCTGCTTTGAACCGCTACAGCAATTCCCAAAAATTAATTGCAAATATTCCCGGCAATGAACACCGTGAACTTCGTTACAGAAATCTTTATAATTCCGGAATAATATTTTTTGAAAAAGAAGATTTTCATTCTGCAGCTGCCTTTTTTAGAGAGGCATTAAGGGCTGATCCAAGAAGAATCGATGCAAAACGAAATTTGGAATTAAGTTTATTATCGATTAAAATGGAACCGAAAACCGAAAACCGTACAGACAAACAACAGGAACAAAGAGAAATTCTCTTTGAATACCTAAGGCAGGAAGAACAGCAATTCTGGAGAAGCCACGAGTGGGCTCCGGAAGAAGATTATACAGGATTGGATTATTAATCATGAAAATAATAATTATTTTATTGGTAATTGGTATATCAGTTGCGGTTAACATATCAGCCCAGAGTAATAGTCCAATGGCAACTATATTGGGCAGACAGGAAGAAACTCCGGCGCCAATTCCGGAACAGGAAGTTTTTATTATCCGGTTTAATTGGGAAACACCGCAGCGTGTAACTGTGGGAGAGCGTGTAACATTAACGCTTCGCGCAAACTCGTCAGTGCTTTTTACTGACGGCAATATGTCTGCACATCTTCCGTCTGCTTTTCTAATGCCGGAAGTACCGCAAGGTGTAATACTTTCGCAATTATCTTTATCTGCAGAAGAAAAAGCAAGCGGCATTATTATTAAACTGCAGCTTATCCCTCTTGCAGCAGGAGATTTTTATCTGCCGGAAAGAATTTTTCAGCAGGAAAATACCCGTTTTGAAATACCTGCTTTAAACATCCAGGTTGTTTCCAGAGTTCAATAGAACGGTTAAATTTTTTTTGCCCGTATAATCATTACATCGCCGCAGTTAAAATGTTTGGCAAGAAAATCTGCGGTTTTTTTAAGCCATTTTGGAGCCATGCCCGCTGCAAGTCCGCCCCAACTGCGGCAGCGTTCAATTTTGAACCCTGTGTTTTTTAAAAGTTTAATTAACGTACCTTTAGAAAAAAGATAGAGATGATCAAAAATCGCAGAACGCCAACGGCTGCCGTAAAACTGCGCCTGGAATCCGCTGATATCCGGAGTGGTTATAAAAATATTTCCGTTATCTTTAAGAATGCGGTGAGCCTCGGTTAAAAATGCCTTTGGATCGTTTAAATGTTCAATAAGATGAGATGCAAGTATTACATCAAAACTACCGGAAGAAAAATTATTTTCTTCCAGCGGAAGATTCCGTACATCAAGTGTACGTTCATTTTTGGCATATTCGGCGCCGGGGGATATTTCCACTCCCGTTACGCGCCATCCATGACCACGTAAAAAAGCAAGAAGCGCACCTGTTGCGCAGCCTATATCCAGTACTGACGGCGTTGTATGCGCAAAAAGTTTTTTCTCTAAATTTTTAAAACCTGCATCTTTTAAGGCAAGTTGCTGAAGCTTAAGAAAAGAATCCTCATTGGCAAGTTCGTACGATAAATAATCCCTGCCGTAGATTTGGCTGTAACGTACAACTATTTCTTCTTTTACAGGCTGAGGATTTCTCTGTACAAGGCTGCAGAACGCACAGCGGACAAAAGAAAAACCTTCGCAGCAAAGGGCAGGCTTAAAACTGCTGCCGCCGCAAAGATTACAGGATTTTATTTCGCTTTTGCCGGCATAAACCGGCATAGACCAGGTTTTCACTCAATTAACAACTAAACGGTTAACGATGCTTCGGGTATTGCCGGTTATATCCTGCACAATAACTTCCAGCGTTGCCTGCCCGCGCGTTAAAAAAACCTCGGCAGCCTGGTATGCGGGAAAATTGGCATATATTTGCCTTGCAGGAAGGATAAGTCCGTTACGGTAAACCATCATAATGCCGTCCCTTGCAGATACAGCTTCAAAACTTAACGAACCAACTTCGGCTCCGTTTACAGAACAAAGAATTATATGCGGCGCAAATTGATTTGAAACAGACGGTCCCTGTGTCCCAAGCGCAGTTCCGCCGACTGCATTGACGATAACCGAATAACGCCCCTGAACCAGATTATTGGATTGTACAATTTGTCCCTGCGCATTCTGTAAACTGACAGAAATAATTTGCGGAGGACGTGTTTCCTGAACAGGCATCAAAATCATTGCAGGATTAATCCAGCGCCGGTCATGCCTGTCAAAGAGCATGAAGAAAAAACCGTCATGGGTTGACCAGCCGGAAGCGCCGGAAAAAGCTATCGGCTGCTGTCTTTCAACCTGCCCTTCAACCCTGAAAAAATCATTCTGATCATCATAGCGGCTGTAAATGCTGATTAATCCGTCCCCGTGATCAATTGCAGTCCAGGCGCCAAGCGGAGACGGAAGACGCGATGCAGGATCGTTCTTTTTGCGCGAAAAAATAACTTCTCCGCTCTCGGCAGAAAGCACTTCCTCTCCTCCGCGAAAAACCATTCCCAAAACAGGCTTTCCCATATCATTCACGGCGAAATTACGAAAAAGAGAGGCATTTTCCGAAGGCCAGCTCATTGCATCCATTGAATCAGAAACAGAGCCGGAAAAAATTAAAACAAAAGCTAATATAAAAAACGATGACCGGATATAAATTTTATTTTTACACATTTTATTTTTCCTCCAGATTAAAGGAAATTAATGCCGTTCCTCCGCCGGCTACAAGCATTGAACCTGTTCTTCCAAGAAAAACATCTGAACTTTTAAACGAAGCTCTCATAAAAACCGCATCCTGTGCTGACATTCTGGAAAACCCAAACAATCTGTCAGAAGGAAATCTGATACCAACAAGTTTTTTTTCCTGCATGGGATGAGATGTAATGATAAAGAAAAATCCCTGATTTCCGGACTCGTCAATTGCGGCTATCTCTCCGTCCAGCTGTATATTGATTCCTCTTCTGGATCTTATGTTATAGCAGCCTATTCCGCCTTCTCTTTCAAATATTACACGTTGATCTTCGTCTATAAACAAAACCCGTACAGGTCGCCTGAAACCGGTCTCCAGAAATTCATGGTAGATAACCTTGTATTCGTTGCTGGCGTTGCCAAAACGTTCAAGCAATAAAAACCGCTGTTGCTCAATACCGCTGACAATTCCAATGCGCGAACCGTTACGGGAAATTGCAACGCCAAGAATCACAGAATAGCGCGAACCGCCCGGCTCAAAATAAAATACACGCTCGCCGCTGGAGTTAAACACTTCTACTGCGCCATCCAGAGAACCTGTTACAACAAGCCCTGCAGCTGCGTCAATACAGGTTAAAGGCGCGCCAAGCTCGTATGTCCACAAAATGTTTCCGTTTCCGTCAATTTCAGATAACGAATTTTGCGCGCTGCCAAGAATAAAAACCCTGTTGTCCAGCAGGATGGGATAACCTTTCGGATTATCAATATTTATTGTAGTTCCGTTTAAAATATTATTTATTACAATGTTTTCAGGTTCTGCGCTGTATTCTGTCCACATATGCTGATTAAGGTATATGTTATCGGACATTACTCTGTTAATGGCAAACTGCCCCGATGAATCGACAAAACCAAAACGGGAACCTAAAGTAAAAGGAATAAGCTGCCCGGAAAAAACCGATAAAACAGGCTCAGATATATCATCTTCCAAAAACGAATCTTCCCGAAAGACATTATCTGCAAGTCCAATATCCGTTAATTGATTGATCCAGCCGGGGACAAGAATTATTTCACGCGGAACAGGTCTTGCAGCTATGAAGAAATAGGCAGCAAAAAACAAAAGAATTATTAAAAACTTTATTCTTTTCTTTTTATGAGCCAAAAATCCCCCCTAAAGGCTATACCCTGCGGTTATTATATAATATATTAATCTAGGAGGCAAGCATGATTGATAAAATGCAGATGGATAACCTGTTTAAAGAAGCGCAGAAAATAGTAAATAACGCGTATGCTCCCTATTCAAAGATGCGTGTAGGAGCAGCTATGCTTTGTGAAGACGGAACAATCGTAACAGGCGTTAATGTAGAAAACCGCTCCTTTGGACTTACAATCTGCGCTGAACGCAATGCCATCTGCGCTGCGGTCGCAATGGGGCACCGGAATTTTAAAGCGCTTGCTATTTCTACACCGGATTCAAGTGAGCCTGTAGGTCCGTGCGGAGCATGCCGTCAGGTAATGGGCGAATTTATGCCTTCAGATACCCCTGTGCGTTTCTGCGGCAGCAAACCAAATCAAATTGATACCACTGTCGGCGAACTTCTTCCTTTTGACTCGTTACATGAGTTAAAAAAGTAACAGAAAAGTACATTGGAATATGCTGGAATCTATTGACATCTATTACCATATCATGCTATACTATACATATGGCAGATGATGATATTCTTACCCTGGAGGAAGTAGCAAAATACCTAAGGGTATCAGAACGTACGATCTACGATTGTGCTCAAAAAGGTGAAATTCCGGCTGGAAAAATCAGAACTTCATGGCGATTTAAGAAATCAGAAATTGATAAATGGGTAAACGAAAGATTAACATCAACCAGTTTAACTCCGCAGATAAACCCGATAAATATTGAATCGATATTATCGCTTCCACGCATAATTTTTATAAATCACTCAAACAAGAGGGATGCGCTTCTTGCCTTGACAGAAAATCTTGCAGCAGCGCCTCAGGTTAAAAACGGGCAGGACTTGTCTGCAGAAATCCTTAAAAGAGAAGAATTGATGAGTACCGCTATTGGCTGTGGCATTGCAATCCCTCATGTACGCCTTTCATCGATAACAGACCTTGTTGTTTCTGTCGGTATAAGCCGTACAAACATTGTAGATTTTCATCCGCTGGATGATGAACCTGTCCGGCTTGTTTTTATGATTGCCGCAGCACACAGTCAGCATGCTTATTATCTGCAAACGCTTTCATGGTTCAGCACAAAGCTAAAAAACAAAGAACTGCGTGATTCGCTGTTAGATGCACAAACGCCGCAGCAGGTTTACGACATTCTGACCCGTTAATATTACTTATCAATCAAAAATAATCGCAAACCAACGACGCGGGTCGCTTTCGTCCTGAGCAATCAGTCCAATATCGATATTTGCTGTAGTTTCAGCTACAAGCCAGCGTGTACCGTGAGATTCAAAACGGGCTCCGGTACCGGATATATCTACAAGCCCCATTGCATGGCTGTAATGAAAGGACAACATCATAGCTGAACGAATGTCTGCATGCGCAAGAATGATGGCAAAAAGCATTGAACGGTTGTCGCAAGAACCTCCGCCTTCGGTAACAAGAGTTACAGGATTAACAAAATCACTCCCGCTAAGGTCTCGTTCATATTCAAAGCCCTGTATAAAAGAAAGCGTCCTTTGGGCAAATGCTCTTTTTTGTTCATCGGTAACAGCCAGATGTCCTCCCAAATTACGGACAATTGCGGATGCCGCATTAGTTATGCGATCATATGAATCACGGAAAATAAAACGGTAATAGCGAATACATGCTTCCTGCAAATATGTTGTATTAAGATATGCGCTATATATAACAAATTCCCGTTCAATTAAAACCTGCGATGCTTCTGCATCGTTTTCACGTATCATTGCGCTTACGCCTCTTAAAGCAAGGGGAGTATTTCTTGCTTCTCCCCGCGGATAGGTATACTCCATTATGGGTCCTGGATAACGCCGTTCTGCAGGCGTCGGGCAGATTGAATCCAGCGCAGACAAGTGAAAAATTTCCAACTCTTTATTTCCTGCCGGAGAATAAGCAAGCGCAAGCAGCTTTGGGTTTTGTCCGGTAGAATTATCAAGTTCGACAGCAAGACCCCAGCCTTCGTATTCGCCGAAATCCAGTTTAAAAATAGCCGCCTGTTTTCCGTTATACAGAAAAAAATCGACATCTCCGCGGTTTGAAAGTCTTCCGTTTACATCATTAACCAATTCTAACATGGTGTTAAAACGATCATTGTAAACAACAAGATCAAACATTAAACCTTCCGGACCTCTGAACGAAAACCGGTCTCTTGCATCGCCGTCTATATATTCATAACCTGGAGGCAGATCAATGAAAAACCCCCATGTCGGCGAATACATTGATTGCGCAAAAACAAAAACAGGAACAAAAATCAATAATAATAAAATCTTTTTCATTCTTACCTCATTTGACAATGTGGCACTTCTGACACCATGTCTGATATAATTATCGGAGTGAAAAACATAGAAATTCTGCACGAAGATGATTATTCGATAATTGTAAATAAACCGGCAGGGCTTGCGGTACAGGGCGGAGAAGGGGTAAAAACATCGCTTGATAAACTGCTTTGCGAACACTTTAAGGGTGATTATCCACCGCTGCTGGTTCACAGGCTTGATAAAGACACTTCCGGGGTACTGCTGACGGCAAAAGGGCATGAAGCAGCAGGAAAATTTTCACATTTACTCAAACAAGCCGTTAAACTATACACTGCTGTTTGCTGCGGCTGCCCGAAAAACAATAAAGGTATCATAACAAATGAACTGATAATCCGCGTCAGTAAAAAAAAATCCGAAACAAAATATAGTGTGATAAAAACCGGTACATTAAAACTGGAAAATGAAAACCTTGAATATTCGGTGCTGGAACTGGAACTTGGAACAGGCAGAATGCATCAAATCCGCAGGCATCTTGCCATGAACGGAAACCCCATACTGGGAGATGACAAGTACGGAAATTTTCCGCTTAACAAAAAACTGCGAAAATCAAACGGTTTAAAACGCCTTCTTCTTCATGCTTCCCGGTTAATAATAAAGTCAGCGAACAACTCTATTGACATAACCGCTCCCCTGCCGGAGTATTTTAAACAATATATTGTTTAACCGGAGCCTCGTTTTTCAGCTCTCTTCATTGCGTCTAATTGACTTTATTGCCTATTTTGCGCAAAATTAAGCGAATGATTGATGAAAACAGCGTTCCTGTATCCCGCTCCCATCTTGAGAGTTTGAGTACAGATGAATTAATTAAACTCGCCGACACTTACGGTATAGACATACCTCCCGGACTGGAAAGAATTTTCATCATAGAAGAATTACTGGAAGCAGCGAATACAGATAAACAGGAAACCATCGATGTAGAAGATAATCCTGCTTATTCAGAGACTGCTTTACTGCCTAAACAATATAATATTTCGTTTATCGAAGTGATAATAAGAGATCCTCTTTGGGTTTTTGTTTTTTGGGAAGTCAAAGGACATGACAGGGAGATACACGAAAATGCCCGTGATTTTAACGGTTACTGTTTACGGGTTATTCCGCTGGATAAAGACGGAAAGGAACTTGTTACAAGAGAAAACTCTTTTTCCGTCCTTGTTGATGCGGAAGACAGCGCAAGATATATTGGATTTGCAGAACAGGGAGAACTGGAATACTGCTGCTATGTAATACAACTTGGAGTAATCCGCGGCGATACCGAAATACCAATCACTTCATCAGCGCCATTCTGTCTGCCGCAGTTATGCGAAAACATAAACACAACCGCAATGAGCAGCAACCCGCTTATACGTCTGTCCGGAGTACAGGACTTGATAATAATTAAAAGAACGGATCGTCAATCCAGGACCAAGAGGCAGCAGTAGTTATGGAATTCAGTTATGCAATCTCCCTTGTTCTGGAAGCTCATCTGCCGTTTGTAAGGGAATACAGCAAAGAAGATGATTTATCGCTTGCAGGCGAAGAAGGGCGTTTTTTTGAATATATTTCTGAAACGCTTCTTCCGTTACTCGATGTACTGGACAAGCTGGAAAATGATCATGTGCAATTCAGGCTGGCTCTTGCAATATCGCCAGTCCTTTGTCATATGCTGTGCGATGAACATCTTCAAAAAAAATATCTTTCTTATCTGGATAAACAAATTGAATTTGGCATGTGCGAACTTAACCGCACCGAAGGCAATATAAATAAACTGGCAGAAACATATTATAATCAGGCAGTAGACAGAAAAATTGCATATAACGACAAATACGAAAGAAATCTTCTTAAAGCATTTGATGTTTACAGACGCAGGGGAAAAATTGAAATTCTTGGCTCCTGCGCAACTCATCCATTTTTGCCGTTTATAGGTCATAACGGCGAATCATTGCAGGCGCAGATTGAAACGCCAATCTCGATTTACCGCCGCAACTTTGGAAACTGCCCGCAAGGTTTCTGGCTGCCGGATTTGGGCTGGACGCCGGCAATAGAACCTTATCTAAGAGCATATAATTACAGTTATACCGTTGTGGAAAGCCACGGTCTTTTATTCGGAAGCCCTGCGCCTGCCAGGGGATGTTTTTACCCGGTAAAAACACCTAACGGTACTTTTATTATTGCAAGGGATTTATACGCAATAAGAGAAATTGAAAAAATTGCATCCGATGAATCATACCGCAACAATAACCGCGATGTAGGTTATGAACTGCCGCCGGAGAATGTAAGCCTATTTTTAAACGCAGAGGGCGGCAGAAGTATGACAGGATACAAATATTGGTCCCGCAGGCAAAATAACGAAATCTATAATCCGCAGGCAGCATATGACAGGATAACAGAGTATGCAAGAACATATCTGGAAAATACAATCACTCGGCTGGAAGAAGCATCGAATCACATGAAGGAAACTCCCATTAGCCTTGTATGCAGCAATTTAGGATTTTTATGGCACGAATGTCCTAAATTCATCGAGACGCTGTTTCGCATGGCATCAGGATACAGTAAAATTAAATTTACATGCCCCAGTGAATATATTTACAAACAAGATCTTTCGTCTTTTCAGGTTGTATCTCCGGCTTTTTCATCCAGCGGCGCAAACGGTTATGCAGAAACATGGTTAAATACATCAAACGACTGGATATACCGTCATTTATACCGCGCAATGGAGCGAATGACCGAGCTTGCAGAACGTTTCCCGGATGATACAGGTCTTAAAGAGCGGATATTAAATCAGGCTGCACGGGAGATACTGCTTGCGCAATCATCAGACTGGCCTGCGCTTTTGTATAAACAGGACTCAACCGAATATGCGCGTAACAATGCGGAAAATGCGCTAAGAAACTTTACAACTATCTATGAAGCCCTTGGCAGTAATTATAT
>Ga0123353_10011879_pt1 | contig 12312 bp, 11 predicted proteins | sample TergutLab28metaG_3_FD_92763 | JGI IMG/M metagenome (GOLD analysis project Ga0123353, IMG submission 92763) | Labiotermes labralis P3 segment gut microbial communities from Petit-Saut dam, French Guiana - Lab288 P3 | ecosystem: Host-associated > Arthropoda: Insects > Digestive system > Gut ... | reverse complement strand
TTTTTTTTCATTCTGTTACCTTTTTTTTTTGTTTAGGGAATTTGCCTTTTTGTTCCCCCCCCCCCCCCCCCCATTCACCTAAGAATACTTCGGTTTCATCCATGTTATAGATTTTTTTGAGGTACATGATTACTTTTTTAAAATTTCATGAAATTTCATGGTACAATTCTGCTGATTTTAATTTACATTCGTAGCCTCACCTGCACCTTGTGAATATTTTTGCTACCTTCAAACCTTTTAATTCACTTATTGACCACACACAAGAAAACATATCGGCGAAAAAATAGGTTAAAAAAAGGACATAAATAATCTGTTGTATTAAGTAAAAGTCCATCTCATCTTTTCTCTGCTAGTACTTCTTTAAACTTCATGGGTATGTAATTAAGAGGAAGACGTTTTAGAAGCATGTTTGTCACTGAGTTAAAGTTATGCAGAATTTCTGCACTCTAGTTTTCCCAGAATTTATGACGGCCAAATGCTGGACTTATTTACTCGGACACCAACAATATAATTTTTATTGTTTATTTCTGAAGAAAGTAGTTGATGTTTTAGTTTTCAGTGCTACAAAATGTGCAAAAACTTTAAAAGAAAAACAAAACATTCAAAAACCGAGCATTTGTACAAATTTTAAGAACACGCCCGGACGGAGATTTTTGGATTGAGAAAGAGGACGTATCCCAGAAAGCGAGGTTATATATAAACTCTACACAAAACTTCAGTAGTTTCGTTGAATAATTCAAGTAACGATGAAACGATTCGGGTGGAAAATTGGACCAACGAAAGAAACTACGTATGGAAAAGCCCGTTAAATCTCTGGGCCGGTTATATGATTTAATGCTGTTTCAAGCGTGGTTTCATGGTAATCCACAGGCTACATCGGTTTACGCCTTTACGTTAGTGGTTTTCATAGATCGCTATTGCCATCTCGTGTAAAATTTTGGAACAATGCAATAGTTAGGTTCTGAGTAGATATTGTGTAGATGTGTAGGGTATATGCTCGTCATTCCTATTTCCCTCCATTGTAAGTGATAACGTGGACACACCAAATCAGACAAAAGAAGAACAGAAAAGACAGGTAATCCGCATGAGCGATTGGAATGGTTTCCACCAAACGGCGTAAGTCACGTTAAAGATACGTTCTGTCTCATGTAGAATAGACAGTGATGCCTCATGTACAACGCCGTGTTAATGGCCAGTCACGCGTTCTTACCCGTAGTTATTAGAACAGTTTTTCATTGTCTGAAGTGCAGTTGAATCTATATTCATGCACGGTTGGTTTACTGCGAAAGAAAATAAATTTCAATTTAGACATCCCGTTGTTATGTTACTGAGGAAGGTGTTATGCATGCGTCAATGGCAACATTTTTCTGTAATATATTATTCATATACACAACGTGTTTCGGCTGCAGGGACTATGAACAAGTATCACCACAAAAATCAGCAGGTAAAGCTGATTTATTCGGATATAAGCAATTTCTATACAAAATATAAGGTCTCAATTAAAATTGCGAATTAAAATTTTCTAAATTATATGTTTCAACCTGTAGTTAATTAACCTCTCTCTTTGAACATGCATAATTTTTTGTTTTGATGGGTGTAGATTGTGTAGTTGGTGTTTTGTTTAGTTTTATTTCGTATTTGAATTCCTTGTGAAGTCTAAACATTGTCAGTTTTTAAAAGCACGATATGGATTAGGAGTTTAGCATAAATGAAGGGTGAGGTGAATTCTCATCTTACGTTGACTAGTGGAACATTTTATCAGACAACGTAAGGTGCGGACACACTTCACCTTTTATTTACACAAACCTCCACATCTTGTGTTTAAAACTGTTAGTATTTAGACATTACATGAAACACCCCAACAAAAACGTAAAGAGTTGTCAGCCAAAGATAAAGCAAACACCGACAAAAATATCGGCATGCATGCAAAACACACATTCAAATTTTAACGGGAAAGAATATTTACGTACTGTAGTATGGGAGCAGACCTCATCATATAACAATATCACATGTTGAAAACGGCACGTGTACAAACAATTAAAACAACAACAACAGATGTAACACGGGCAATTACGTAGATAAAATAGAAAGTTAAAAGAGAATTCCTAGGATATTCTAAAACAAACAAATTCAGTAAGTGGACAAGTCAGAATATAAGTATCACAATTCCAGGGGACTCGTTGTGGAAAACTCTGTAAGGTATAAGGTAAATGGACGGATATATTAAAAAGTATTTTTCTCAACCCCACATTGAATTTGACTACCTGTTATAAAGCACGATCGCGCCGGAATTATAATCTCTTCTCGTTAATAGTGTTAACCACTGCAGACTAAAGGCACAATAATAAATGCTGCGATTTCACCTAAAAGACTTCAAAAGAAATTGAACAGAAGCGTCAGTTGTCGTATTTGGTAGAAGTCGGTTGTACAAAAGACCTTCCAGAAACCAAATAAGAGCCCTAATAGTGAATCTGTAAATAGTATAATAACCATATTAAACGGTCAAGAATAATCATGATTCAGCAATGCAACTGTGTGATAATGAAAATAAAATTACTTACCTCAAATGAATCTTCTCTCTGTACGGACTGGGTATGAGCGTGACTTCTCTATCTTCTACTAAACTTAAGAATTTCAGTTACCACTTGTAACTTATATAATTTTAATCAAGTATTTGATGAGTGATTCAAGGTTATCGTATTCACTTCCTAGTTGCGTCAAAGGTATCTGCTAAGGCGTTGGCGATAAAGTGTATAGCTTCTGTTAAAAACATGAGTCTGTAGTGTGCATAACATACCTTTGTTTTTTAAAAAATGTTATTCTAACAACGAACTGTTGACAGATTATTTCAATATATTTCAATATACTTAACGGATTACGCATTAGACGTGCCAAAACATTCTGATAGTTCGTGATGCATTCAAGGTTTGGATGTTTACGTTCCTGTTCCTTCTTTCAAAACCAAAGTTTTATTCGACTTTGTGTACTAACTTGGAGATTCGTCCAAAGGATATGCTAGTTCAGACTCTGAGGAGCCTGTGTTCGAATCTGTATTTGCAGTCACCGCATTCTCATTTTCTCCAGACGAATCCTCTTCATTTGATTTTGATACCATGATCCGAAATATAACAGAAACGGTGGTGTCTGCTTTAAATACGCTTTTTTATTGCCCTCGCATGCGACTGAACCTTGCCTATTGCCCCTCATTACGATATTCCATCATAGGTGAATTCGCATAGAAGATTCAACGATAATTCCGTATCCACTTTATTGGATCTACGCAAACCACATTCATCCAGTTACAAAGATCTTGCAAATGTACTGGGAAATCCAAGGGACAGGCTGTCCCATGTTTCAACAGCGTGGTCAAAACTGTAGGCATTTTCTTTTGGAAACTTCAAGTGAAAGAGCTTGTACAGCCGGTGAATTATTATAGTGGTGTCAGAGGCAACACACCATTCCCTAAACAAAAATCATATTCAGTGTAACCATCCCATTTACAAAGAGCAGAAAGGTGTTTCCAGGCGTGTTCCAATACCTGTCTTGATTGCCTGAACTTAGTTCGAACTCAAGAAAGCCTTTAGCTAAAGAATGATAGAATGTAGACCATTTTTGCTTTACCCCAAATATGTGAGCGATATACGACCATACCAAAATAGATTCTGACGAAAAATGAATCTCATTTGTATAGTATGCCCATTAACATAAATTTAATCGGACTGGAGGAATTGAAAGAAATATCTCATTAGACCTACCTTTACATTTTTGTCATTATGCAATGTTCAATATATACTGGAAGCTACTATTAAAAATACAACCTCACCATTAATTCAGACTTTTTCATGTTCCAAGAATTTGTCTCAAATTGTTTCATACTGCCCAAAAAAACTTGACCTTACATTACCGAATGTAGAAAAGAACGCGATCAGAATCACATTTTTATTGTCACTGCCAACTATTTTCCAATTAGAACGATTTAACGCCTATGTGGGTTAATCAAATGTACGAGCAGATGTCAGCACCACAGGTCTTGCACGAATTAAACCTAAGCCCACATTAAAAAAAAATCTGGGTCGCTCTCACGTGTGATGAACTGTACGTAAGAAATTTTAAAGAAATAGTTCATGAAAAAAATGAGCTACCCTTTTAAAACTAACTTCAATATCTACAAATATGTAAAAACTAAACACTGCACCACCTTAGAAGATAAGAGAGGAAGGCACGAACGTTTACGTAAGCACTGTGATAAGATTCAGGTGGGGATGTCTGGGCGCTGTTTGAAGCAAATATTTTTCTGAACACGTAATACACATCACACCCAAGAATCCACAATGAGCATACCATATATACCATGCTTAACCTTGATATAGACGTTTCTAAGGGGCCGTTGAAAGTACGATTAAGCTAATCAGATGTTTTTACACGTACGTAAGTTAAATCTGTACCAGAGTCGGCAAAAGAATAATATCGGATAGGGGATAAAATTAGCTTATTGAAATTACGATGATCATTCGTAAAGGAATAGCTCCGCGGAGGTATCTCGCGCAATAGGTGTGACGCTGAAGCGGATATTACCCAACTGTTTGTTGTTCCTTGAAGCTCACTTCGCCTTAGGGAACGGCTTGGTAAATATAATGGTTTCGTTGAATTCTGTTGAAAATGGATGACTCGTTTTTATCAGTGTCGAAGAAAATCAAACAGCGTATGTTACTCAATTATTACACCAACCACTACACATATATAAAATTTACACATTAAAACATTAAAAACGCTCCGACATGTTTCGGTCCTAAGACCATCGTCAGGGAGCTATATATTCCCTGCTAAAGTCACACTAGAAATAGTCACAGATTTATTTCGTTGTACAAGTTGGGTGTTGTGGCTGCATACCGTGTTGTGTAATGTTATGTTGCGAAGAGTGCCCTGCTACGGATGTGCATTTTGTGCTTCTTTGCGTGAAACACGGTGTAACAATAAAAATAGCGTATGTTACCCTTAATACTTGTTTTGATTTATATAGGAAGCATGGAGTAATTAAAGATAATGCTAGGATCCCTGTAACCTCTAATCAACTACATAAATCAAGAAGTCTGCAGTATATGAAATTTTGCTAACCCCGATTCGCGCATTTAACTATCATAGAGGAAGCAACCGACAGCTTTAACAACAATGATAAATCAAATTGTGCAGTGTGTAAACCAAGTTAACCCATGAATCAAGAAACTTCACCAAATAAACAACTTAGCGAATCTTCATATCTTTCTTCCGTACTACGTAACTATCAAAATAATAACGGAAAAAGTAATAAACACCATCGTCTGGTAGAGACGTTAACATGTGCAATTCCAGTCTTAACAAACGGGAAATTGCTTCAGGCGTCAAAGTTAATAAGAATCCCCCAGTAACTAATATGTCCAAGGATTGTAGTGTAACACCAATGAAACTGTGTCGAAAAAAATAAGATTATGTAAAAAATATATATAAGGATTGTCATTCTGGTGCAATAAACGTTAAAAGTGTATCGTGTATAAATGATGATGTTAAAGTATTTAATGGAAAGTGAATGAAAGTTGTAAAGACTTACAATCAGGTGTCAATAGTTGAGGTAGATTACAGCAGGGAATATTTAACTAAACGTGGCCTTCATTTAAATGTCACTGGGAAGTACAAGTATTCAGAACATTTATTCTCTCAGATTCTTTCAGTTCCACATAAAATGAAACTCATACAAATCAATTTAGACTGGAACAAGGGTAATGATTTTCTGTACAGCACTGTTACAGGTGACGAGAGTTGAGTGTATCATTAGGACATGGGAATGAAAAGCCATAAATATCGTCATCCAAACTCTCTCTGAAAGAAAAAAATAGGCCCTTTCTGCTGCTGGAAAACGTACGCCACGCCATCTGGGAATACAGAGGCACCATTCACCGGGGATTCATAGTGAAATGTACGAAAATCAACTCCAAGATTAACGCAACTGCTCTCCAAAAGTTGAAACCACGAACCAATCGCATTCGTTGGGGAAGATCAGTAAAGTTGGTACTTCTTCAACATGATGACGCCAGACTCCACCCTAATGCAATCAATTCAGGGGCGATAATGAAAGTGGGAATTGATGTTATTCCACACCTTCCTTTCAAGACCAGATGTGACACCGTCTGACTGTTGTTTGCATTTCCAAAGAAGCATCTCAAAGTATTCCTTTCTGATGACGTTTCGTATCTATAAAATGGAAACTTCTTACGCGTACTCATAAGCACTTCCATATCACACTGCTTTCGTCGTACTTCCGTAACTTCCTAGTCTATAAAATACTCCAAGAATACGAACCTCTTTATTTCGCCTCTACCAATCTATGTCCCATGACAAATTTCCTAAATGTACGCACAAATATTTATATACATCCTATAATTATATATTGCTGTTTTGTGCCGCAACTTCATTTCCATTTACTATTATATAGCTTCTTATATTCAATTTCCATACTGGATAGTATCGATGTTAATAATTTGTAACGTATCTAGAAATATCGTGTGTATCATGAGTTAACAAAAATCTTTAGAGATATTTAATTTAAAAAAGGTGTAACACGCAACGTACTCTAAACTTCTGAAGAATTACTAATTTGATACTCAAAAGACAGTAAAAAATTTGAGTGAATTTAAGCATCCGTAACGTCGGCACAACAGATCCATCATCCGTGACAAGGTTATTAACCAGGAAGGAAAATAATTGAGACGAGGGCGAATGACACAACATCTAACCTAGCCATCATCATATTTACCTATATGGAACTGGAACAACCCCCCACCCTAACCTAACTGCATCAAATTCTTAGCGGTTGTTATACTGCGACTGAGAAGACAAGACTGTAAATGAATTTAATCACCACTGATAGTGATAGTTTGAAACACATATCATCTGTGACCAAAGAAACCTTGATGTTTAAAATTCCTTGCCAAGTTACTTAGGCTGAAAGTAATATCAATTTTTATTTATATCAGGAACAAAATAATAATATAAGTACATATATACTGCTTATGAACAGGTAGTCATTAGTGTTACATTGTTTTATTGTCTTGAATACAACACACATACAAATTCATTCACTCACACACCATCTTGCCTCCTCCACTCTCTCTCTCATGCCTACCAACATACAAGTTGTAACTTAACATCACCGCCCACCTAATTCAACTGATTTATACCTTAAAGTAAAAGACATAAAATAAAGCAATATTCAAGTCTTACACAAAATAGTTTACTCATCATCAACAGGCAATGGATCGAGTTTATGTACTGCTCTGCAAAAGACCAGATTGAGCTCGTACACCAGCCACGCGAACTAATCCATCATTACCACAATGGACGTTTTCTATCACACCCAAATTCCATTGTAGAGGTGAAACATGATCATCCTTCATGAGAAACACAGTTCCACGCTGGATGTTGCTAGATTTTGTGGGCCACTTATAACGCTGTTGCAAATGATGTAAATAGTCTCTGGACCACTTCTTCCACAAATGCTGGGTACATCGTTGCATGAAATGCCACCGGGATAACCTGTTCATAGGTACACTGAAATAGTCGGCGTCAGGGAGTGCCATGAGAGGTTCACCAATAAGGAAATGGCCAGGTGTCAGAGCTTGTGGATCCTTGGTATCAGAGGGAATTTTGACATAATGGGCAAGAATTCAGGCACGCCTCAATTTGGGTCAAGACTGTAGACATTTCTTCAAAACTGACACAGTCACTGCCTATAACTCGACGCATGTGGTATAAAATGCCAACAAACACCCTCGGTTGTCATAAAGTTATTAATTTTTTATTGAACGTCAGAGTTGAGCATTTTTCTTAATTCACACAGCGTGTTATTAGTGCCCTTAAAACATGTTGCATTGTCACTGTAAATATTATAACTTCTTCCCCATCTGGCCATAAATCTGCACAGTGCCGCTAGGAAAGCCTTTGTAGTCAAATCACTGACAAGCTCAATGTGTATTGCCTTGGTTGCCAAGCAAATAAATAACGCTGCATAACCCTTAACTTTTGTTTTACTCCGCCTTCCGTCTTGACAAATTAGGAATGGTCCAGCATAATCTACTCCACAGCTGAGAAATGGACGTGCTGGTTTAACTCCAAGGCTGGGAAGATTTCCCATCAGCTGGCTTGCCGACGCAGCTTGCATTCTGAAGCACTTGACACATGAATGAACTATCTTCCCACATACCATCCGTCCCTTGGTGATCCAGTAATGCTGGTGGATAGTTGAATGCATAAGTTGAGGACCTCCATGCAGAAGCCTTGTGTGATTGTGCTGTGCAATCAATTTAGATAAATGGCATTTGGATGGCAATATCACTTGGTGCTTCTCATCATAATCTAAAACTGCAGCTTGAAGCCTTCTGCCCACCCTAATGGGTCCATCCACACAAATGGGTGTAGGGAGAGAAGCTTCCTATTCTTCTTGAGCAGGTGCCCTGTTGCAAATTTTGCAATTCATCTAGTTAAAATACTTCTTGTGTCATTCTAACGCATCGCAGCAAGGCTTCTTCGGTTACGTCAACCGTTAAATTTCCACCCTTCTTGCCCTTGGAGTTCCTTGCATTGTAGATAAACCAGAGACAATATGCCATCACTCTTTTTAGTCGTTTCAAAGAGGAAAATATTGAGATGTCTTCCAAGCTATGTGTGTTTGCCATACATATATTATGTTTGCGTTGTTCAATAGAAGTTTCTTCTATAACGATGTTGCAGTGGGGCCATAACTCCTCACCTTGTGCCAACCAAGATGGTCCGTTCCACCATTGACTGCTGTGCCATAGTTCCTCAGGGTTTGTTCCTCTTGACAGAACATCTGCTGGATTGTCCTCTTACGCCACATGATGCCAAATAAAATTTGATGTACTATCCTGAATTTCGGACACTCTATTAGCTACATATGTGTTCCATCTTGTAGGATGGCCTTGTAACCAAGTCAAAACAAGTCTTGATTCCGTCCATAGATGAACACTATCCATGGGCATACATAAAATAGGTAACACCTTCTTAATTAACCTGGCAAGTAACTGTGCACCACAAAGCTCAAGTCTCGGAATGGATATTTGTTTCACCGGTGATACTCTTGACATTGAACATACGAGTTGTGAATCTAAGTTACTACTTGCATTGCCTAAGCAGACACACACAAGCTCCAAACGCTCTTTCCGATGCATCACAAGAACCATGAATCTGTATGGTAGTCATCTCGCCCTTAATCTCGACTAAACTTGGAATGGATGTGTTGTTCAATGCTGGAAGCTACCGATATAATTTCTTCCACGTCTCCTGCAGGTCATGTGGTAGCTCCTCATCCCAGCTGATTTGTCGTAACCACAATTGTTTAATAAACATCTTGTAGCGAACTATGACTGACCCTAGGTGTCCTGTGTGTGCAAAAATGGACGAAATAACGGAGAACACCAATCTCTTCACCACACGTTCCTGACAAGGTTTGATATTTATCTCATATTTAAATGTGTCCTGTGAGGGGTGCCACACCTGTCCCAGAGTTTTGATGCCTTCATAATTCTCGTAACTGTTCTGGTATACCCTTAAGGAGATCTGGGTGATTGGCACACCATTTGTGTAGTGCAAAACCTCCCTTTGTGAATTATTTCTTCTTGAAGTTCACAAGCCTCTGAAAGATTAGATCCTGTAACAAGATCATCAACATACATGTCACAACATATGACTTCTACCGCAAGTGGGCAGGATTATGCATCTTCACTTGCAATTGATTTAAACATCTTGTAGCTAAGAATGATGCATGTGTGGTGCCATAAGTGAAAGTCACTAACTGATACTGCCTGAGTTGTTCATCACTGGATCTTCTCCACAGTATATGCTGTAGATCGTAGTCTTCAGGATGCACTCGAATTTATCGATACATTTTGGATATATCTGCAGTCATTACATACATGTGCATTCAGAATCTCAGTATGATGGAAAGAAGATCCTGTTGATTCGTTGGACCGACCGTAAGTATGTCATTCAGTGAAATGCCTGTAGTACTTTTTGCAGATGAGTAAAAAAGAATCGAGTTTTTGTTGTAGTGCTGCTCTCCTTAAAAACAGCATGATGTTGTAGGAAACATATCAATTTCTTTGATGTATTGTCATATGAATTATCTCCTTCTCCCGGCACTAGCTACATATGGCCTAAGTTTAGATATTCATCCATGCACTTCGTATACTAACTTCGAAGCTCCTAATTTCTTGTCAGCTTTCTTTCCAATTGTTGGAACCTGTGCTATGCCATAGTGTATGAATCTCCAAGTTGAAGATCTTGCGAACGACGTGGCAGTCTCACTATGAAACGCCCTGTTTCATCCCTGGTGGTCTTTTCCACAAAATATATTTCTACCACCTCTTCTTCCTTAGTACGTACTGGTGCAACAATTTCTTCTTGTTCCCAAAATCTTTGTAGCTTAAAATCCACAGACGGTTCATTGCAAATAAACAACGTTTAAACCTATCAGCTCCTTCCTTTGGTATACGACCGAGGAGAATCTGGGTGATTCTTGCCAAATGTGTAGCGCCCATCCTTTATTAAATAAGGATATAAATCAGATCCAAATAGCATATCAATCCGTCCAGGAATGTTGAATTCTTCACCTGCTGGAGTATAGCCCTTGAGTACCTTCGAAGTTGCAATACCTATGACAGATGAAGGCATGTTACCCATTAAATTACATAAATAAAACATGTCACAACATTAGAATACTTATTGTCTTTAGAACTGAACTTAATGTCCATGCTACTAGTAGCTGTTGAACATGTGTTGTTGATGCCAGTGATAGGCATTTCATTATGCCTACGCCTCAATTGCAGTAGCTGTGCAAAGGCTTCAGTAATATAACTTCATTGTGAGCCTCCATCCAGTAGAACTCTGCAAGGTTACTGAACACCCTGTGAATCCGTGACCTTAACTGTGGCCGTGGCCAGTAAAACTTGAGATGCACATTGTTCTTTAAAACTACAATAGCTTCCTTGGTTTGATTCCGTGGAAGACGAACTCGTTTCCTCAGATTGTGTAGAATTTGCTTCAATCTCAAGAGCCCTTGACATTTGATCTCTGCGATTCTGATGTAAAGAGTGTGGTGGTGCTCTTGCATCGCTTACAATAGTGTGGGCTAGTACATTCACAAGCCTTATGTCCTTCTTGTATGCAATTAATACATGGATTATATTTTGTCACAATGGCTCTCCTATCTTGTAACGTTAAGTCAAAAACTTATCACACTTGTACAATGCGTTTGAAATCTTGCACATTGGGCACTTCATTGTTGCTGTAGAAATAAATGTGTTGGTGTTACGCCGATCCTTCATGCGCTTATCTCCCTTCCTATCAGCTGATCTTACGTCCGCATAACTGTTAACCTTGCCTGGATTTAGATTTTCCAGCGCACGTCTCCTACCTTCGAGAAAGTTCATGAAATCTTGCAGTGGATGGAATGGAATATCATTTAGCTTGAGCTCCCATACCTTACGTGTGGTGGAATCTAACTTCTCTGTAACAATTTGAGAAATTATCATGTCACTAAGAGGAGCCTGAATGTTTAATGCCTGCAGGGCATTAATATTGTTTGAGATGGTGTTAACTAATTCCGGAAATTCATTGACAGACTCCCTTTGCAGCTGTTTCAATCCCAACAGCTGTCGAATGTGACTTTGTTTTCATACCGTTCAACTAGCAACTTCCATGCACTTGTGCAATTACTGGCAGTCATGGGTAGATTGCTAATCAAATGCTCAGCTTCTCCTGACAGTGATGACTTAAGATAATGAAATTTCTGTATTACAGGCAGACTGTCATTCTCATGCCTTAAACATGTCACTAAAACTAATCCAGCGATCATACTGGCCAGAAAAGATTGGCAACCTTATAGCAGGCAATTTTAATTAGTGTGCATTTGAACTACCCTGGTCTAATGTGTCTGTTAGGTGTATCTGCTCACTACCCCAGCTTAGGACTACCGATAAACTTTTCCCAACAAGGACGCAGCCAACTAGCAGTGGCAACAACAGCGCAGAATACACCAGCACACGGACGGAACAAGCAGCCACATACATAGTGCATATAACACAGTAAGCCCGCGGTAAAGCACGAACCCTCAGGGGAAAAAAACTCCAACCAACAGTACAAGTGCCCCGCAATTGCACGTACCACACAGGGAAAGACCCAGCCGCATAGTAAACATAACACCAACTTAACAGTACAACCACACCCGTCAGTGAACAGGTGAATTAACCAACCGCAATCAAAGAC
>Ga0123353_10011878_pt1 | contig 12312 bp, 8 predicted proteins | sample TergutLab28metaG_3_FD_92763 | JGI IMG/M metagenome (GOLD analysis project Ga0123353, IMG submission 92763) | Labiotermes labralis P3 segment gut microbial communities from Petit-Saut dam, French Guiana - Lab288 P3 | ecosystem: Host-associated > Arthropoda: Insects > Digestive system > Gut ... | reverse complement strand
GGCTGCCGCTTCGGTACACCGGGACGACGGAGTTCGAGCGGCGGGTGGACGCGGCGGCGGAGGAAGTGATGAAGAGCAAGTCGCAGTCCTTCGCCGCGTGGAAATTGACGCTCGAAAAGGAACTCACCAGCGAGGCCCGCATCGTCGACGTGCTGGTGAAGCTCAAGCGGCTGGAGCCCCGCGACGCCGGGGCAGTGCTGTCGCGCGAGGAGTCGATGAAGCGGCAGTCGCTGCTGGCGCGGGTTCGGGAAAACCTGCGGATCGACTGGCGGGTCGGGAACGAGCAGGTGGACCGGCTGGCGTTGAGTTACACCGACGGCGACCCCGAACTGGCGTGGCAAATTCCGCAGGGACTGGTGGAGGAATACGGCACGTACGTCAGCCGGCAGATTCGCGATCACCTCACCGAGAGTTGCAATTATTACGTCGAACGCATCCGCGACGCCAGCGAGACGCTCAAGCGCGTCCGGGCCGACCGCGTGGCCTTTCAGGCGGCCAATGGCGATAAATACCCCGAGTCCGGCGCGTACGCGCAGCGCGTCAACACGCTCCTGCTCGAGGCCCAGGCGTTGCGGCCCGCGCTGGAGTTGGCCCATCAGCGCGAGGCGCAGTTGCTGACGCTGATCGACCCCGCCGACGACGCGCCAACGTCCAGGCCCGCGCGCGAAGTGGTCGGGCCCAACCCCGAATACGCGAAACTGACCGACGAATTGCGCCGCGCGCGGCAGGACTGCAACGACGCCGTAACCTTCCGCGGCTGGACGGAGAAGCATCCGACCATGTTGGCGTTGCGGAAGAAGATCGTCAACCTGGAGGCCGCGTTGGAGCGGACGCCCAAGACGGACACGTTTCCGCAGTCGGCCGAACCGGCGGCGACGAGTTGGTTGCAGTTGGAGTTCGATCTGGCCGCGACGCGCTCGCAGATGTTGATGCTCGCCCAGCGGTTGGAGAAAGTGCAGCGCGAGTTGGACGGCCTGCAAAAGAACGTCGCCTTGTACACGCGGGCGGCGCAGGAGTACGCCGACAAGGTGAAGGAGGAGGCCGACTGGGCGGAGAAGATCAAGTATTTTCAGGCCCGGCACAACGATTTGCAGTTGCAGCTCAACGCGGAGATGTCGCAGCGGGGGACGCGTCAGGACACGTTGCGTACGCGGTGCGGCCTCACTCGCCGTCGTCGCCGAAGCTGTGGATGATTCTGGCGGGGTCGGGGTTTGGTTCGCTGGCGTTGGCGGGGGGCGTGGTGTTTCTGGCGAGTTTTTTCGACCGGACGGTGACGCATCCGGAGTTGGCGGCGATGCTGTTCGAGGTGCCGGTCCACGGGGTGATCGGCGAGATTCTCACCGACGGTCAGCGCCGCGCCCGGCGAGTCCGGCGGCTGGTCGTTGCCCCGCTGGCGGTGCTGCTTCTGGCGGCGGGCGTGGCGTTGAGCGCCTGGTTAACGACGACGCGCGTGAGCGACCATGATGCGTACAAGCGGTTTTTCGGCGGCGGCACGCGGCGTAGCACGGGCGTCTCGCCCGTGTCGGGGTTGGCTGGACATTCTTGTGATGTGGGTCGCTGACGCCCGCGCCGGCGCGAGGTTGCGTCGGTGGGTTGCATGAACATTTTGCCTGGCGGCACGGTTGCATGGGCGAGACGCCCATGCGACTCACGGGCGAGACGCCCGTGCTACGGGGGAGTGACGTGGCCAAGGTCAGTGACGCGATGAAGAAGCATCAGGCCGAGCAGGCCGAAGCGGAGCGTGCCGCGGCGGGGCCGCCGTTGGCGGTTCCGCCCGATGTCGCCGTGACGCCGCATGCACCCGGGGGGGCGGTTGCGGTGTCGGCCAGTGCCAGTCCGGCGGCGGCGCCCGTCCCAGAGGCGCCGTCGCCGGCTGCGCCGGCGTGTCGCGGGCGTCTCGCCCGCGTGGTGCGTTCCATTGGCCTGGTCGTTCGAAGACGGCGAATCGACTTCGCCGCCCGGTGTGGGCAGGATGCTCGCGAGACGCGCGGGCGAGACGCCCGCGACACGTTGCCAGACGCCCGCGACACGGAGCGGATCGCGGACGCGTATCGGGCGTTGCGGACGAATTTGTTGGCCATGTGCGGGGACGAGGGGTTTTGTTTTCTCGTCACGTCGGCGAGGAACGGTGAGGGCAAGACGCTCACGGCGGCGAATCTGGCGTGGGTGCTGGCCGAGTGCGCCACGCGGAACGTGCTGTTGATCGACGCCGACCTTCGGCGGCCCGGTGTGGCGGGGGTCATGGGGCTGTCGCCCGCGCCGGGACTGGCCGAACTGATCCGCGGACAGGCGACGCTGCTCCAGGTCCTTCAGCCGACGACGTGTCCGAATTTCTCCGTGATCGCCGCCGGGACGGCCGATCCGCGCGAGGTGGCCGAACTGCTCGCCAGACCCACGCTGCACACGCTGTTGACCGAGGCCCGACGCATGTTCGACCATGTGCTCATCGACACGCCGCCGATCCACCGCAGCGACGTCGGTACCCTCGGACAGGTCTGTCGGCAGGCGCTGCTGGTTGTCCGGGCGGGCAGAACGCGGCAGGAGGACGTCGCCCGCGCCGTCGCCCTCCTCCACGCCGCCAACATTCACCCGGCGGGCATGGTGCTCACCGGAAGCCGATCAGGCTGTTAGACTGTTAGGCTATTAGACTGTTAGGCGCAGGCTTATGAAGCATTCGGCCTAACGTTTCATAAGCCGGCGCCTAACAGTCTAATAGCCTAACAGTCTAACAGCCTGTAGTCCGGGGGTTCTATGGATGTCGCCACAACGGTTTTCGCTGCCTTGACCTGGGCCGCACTGGGGGTGCTGGTGTACGCGTACGTGGTGTATCCGCTGGTGCTGGCGGTGGCGGCAAGGTGGTGGGGGCGGGCGGTCGCGGCGGCGGACATCGAGCCGACCGTTACGCTCGTCATTCCCGCCCACAACGAGGCGACGGTGATCGAGGCGAAAATCCGCAACGCGTTGTCGCTGGACTACCCGGCGGAGAAGCTGCAAATTTGCGTCGTCAGCGACGGCAGCACGGACGGAACCGACGCCATCGCGAAACGGTTCGTGCCGGCTGTGGAGTTTCTGCGGGTGAGTCCTCGCGGCGGAAAGCCGGCGGCGGTGAATCGGGCGGCGGCGCAGGCCCGCGGCGAGATTCTGCTGCTGTGCGACGCCAACACGATGTTCGCCACCGACGCGGTCCGGCGGCTGGTGCGGCCCTTCGCCGACACCAGCGTCGGGGCCGTCAGCGGGGATGTTCGCCTGGCCAGCGAGACGGTGAGTTACGGGCGGGGGGAGCGGTTGTTTTGGCGGATGGAGCGGCGGATGCAGGCGTGGGAGTCGGCGCTGGGGTCGAGCGTGGGGGTGGACGGCGGGATGTACGCGGTGCGGCGGTCGCTGTACGTGGCCAATCGGGCGGACACGCTGATCGACGATTTCGTGATCGCGATGAACGTGGCCAAGGCCGGCCGCCGCGTGCTGCTGGACACGTCGGCGTGGGCGACGGAGGACGCGGTGGCCGATCCGGGTCAGGAGTTCCGCCGTCGCGCGCGGACGGCGGCGGGCGGGTTTCAGACGCTGTTCGAGGGTCGTGGCCGTCCGGGGTTGCGTCAGCCCGGGTTGTGGGCGGCGTACGTGTCGCACAAGGTGCTGCGGTGGTTGGGGCCCGCGTGGCTGGCGGTTGCGTGGTCGGGGGCTGCCGGGGCGGCTGGGTTGGGCCGTGCGGCGGACTGGCCCACCTGGCCGCTGTACGCCGGACTGGCGGCGGCGCAGACGGTGATGTACGCCCTGGCCGCCCTCGGCTATGCGCTCCGCCACCGCCGCCTGCCGCGGCTGATCTGCCTGCCGTACTATTTTTGCCTGGCCAACGCGGCGGCGGCGGTGGGGTTTGTCAAGTGGCTGCGTAAGCGCCAACCCGTCACGTGGGCGAAGGCGGATCGGTCGGTTGCTCGTGGCGTGGGCATCCTGCCCGCGTCTGGCGAAGTAGGCTTGACGTTCCATAACATCCAGGCCAATGGAACGCACAACGCGGGCGAGACGCCCGCGCCACGTGTCTCCTCGTCCCCGCGTCTCTTCGTTCCCGCGTCAGTCGTCATGCTCGTGACCAACCGCGGCGTGGACGACCCTCGCGTGCGGCTGGAGGCGGCGGCGTTGGCGGGGCGGTACCGCGTCACGGTGTTGGGGTGGGATCGCGACGTCGATCGCGACGCGCGGGACGTGATCGACGGCGTGGAGTTTCGCCGGTTGGCGTTGCGGTCGACGCACGCGAGGGGGGTGTGGCAGGCGGCGTATTTGTGCGGGTTTTTCCTTCGCGCCTGGCCTCACCTTCGGGCGTTGCGTCCGGCGGCGATTCACTGTCACGATCTCGACACGCTGCCGCTGGGCTGGCTGGCCGCCCGGACGTGGCGGGCGAAACTGGTGTTCGACGCCCACGAGAATTATCCCGACATGATGCTCGGTCATCTGCCCGGCGCGGTGGTTCGCGGGCTGGGTTTGGCGGAGCGGTTTCTGGTGCCGCGGACGGCGTTGTTGATTACGGTGGGGGGTCGGCTGGCGGAGTTTTACACGGGGCTGGGGGCGCGTCGCGTGACGATCGTGGGCAATTGGAAGGACGAGGGGGCGTACCGGATTCCGCCGTCGCGGCGGGCGGAGATTCGCGACCGGCTGGGGTTGAACGGCCACATCGCCGTCGCGTACATCGCCGTGCTGGGCCGCGACCGCCATCTGGAGCCGCTGTTGCGTGCGGTGGCCGATGACGGGCGGTTCGCGTGCGTGATCGGCGGGGGCGGTCCGCTGGCGGCGGTGGCCCAGCGCTACGCCCGCGACCACGCCAACGTGCGGTATCTCGGCCCGGTCCCGTCGGCGGAGGTTCCCGCCCTGACGGCCGCCTGCGACGTCGTGTATTACGGCATGGATCGCGGAAATCCCAACTCGCGGTGGAGCGCTCCGAACAAGCTGTACGAAGCCATCGCCGCCGGACTGCCGCTGCTGGCGGGCGATTTCGGCGAGGTGGGTCCGACGATCCGCCAGTTCGGCTGCGGCGTGCTGGCGGCCACCGAATCCGCCGCCGCCGTCGCCACCGCCCTGAACCAACTCGCCGACCGCGACACGCTAACCACCATGGCCACCGCCGCCCGCGCCCTCGCGCCCCACTACTCCGCCCGGGCGGCCCAGGCGGCGGTCGTGGCGGCGTATGACGGAATGTTCTTCGCGGCGCGTGGGTGAATGGGCATCGTTGGTTCGAGGGAAACGTTTTAGCCAATAGCCAGTAGCCAATAGCCAATAGGTATGGAACGATGTTGTAAAAAAACAATAAAAGCGGGAACAGACATGAAGATAGCAAAGATCGTGACCGTGTGATTTGCGGCAGGTTCATCCGTACCTGATGGCGATTGGCTACTGGCTATTGGCTTCGCTCCCTCGACCCAGCGGCCCGCGTTCACCGTCGAGCACCGAAACATGAGCATTCACACAAAAAGCCTGCTGGCGAGCTGGGCCGGGTACGGCGCGAATATCGTCGTGATGTTTTTCTTGAGCCCGTTCGTCGTTCACGAACTTGGCGACGCGACGTTTGGGCTGTGGTCGCTGCTGATGTCCGTGACGGGCTATCTCGGGCTGGTCGAAATCGGCGTCCGCGCGAGCACGGGGCGGTACGTGAATTATTATCTCGGTCTGGGGCGGGACGACCGCGTTGGGGCCGTGGTGAACACGTCGCTGGTGTTTTACTGCCTGGCCGGTGTGGCCGTGCTGGCGTTGGCGGTGGGGTTTGGCGCGGCGTTTTCGCGGGTGTTTCCGAAGATTCCCGCCGAACAGGCCGCCCAGGCGCCGGGCGTGCTGCTGCTGATGGCCGTCAACGTCTGGCTGGGGCTGTGGAGCTCGACGTTCGGGCAACTGCTGCTGGCGCGGAACCGGTTCGACCTGGTGAACGTCTCGCAGATCGCCGCCCTGCTGGTCCGTGCGGGCACGACGGTGGCGGTGCTTCGGGCCGGCGGGGGGCTGATGGCGATGTCGGCCGTGCTCGTGCTCGCCGGAGCGGTGCCGTTGGCGCTCAACGCGGTCTTGGCCCGGCGGCACGGGGTGCGCGTGACGTTCGACCGCCGCCTGGCGTCGTGGGCGTGTTTCCGCGAGATGTTCGGTTTCGGCGTGTGGTCGTTTCTGGGCAACACGTCGACGCGGGTGATTTTTTACGCCAGCGCGACGATCATCGGCATCATGCTCGGTGAGCGGGAGATCGCGTATTACTCGGTCGGCCTGATGTTGATCGACACCGGCAGGGACGTCGTTGCGTTCGTCTGCCGCGTGCTCACGCCGGACATGCAGAAACTCGCCGGCCGCTCGCCGGGCGAGGTGGGCGAGAAGATGATCTCCGCCGCCAACGCGACGATGCTGGTGGCCGTGGGTCTGCTCGGCGGACTGGTCGCGCTGGGTCCGGCGTTTTTGCGGCAGTGGATGGGTCCTGCGTTCGCCCGCAGCGGCGAGGTGCTCGTGATCGTGAGCGTCAGCCAGTTGGGCGTGATGGCGAATTTCGCGTGCAACACGGCCTTGAACGCGTTGGGGTACGCGAGGCTGGTGGCGTCCATTTTCGCCGTGGAGGCGGTGCTGAACGTGGCCGTGAGCGTGTGGCTGGTGTGGCGGGGCTGGGGGATCGTCGGTGTGGCGTGCGGCACGGCCGGTCCGGCGCTGGTGTGCAGCGGCCTGGTGACGATGTGGTTCGCCTGCCGCCGCGTCGGCCTGCCGGTCGGCCGCTATATCGCCGCCACGGCCGCCCGCTGGCTGCCCGCGACGATCTTGTACGTGCCGCTGTGTCTCGGTGTGCACTACGGGCTGGGCTTCGACGCGACCGACGACGCACTCGAACCCCGCCAGGGTTGGGGAATTCTTTTTGTACAAATCGGTGTCTGCGGCGCGATGTACGTGCCCATCGGCGCGACGTTTTTCTTGTCGCGCGAGCAACGCACCACATTCGTCCGTCGCTTCACTCTCTGCGCATCAGGTCGCCCATTTCGTTGGTGGTTTCGACCTCTTCACCGTCCGCGTTGAGCAGGGCGGCCTTGGTCAGGTCGATCGCGTAGAGTCGGCAGGGGGCGGATTTGGCGTTGGCGGGTTCGGCGATGTCGTAGACGATGACGTACGCCACGCCGCCGCGCTCGACCGGGCCCCAGGTGATGACTCCGTTCACCGGATGCTTCCACCGCGGCGCGCCCGTCGCGAGGTCGACCCCCAGCAGTGCGTCGCCGCGGCTGAGCACGGCGGCCCCGTCATGCACCACCGGCGGCAGATCGGTGGGCGCGAACCCGACCCAGCGGCCAAACCCGGTTCCGTCCGCCGTCACGGCCTCGCGGGCTTTTCGGACGGGATCGCTCTTGCGAAGCACGTAGCTCCACAACCATTTGCCGCTGGTGAGGTCGTACACCCGCACGCCTTCCCATCCGCCGTACAGCACGTAATTCCCCGCCACCTGCACATGACCGCTGCTACCGCCCGGACGAAGACGCGACGTCTCGATCGACCGCGATTGGCCGGTCTTGAGATCGTACGCCGTCAGCCGCATGAAAAAGGGGTCCGCCTCGTCCCTCGCGGCGAGGTACAACTGACCCTCGCTGACACCGCCGGACGTGGAGTCCTCCGGCACGGTCCACAGTTTCTTGCCCGTGGCGGGGTCCACGGCCACCAGGTTGCGCCAGCCCTTGTCCTTTTCGTTCTCGGCGTACCGCATACTGAACACGAACGCGTCGCGGGTGAGGCAGACCACCTGGCCATTGCGGCTGTGCGGGCCGAACACCTCGTCGCCGTTCATCCTCCACAGGGTCGAACCGTTCTGGAGCGACAGGCCGCAATGCTCGACCGGACCGCCCTCCGTGAACCGCCGGAACCCGATGAGGATGCCGTCTCCGGCATCGACGCCGTTGTGGGAAACGTCACTCTGCCAGATTACCTTGCCGCTGGCCGGATCGAGCGCCAGGATCGGCACGCCCCAGGAGTGGCACACCAGCGTGTCGCCCAGCAGCGACAAAAACGGATTGCCGACGTTCCACTCGCGTTCCCACTTCTGCGAACCGTCCGCCAGCGACAGGCCGTGCAGCTTGCCGTCGCCGCCGTGGAAGACGGCCGTGTCCTTGGCGGCGACAAGCCCCAGATTCCTGCCGGCGGGGAGTTCGGCCTTCCATCGCAAACAGGCGTCGTTTTCGATGGCCGCTCGCGGAATGGCCGTCAGCAGCAGCTTGGCCCGGGCGGCGATTTCGGGATCGTCGCCCACCGCCGCCCGCCGAAGCGCCGCCACCGCCGGCAACCCCACCTTCGCCAACTCCCGCGACGCCTGCTCCCGCCGGGTGACACTGGCGTCCCCCAACTGCGCAATGAGCGCCGCCACCCGCTGCGGTGACACCGCCGGTGCGGAGGTCGGCTGAGTTTCCGCCGCTCGCGAGTCCGCCGCCACGCCGAACATCCACACGGCCACGCACATCGCCGTCGCATATCCAAGCCCGCGCGCTATAGTCATGGGCAATCCCTTTTTTCCGGACACTGTAGCAACATTGCATGGATACGCATTCGTTCGGCGAAAACCGGTGTTCATGGTGTGGCCGTTTTGCGCTGTTGGAACGCAAACAGCGCAAAACGGCCACACCGTAAACACAGTTTGACGCACGTCCATGCAACGTTGCTACAGTGTCTTTTTCCGTCGATATTATGTCAGACGCACCGCGGCCGGGAAAGTATTCAAATTCTTTTGCAATCCTTCACTCCCTGAATCCCTGCAAAAAATTTCACATTTTCTCGTTGACAACCGCTCCCGCTCCGATACAGTGTAATACAAAGTAGTGTAATGCGGAGTAGTGAGCGGCCATGTTGGACGATTTGACACAACTACGCAAGGGCGTGACGGAGTTCTGCCTGCTGGCGCTGCTGGAGCGCGAGCCGGGGCATGGGTATGAACTGGTTGCGAGGCTGGCCCGGACGCGGGCGCTGGCGCTGTCGGAGAACACCGTGTATCCGGCGTTGGCGAGGCTCAAGACGCGGGGGTGGGCGCGGTCGCGGCAGGAGGCGTCAGCCAACGGGCCGGCCCGCAAGGTGTTGGAACTCACGCCCGCCGGCCTGGCGAGGCTGCGGGAATGGCGGGCCGCCTGGGCCAAACTGTCACGCGACGTCGCCGACATGACCGACGGGGCCGGCATCGAAACCGAACTTCACTTCGAACAGGACTCCAGACAGGAGAACGACGCATGAACCGTGACGACAACCGTGACAACGCCGACGAATCCCCTCGCCCCGCGGCCGCGCGGGAAAACATGGAACGCTATCTCGACGCCCTGCTGCACGCCCTCCGGCACGCCCCGGCGGCCGAACGCGTCGAGATCGCCTACAACGCCAAGGAGCAACTCGAAGCCGCCCACGCCACCGGCGGAAACACCGGCCTGGCCAAGGCGCTCGCCGCCATGCCCCCGCCGGAAAAGTACGCCGAGGACTATCCCCCGCCCGCCGGCGGCGGTGCGGCGGGACATGCGACTGGCGACGGCACTCCGCGCGGCGTGCACATCGGCGTGAATATCGGTTGGGACAACAGCCAGGCGGGGACGGCAGGTTGGAAGAAGCAGACCGGGGCTGGTCATGTGTTGAAGGCGTTTTTCTGGTTGGCCGTTCTGGCGGCGAGCCTGGTCCTGATGGCATCCGGAGCCGCATGGACGGCCATGGCCATTTTGTGGGGCGTGGCGTTGGTCGCTGTCGGCTTTGGGCAGTTGGTGACACGGCGGGCGGGCTGGAGCACGGCGGTGTTTCTCATTGCCTTCGCCGGCAGCGCCGGAGCTTGGATTTGGCTATACAACTCCCGGCCTGACAGTCCCGCTCTTCCGGTTGTCGCGTCCTCCACGCAGCCGGCGACCGCTGCGGCGGTCTCCGACCCATGGGACGGTTTCGTTGACGACCCGGCCGTCGTGGGCGTTTGGAAGGCGGTCGATTTCACCGATTCACCGCGTACCTACGCGCCGGCGCTGGGTCGTGAGTGGCAGGGAAACCTGATGTGGTCCGGTTTAACCTTCGATGCGGCGGGGGTGGTGGAGTGGCGGTTCACCCGTGGCGGCGCGATGCGGACACTCTGGACTTGCGGGAAGATCCTGCCTCGCCCGGAGGAGTTCTCGGAGCAGCCTTCAGAACCCCCGGCCTATTACGAGTTGCGGACCATCAACGGCGTGGAGTACCTGTTCGTTGAACACATCAGCGGCGACGTGACGATTCGCGGCATGAAGCCCAAGTGGTACGTCTACGCCCGCGAACCGGACGAGTAGTGCGGACGTCGCGACGGGATTCGGCGTTCGTGGATGACAAACGGTTCGCGATGGTTCGCCGGTTTGCGCTGTAGGATGTTGTATGCGAAAAAACGTTTTGTTGTGCACAACATTCGACAGCGCAAAGAGGCAAGCCATCGTTGCATCAATCTCCTACTCCCCGCGAATCTCTCGTCTGAAGACGATCATCGTGTTACCGCGATGGAGTTCGCGGTGGTCGCCGAAGCGTTCGAGGAGTCGGGCGGCGTATTCGGGGTTACGGGGCGGTTTTCCGGGGCGTGGCGGCCGTGGCCAGGGGAGGACGGCGATGGGGAGGTCCGGGTTGGTTTGCCAGAAGGTCCAGAATTGGTCGGCCGCGTCGGCGTCGAGCGGGTCGCCGGGCTGGAGAGGCAGCGGAACGAACGTCCGGCGGGCGACGTAGTGGACGATGCGTCCCGGCCCGCGTTCGGCGAGGAATTGGCCGTCGCCGGGCAGTTCGCGTTCGAGCAGTCGGGCGACCGTCACGCGTTCGCCCAGGTCGCCGTGTTGGGCTTCGGCGTCGTAGCGGTCGGTTCGGGCGAGGTAGGCCAGTTGTTTGCCCAGTTTGACCGCCGGCACGCTGTTGGCGAGGATGACGGCGGCCGTCAGGACCATCAGCACGACCGACGCGGTCCGCGTGGCGTTACAGGGGCGTTCTGTTCTTTCGAGCGGCGAGTTTTTTTTCACCACAGAGGCACAGAGGCGCAGAGAAGGACGTTGGGGATTCGACACCGGCTTCGAATTCGTGATATCGTTCAAATCCCCAATGTCCTTCTCTGTGTTCTCTGTGCCTCTGTGGTGAAAAAAAACCTCCCCTTTCGGGAGAACGGAACGACCCTGCGCCGCGTGATGCTTCCGTTGTGTTCGCGCGGCGAGGCGGGCGGCGAGCATCGTCAGCGACCAGGCGCCTTGTGCCAGGCCCAGGAGGATCAGCGGCGCGACGGGCAGGAAGTAGCGGTCGGGGATCTCCGCCCGTCGGGAGACGGCGATGAGGAGCGTGTACGGAACGAGGACCAGCAGCCCCATCCGCTGCCCGCGGCGCCACAGCACGACCAGTCCCAGCAGGGCGACGGCCCATCCGGCGGTCCCCAGTCCGGGCAGGTCGCGAACGCCGATCAGCAGCGTGGACATGTTGCCCGACAGCGCCCACGCGACGCCGGCGGCCCGTTCGGAAAACGCGGCGGCGTATTGCGTCGCCGACTCGACGTACGGAAGCGAACCCATCGAGCGTCCCCAGAAAAACCACCCCGCCGCCGTGGTCAGGGTGGCCGCCAGCAGCACGCCGGCCGCGAGCCGTCGCCGTCTCGCGGGGCCCAGGTGGGGCGGCGATTGAAGCGCCAGTCCGCCCGCCAGCAGGGCCAGGAACGGAACCATCGGTGCGCGGACGGTAATGGCGGCCGCGCCGAGCGCGATCGTCAGGGCCAACCAGGCGACGTGTCCGCCCGCCGCCCGCAACGCGGTGTAAAAGGCCGCCCAGGCCAGGGCGATGAACGGCACGTCCGTGAGAAGGTAATGCGCGTGCTCGAAAAACAGGAACGACCCCGCCAGCATGAGCGTCGCCAGGTCGGCCGACAACTCCGCCGGAACGGGCGACGCGATCGCGTCGCGCGAACGTAGCACGGGCGAGACGCCCATGCGACGCTCCGAACCGCCCATCAGCCGTCGCAGGGACGCCCGGATGAACCCCAACGCCGCCAACCCCGAGGCCGTGATGAACAGATTGCACAACCACCAGCCGTCGCTACCGGTGAGCCACCGGGCGGCCGCGATGACGACCGGCAAACCCGGCGTGACCGTGTTGTCAGGCCCGCCGTTGAACACGTAACCGCCCCCCTCGGCCAGCGACCGCCCCAGCCCGGCGTACAGGGCGCTGTCGGGTGTGGGGAACCACCGGTCGTTTACGCACACCAGATACCCCGCCGCCAGCAGCGCGGCGACCAGAATCAACCATCGCCGCGGGTGAATGTACGTTTGTTCTCCCATGTCCTGTGTTTTTTACCACAAGGCACAGAGGACACCGAGAGAAAAATTG
>Ga0123353_10011877_pt1 | contig 12313 bp, 13 predicted proteins | sample TergutLab28metaG_3_FD_92763 | JGI IMG/M metagenome (GOLD analysis project Ga0123353, IMG submission 92763) | Labiotermes labralis P3 segment gut microbial communities from Petit-Saut dam, French Guiana - Lab288 P3 | ecosystem: Host-associated > Arthropoda: Insects > Digestive system > Gut ... | reverse complement strand
ACAGAGTCCAGGCGCACGTATAGAACTACCGGAATCAGGGTCTGGGCCAGGGGGAAGGCGGTCAACCAGAGCAGGACCAAAAACAGGGTCAGGCCCAGGGCCTGGATTAGGCGTTGCAGCTTGCGCGGCCCCCAATTTCCCGCGTCGCCACGGCGGCCTTTCGCTTTTTTGCTCACGCAGTCAACCGCTTGACCGTAAGGTTTTCTATATCCATGCGCCCAAGGCCCCGCTCGTGCGCCAACCGGATATGGGGCACCTGATGCGGCTGCATCTGGCGGCCATACCACTCAAAGGAAGCCACGGCTATAGCGTCCGCAGCCACGGGATCAGCCGAGACAATGACTTCATTAGGCGTGAACACCTTGCCCGGACCGCCCGGACCGCCTGTGGTCAGAACCCTGGTCGCGTCGATAACCGCCAGATGAGGCTTGACCTTGAGGTTCATGTCCACGATGGAGGTGTTCAAATTATAGCGCGAATGCATACTGCGCCTGTCCAGAATAACCCCCATCTGGCCCTTGAGGGAGAGAGACACGCCCGTACCGCTATGGCTCTTGGCCACGGGCGCGGCAATGATCACGTCCGCGTCCAGCACATCGCGCATGAAGGAGTTTTCCTGCATCTCCTTGGCGCCGGGGATGCTTTCCAGCCGGTAAAAGCCCGGGGCCATCAGGTGATGGCAGATGTTTTCCCCGACGGAATTACAGGCCGCCTGTATGCCTGAGCGCTCCAGGGACAACTCCGGGTTTTGCAGGGAATGATCCAGCACCCGCAACCTGCCCGCCCCGGCCTCCTTACACATGACCAGGAGTTCGCGCACCACTTCGGGGTGGGTGGTCGTGGCGCTGTCCACGCCCTGGGCAAAGCTCATGTTGGGTTTGATCACCACGCTCTGGCCGGGCCTCACGAAGCGGGACATGCCGCCGATGGCATCGACGGCGGCGCGGGTGGCCGCCGCAGGCGCGCCTTTCGCGATGGCGATGTCGGGAAAGGCGGGAGCGGCCATGGCCCGGCCCGGCAGGAAAATGCCGGAGGGCAGCAGCACCGACCCGGCTGAAAAATAAAGGAGCCCTTGCATCTGCCATTTCAGGAAGGAGCGTCTATCCATACTACCTCCAAAACTACTTATATGAACTGTTATGGAGAATACGCATTTTTTTCAGCCCGGACAAGTGATATGACAAGTAATACGGCTACAAAAAGCCAGGCGTTTTCAGTTGCTTTTCGTTCAATTACCGATAATTTTATTTATAATATCCATATCCAGGCAGGTTTCGACTCGATCCGCAAGCATATCATAGTGAGATTGTTTGAAATCATGTATATCCAGCCAGGGCAGCACCCCGAGCACGGGCCGGGCCATGATGTATTCCAGATCCCGCAGGCCCGGCTCCAGAATGGCCAAATCCCCCTGGAATTTATTGATAATGAAGCCGCGAACGCGGCGCTGCTCCGCAGGTTCGAGCAGCTTGACCGTGCCAAACAGCGAGGCGAAAACGCCGCCCCGGTCACTATCGCCGACCAGCAGCACCGGGGCGTCGGCCATTTCGGCCAGGCCCATGTTGGCCATGTCGTTCTCCCGCAGGTGGAGTTCCGCCGGGCTGCCCGCGCCCTCGATCACAATGAGGTCGTGGCTTTGGGCCAGGAGCGTGAAGGCCTGCATGATCTCCGGCTGCGGCATGTTGTGCGCTGTGAACGGGGCGACGCACAGGCCCTGCCGGGCAAAGATGCGGCACAGGGCGGCCACGATCAGGCTTTTGCCCACGTTTGACACGGTCCCCTGGATCATCAGGGTTTTTGCCGCCACTCTCTTTGCAGGGTGATTCATGTTTACAGTTTACCGATAATACCCGATAAGGCCAAGTCATGGACGCTACATTTCTGCCCGAACTTCTCGCCCCGGCGGGCGACCCTGAGAAGCTGCGCGCCTGCCTGCTCTATGGAGCGGATGCGGTTTATCTGGGCGGCCAAACCGGCAATCTGCGCGCGGCCTGCGCCGGGTTCACCGGCCAGGAGCTGCAGGAAGCCGTGGCCCTGGCCGGAGGCAAAGGGGCAAAGATATATTACTGCCTGAATAGCCTGCCCATGCAGGACGATATGCCTGCCATGCTCCGGCTTATTGAGGAGGCGGCCGGGGCCGGAGTGCAGGGCTTCATTATCGCCGACCCCGGGGTTTTGCGGCTGGCCCGCCGCTATGCGCCACAGGTTCCGCTGCATCTTTCCACCCAGGCCAACACCACCAACAGCGAAGCCGTGGCCTTCTGGGCCGACCAGGGGGTTACGCGGATCAATCTGGCCCGAGAGCTCTCTGCGCGGGATATCTGTGCGGTGCGCCGCGCCTGCCCCAATAATATGCAACTGGAAGTGTTCGTACACGGCGCGATGTGCCTGGCCGTGTCGGGCCAGTGTCTGCTGTCCGCCTGGCTCAACGCCCGCTCCGGCAATCAGGGGCGCTGCACCCAGCCCTGCCGCTTTGAGTATAGGTCGCTGGTAGTGGAAGAATACACCCGGCCGGGCGAGCCGGTCTGGCGGGTGGAGCCCGGTATGCAAGAAGACAGCGGCTATTCCAGCTTTTGGGCCACGCAGGATCTCTGCCTGCTGCCCTGGCTTTCCTGGTTCATCAATAACCGGATTGACGCCCTGAAGGTGGAAGGGCGCATGAAAAGCTCCGGCTATCTGGCGCATACTATCGATGCCTACCGGACAGCCCTGGTTGCTTTGTGCCGGGGCGCGGGCCGCGCCCCGCTTGCGGCCTGTATGACCGAACTTTTCTACGCCGCCACACGGCCCTTGGGCAGCGGATTTTTCCTGCATGGCAGGCGCAGAAATATGACCGAGGAGTTTTTGGCCAGCAGCGCCCTGCCCGCGCGCGTGAACCGCAGCGGCGAAGGCCGGCTCCCGGAGCTGGGCCACGCGCTGCTGGCCAAAGTGGCCGGGCAAAAGGCGCTGGGGGTGTGGCAGGTTGAGGTGCACGGCAACTGGCGGCGTGATATGGACGTGGAGCTGATGCTGCCGGGCCTGCGGCGTCCGGTACTGATTGGAGGCAGTTACGGCCTGGAAAACCAGCGGGGCGCACTTGCGGATATCGTGGGCAACGGCGTTCCGGCCCTGCTTTATGCGGACCTGGAGGGACTGGGGGGAGAGAGCGGTATTTTTTTACGTCAAGCGCAGTAATGCCTACTCAATGACTATCCAGGGCGCACCTTTATCGGCCTGCCCCCGTTTCAGAAATCTATAGGCCAACAGCTCGCCTGAAGCCTTGACCCTGGCTTCGAGCACAAAGATGGGCTCGGTTCTGCCGAACCAGCGCGCCGGGGATCCGGGCGGCGTGACATAGCGCAGATCCATAAAGGCGTATTCGCGTCCCGGCTCCTTATCTGGCGTCTCGTAGCCGGACTGCGCGGCTGGACGCTCTACCTGCACCATAAGCGGGGCAAAATCCCGGAATTGGCCGAACAGCGCATTCTGTTGCAGCAAGGCCTTATAGAGTTGCTGGTCCGGTTTGTCGAAGCGCTGTTCTTGTTTCGGACCTTCCTCCGAACGGGGCGCGCCAAGATGGCGCAGTGGAAAAAGCACGCTCATGCGGTATGCTTGGCCGTCATCGACAACGGCTTTCCAGACAAAGGGAGAGAAGGGTTCGGGCAGCAGCATCAGGCGGCCCGCAGACGCGTGTGTCCCTGGCTGCGCAGCCGGCGCAGTAAAATCCGGGGTCAAGCGCATGGTCAGGGCTGTGTTCACCCCCAGGCACAGCAAGGGATAGATCAGGATCCAGGCCAGGCCCATTCTGGCCAGGCGTTTTGAGCGTTTGGAAAAAAAGGCAAAGCCTGCCGTGTCGCCCGCTTTGGTCGGCCCATGTTTTGGAATGATATCCGGAGGTGAGCGCAGGGCCAGGACGAGCAGAGCCAGCAGCGGCAGGGTCAGGACCAGATCAATGATGAAAACGGCGGGAAAGGCCACCCGCATGGGGGAAAAAGGCAGGAAAATCATGGTCCCGAAGGTGGTCATGGCGTCAAGGTACAGGTGGATGGCCACTCCGACCAGGGCCACGAGATACATTCGACCAAAAGAGTAGGGGGGGCATGTTTCGGTTTTTCGGTAACGCATCAAAATATAAAAAGGCACAACTGCAAGCAGCGCCAGAACAGGCTGCCAGAACAAGGCATGGCTGATGCCCCGGTGCAGCACGAGCAGCGCCTCGGCCCCGGAGCCGAAAAAAATATCTATGTCCGGCAGAGATCCCACCGCCATGCCAAAGCCTATCACGGCCGCCCGCTTGGGGGTGTGCCTGAAGGCCAGGGGCGTTAGTACGCCTGCGGCAAGATGGGTCAGGGAGTCCATGTTTTGGGCTTTTCCTTTGCGCCGTGTTCAGGTAAGAGGGAACAATATTCAACATACTCTCAGGCACATTATAGTATAAGAAGGGTGTTTCTATGCGCAAGCCTTCAATAGGCATTACCCCGGAAGGAGCGCCGAGCATCGGCTTGTGCGCGCTGGCCGCGTTGGTGTTCGCTATGCTCGGCTGTGTCGTTTTTTCCCTGGTCTTTCTGGTTTTGACCGTTTTTTGCTGCAACTTTTTTCGGGATCCGGAGCGCGTTGTTCCGCAAGGCAGCGGCATCGCGGTCAGCCCGGCGGACGGCAAGGTCGTCAAGGTCACGGCCATGGCCGATCCCTTTACCGGCAAGCCCAGGCTGTGCGTCTGCGTATTCATGAATGTCCTGAACGTACATGTGAACCGCAGCCCGGTCGCAGGCCGGGTCACGGATATCGCCTACCATGCCGGGAAGTTTTTTAACGCCTCGCTGGATAAGGCTTCCTATGACAACGAACGCTGCGCCTACCAGATTGAAGATGCCGGCGGCGGCAGCTGGAGCATGGTGCAGATTGCCGGTCTTGTGGCCCGGCGCATTGTCTGCCGCGTGGATATCGGGGACAGTCTGGAGCGGGGCGAGCGTTTGGGCATGATCAAGTTCGGTTCACGAGTCGACCTGTATCTGCCCGACGGCTATGAACCGCAAGTGCGCGTGGGCCAGACGGTGCTGGCCGGGCAGACGGTTTTGGCTGCCCAAAAGCCATAAAGATGGTGAGGGAGAGTATGCAAGAACGTCCGGTACCCAAGCATAAAAGTTTCTATATACTGCCCAATCTCTTTACCACAGCCAGTCTGTTCGCGGGTTTTTGGGGCATGCTCGAAGCGACCAAGGGCACACCTGAAGGCTTCACCTTCTGCGCTCTGGCCATTTTGTTTTCCGCGCTCATGGACGGCCTGGACGGCAAGGTGGCCCGCCTGACCAACACCTCCAGCGAATTCGGCGTGCAGTACGACTCTCTGGCCGATCTGGTGGCCTTTGGCGTGGCTCCGGGCTTTATGATGTACCAGTATGCCCTGCACAATTTTAAAATGTGGGGCGTTGCCGTGGCCTTTTTGTTCATGGTGTGCAGCGCCCTGCGCCTGGCCCGCTTCAACACCACCGCGACCACCGCGGACAAGCGCTTTTTCACCGGGCTGCCGACTCCGGCCGCAGGCTGCACCCTGGTCAGCCTGGTGTTGATTTACGATTCCCTGCCGGAATTTTTGCAGAGCCGCATCGAGTATATCGCGTTTTTCTACGCGGCGGGCATCGCCTATCTTATGGTCAGCAACATACGCTACGCTTCGTTCAAGGAACTGGGCGCGTTCAAGGCCCACCCTTTTCGAAGCATGGTGATTGTGATCGCTCTGTTCGCTTTGATGGTGGCCAATTTTAAGGTGTTCGTGGCGCTGAGTATGCTCGGCTATATTGTTTCCGGCCTGGTGTACACCTTTGTGCTGTTCCCCCGCATGGCCCATATGGCCAATCGATCACCTTCCCCGGTCGAGCAAGAGGCTGCATCAGAGGCGGAAAAGAAGTAATCGTTCAGCCGTTATCCAGGCCGAGTAACGCCGAGACATACGCTTCCGGATTAAATGGACGTAAGTCCTCCATTTTTTCCCCAAGGCCGACAAAAGAAATCGGGATGCCGTACTGCATGGCAATGGCAACGGCAATGCCGCCCTTGGCCGTGCCGTCGAGCTTGGTCAGGATCAGTTCGTCAATGCCGCAGGCCTCGTTGAACATTTTGACCTGGGCCAGAGCGTTCTGGCCGGTGGTGGCGTCCAGCACCAGAATGCTGCGATGCGGCGCTCCGGAGTGGCGTTTGCCCAGCACCCGGGCGACCTTCTGCAGTTCTTCCATCAGGTTGACCTTGGTGTGCAGGCGGCCTGCCGTATCCACAAAGACCATATCGTAGCCTGCGGCCACCGCCTGGTCGATGGCCTCAAAGGCAACGGCCGCAGGGTCCGCCCCTGGCCCCTTGGCGGAAAAGCCGGCTCCGGCGCGTTTGGCCCAGATCTCAAGCTGTTCGGAGGCTGCCGCCCGGAAGGTATCCCCGGCCACGAGCAGCACTTTTTTGCCCTGCAGCACAGCCCGGTGGCAGAGCTTGGCGATGGTGGTGGTCTTGCCCACGCCGTTTACGCCGATCATCAGCACCACCTCGGGCGGATTGACCACGCTGATCCGGCGCACCGGCTTAAAGGCGTCCAGCAGTTCAAGGCGCATGGCCTCGCGTAAATCCGCCGCCTCGCGCAAGCCTTCGGTTGTGGCCCGGCGGCGCAGGCGCGTCGTCAGGGCCTGGGCTGTTACAGCGCCCACGTCAGCCATGATCAGAACTTCTTCCAGATCGATCCAGAACGCTTCGTCAATGGTCCGCCCGCCGGCAAAGAGCGTGTTCAGGCCCGAGGAAATCTGGGCGCGGGTCTTGGCCAGGCCCTCAGACAGTTTGAGCATGAGGCGGCTGCGTTCGTCCTCTTCATCCTCCAGGTCCAGGCTCAAGGCCAGGCGGTACTGCAACTCGGATTTGAAGTCTTCCAGGCGCTCGTATTCCATGTCGTCCAGCCAGAGCCGGAACGTGGCGATAAAGACCTGCGTTTCCGCAGCGGGCACCTCAAGGGAGTTGAGCAGAAAGGCGATGCGGGACCAGAGCCGGTCGTCGGCTTTTTCCACACCCTCAAGCACCACGGCCAGCCAGACGGAAAGCCGGGGCTCGGACTTACGCAAAGCCACGGTCAGGGCTTCCTGCTCGGGGGTCAAGCCGGCCTGGCCGTCCGCCTGGTTGTTTGGCTGGTTGTTCGGGAGCGCGCCGCCCGCTTGGTTGCTTGGGCCGATTTCTTGCGCGTCGCTGCGCAGCAGATTGCGGATGGAAGTAAAGAAGCCCATATCTATCCTCGACGAAGAATTACGTGTTGCCGGTGCGAATGGAGCGAATTTGCCATGCATTGCCAACTGGAGCAAGCTCCTTTATAGGTAGGCGCAAAGAGAGGATCGATCATGCAAAAACACAGCCTGGAACATCATGTGAGCAATGCCCGGATGCTTATTGAAAGCCTGCCGTATATCCGCGAGTTCCGGGGTGAAATCGTGGTCATCAAATACGGCGGCCACGCCATGACCGATGCGGCGCTCAAGCACTCCTTCGCCTTGAACGTGGCCCTGCTCAAATATGTCGGGGTCAGGCCGGTCATTGTGCACGGCGGCGGACCCCAGATAGACGCCATGTTGCAACAGCTGCATATAGAGTCTCATTTCCGGGAAGGACTGCGGGTCACTGACGAGGCCACCATGAATGTAGTGGAAATGGTCCTGGTCGGCGCCGTGAACAAGGAAATCGTCAGCCAGATCAATCAGGCCGGGGCGAGCGCCGTGGGGCTTTCCGGCAAGGACGGGCAGCTCGTCCGGGCGCGCAAGCTGGCAGGCATGGATCTCGGCCGGGTCGGCGAAGTCACGGGAGTTAATGTTGAGTTGCTCAACCTGATCAGCCGGGAAGATTATATTCCGGTGATTGCCCCCACCGGAGTTGATGAAGAGGGCGGAACCTACAACATCAACGCGGATTCCGTGGCCGGGGCAGTGGCCGGGGCGCTGCGGGCCAAACGCCTGCACCTGCTTACCGACGTGCCCGGCATTCTGGATAAACAGGGCGCGCTGATCGAGTCCCTGTCCGTGGATGAAACTCAAAATTTGTTTGCCGACGGCACCCTGAACGGGGGCATGATCCCCAAGGTCAAGTGCTGCCTTGAGGCCGTGCGGGCAGGTGTGGAAAAAGCCATGATCATCGACGGCAGGATAGAGAACTGTATTTTACTGGAATTGTTTACGAATGCCGGGATAGGTACGGAAATCGTGGGGAGATAACCCGGTGACGATTTTACCGTTTGCCAATGTGATAATATTGTTGGTCAGGGTAAGGATTTCAGCCAATGAATGACTTACGTATAGAATCGGAATTTTGAAATGTGCACTCAACTCTCCAATGAAGAGCAGCATTTCTTCTTTTCTGGTTTCATCTAAGGACGCAAGCGGTTCATCCATAAGGAGGATGTCCGGATTTGCAAGCACTGCCCTGCCAAAAGCTACCCGCTGTTTTTCTCCGCCGGATAAGTTTTTTGGTTTTCTTGCCAGAAGATGTTGAATGCCAAGCAGATTGATCACCTGGTCAAAATTGACGCCATTATCGGCGGATTGGCCATGACATCGCCCATATAGCAAATTGCTCCTGACAGACAGGTGCGGAAATAGCAAACCTTCCTGAAATACATAGCCGACATTTCTCTTTTCAGGCGGCAAGTTGATGCCCCGTGTGGAGTCAAACAGGCAGCGTCCGCGTATAAAGACCGTTCCGCTATCCGGCTTCTGCAACCCTGCCACCATATTGATTATGGAGCTTTTTCCGGCACCGGACGGGCCGAACAAGGCGGTAATGCCGGTTTCATCGCTTTGGAACGCCACATCAATAAAGCATGCCCCTTGCCGACGCTGCAATTCGACACGCATGCCTTAGCCCTCAAAGTGACGCGCAAAGCGTTTTTCCAACCAGTTGGCCCCGATCAAGGCAAGCAGAGCAATGACGATAGCAATGAAACATAGGCGCATGGCCGCAGCTTCACCATTTGGCACCTGCGTCATGGTGTACAGAGCAAGAGGCAGGGTCTGTGTTTGACCGGGAATATTGGAGACAAAGGTGATGGTCGCGCCGAATTCTCCCAAGCTGCGGGCAAAAGCCAGCACCATCCCGGTGATGATGCCCGGTATGGATAACGGCAGCGTGATAGTGAAAAAAACGCGCCACGGACCGCCCCCCAGAGTACGCGCGGCCATTTCCAGCTTTGTATCCACGGCATTGAGAGAAAGCCATACTGCGCGTACAAGAAGGGGAAAGGCCATGACCGCCGAAGCCGCCACGGCTCCTTTCCAGGTAAAGGCAATGCTTATTCCAAGCTGTTCATACAGTATTTTCCCGATAAACCCGTTACGCCCCAAACTCACCAACAACAAGTAGCCTATGACGACCGGCGGCAGCACCAGCGGCAGGTGCAGCAGGCCATCCAACAGGCTTTTGCCGGGAAAGTCCAGGCGGGAAAGCACCCAAGCCAAAAACACTCCAAAAGGCAGGCAGCACAGCACCGCCCAAAAAGCAACTTTCAGACTGAGCAGCAGTGCATCCACCTCAACCGGGGTTAAAGGGGAAAGCATTATTTAACCTCAAATCCGTACTTCGCCCAAATTTCTTTTGCCTGAGGCGCACTCAGAAATTTGATGAAGGCCAGCGCGGCGTCTCTTTTTGAGCCTTTTATCGCAGCAACCGGGTAGTCAATGCTTGGGTGGCTGTCCAGGGGGAACGTGTCGGCAACGCGCACCTTGTCCGAAACGGCGGCATCCGTGGCATACACGATGCCCAGGGGCGACTCCGCGCGTTCAACGAGAACCAACCCTGCCCTTACATCTTGTGCAGGGGCGATTCTGTTTTCCACTTGAGTCCATAGCTTCAAGTGCTCCAAGGCCGCCTTGGCATACCTGCCCACCGGCACGTGAGCCGGATCACCAACCGACAGCCGTCCGTCCCTGCCAAGGAGCTCAAGCAAATCAAGCTGCGGTGATACGGTGATGGATTGCACGGAACTTGACACAGGAACAATAAAAACGATTCGATTGCCCAAAAGTTCCGACCGGCTCCCTGGCTCCAGCAGGTTTCTCTCCTCAAGATACTTCATCCAAGTCGTGTCCGCTGAGAGAAATACATCAGCAGGCGCGCCGCTCTCTATCTGTTTCGCCAGTGTTGACGAAGACGCAAAGGAAAGCGCCACTTTGCCACTCTTTCCGTTTTCATAGATTTTAGCAATTTCAGTGAGCGCATTTGTTGTGGAAGCAGCGGCAAACACCGTTATATCTGTTGCGGCTGAAACTGGCCGGGCAAAGCCAAGGCATAAAAATAAGCTGACTGCTACACCTAACGATTTGAGTGTTCGGGCCATAACTTCCTCCATAAAAAATGTTTGACGTGTATACACGTCATTGTGTGCATATAGCCTCTTGTGTTAAGCATTGTCAACGTGGTCGGCACTTGCCCGGAGGTTTGCTATGACCAGCGGTAGTGGAACCATACGATGTGCAATAAAGGCATATCGCCGACGGAAAGGACTGTCGCAGGATGAACTGGCGCACTTGATTGGCGTCAGGCGTCAGGCGGTATATGATATGGAGGCAAGACGCTACTTGCCTAATACCGCCGTAGCTCTTCGGTTAGCCCGTGCGCTTGATTGCACGGTGGAAATGCTTTTCAGTGAAGATGCTCCGGCGGCGCTTGGCAGCGTCCGCCTGTTGAGTGAAGCTGGAGCGGCGGCAAGACTCTCTCTGGCGCAAGTGCGGGAAAAATTTGTCGGGATTCCTCTGCACGGCGCTCGCACAGTACCTTTCAAGCTGGATGCTGCCGATGGATTTCTTCTGGCGGATAATATTGTTGACTGTCAGCTCCCACACGCACAATTAGCCAAAAAAATTCTTATTCTAGGCTGTGACCCGGCTTTAAGCGTATTAAACGGCCTTATCGCGCGTGTTGCTCCCAGCATTCACGCACATACCGTATTTGCCTCAAGCCGCCAGGCTCTGCTCGCTATGCATGAGGGACACGCGCATGTTGCTGGAATCCACTATCATAGCTTCGGCCCTGTTGACGGCAATATTGAGGCTGTCCGCAGCTTGTCGCCGGACATGGACTGTCTGATAATCTCTTTTTCCGTACAAGAAGAAGGGGTGATGATTGCGCCGGAGAATCCTCTGGGCATCCGTACAGTGGAAGATATCGCCAATGGCAGGACACGTTTTGTAAACCGCGAGGAGGGAGCGGCGCTGAGAAAGTTACTGGATACGCAACTCTCACAGCATGGTATACCAATCTCCGAGGTGCAGGGATATGCGGAAGACGTGCATTCCCACAGTGAAGGAGCAATGCGCGTGGCAAGCGGAACCGCCGATGCGGCGTTAGGCTTGCGTATTATTGCGGAATTTTTTGGCTTGGATTTCGTCCCGTTGGCAGTAACACGCTACAATTTGGTCATTCCGTCAGACTTACGCGATCATCCTGGCATTACAGTTCTTTTGGATGTCTTGCAGTCGTCGGGTATAAGAAAAGAGCTTGGCTCCATTCCCGGCTATGACCCTTCTGATACCGGAAAAATAATTCTCGGCTAACTCGATCTATTATTTTTTATTCCTCCACCGGCTTGACGCGCAACGTAATGCCCGTGACATCCACCACCTCCACCCGCGTGCCCGCAGGGTAGTCGGCGTCGGCTTCCACCGGCCAATGGGAATCATTGACCCGCAGTTTTCCCCGGCCGTCCTTGATATCCGCGTCAAGCAGGGCGCGGTAGCCGATCAGCTGGCGGGTCTTGACGTTCAAATGCTTGTTCGCTTCATCCTCGTGGGGCTTGCGCTTGCGCATCACCTTCCACCAGAACAGGCTGGAAAGCACCAGCAGGACGGCAAACAGGGTCATGGCCCAAAGCCAGGACATGCCGGGCGCAAAGAACCGGATGGCCGCCACCAGCGCTGCCGATGTGCCAAGACAGAGAAACAGGCCGCTGGGCACGATCAGCACTTCAACAGCCAGCAGAATAAAGGCTAGGGCCAACCAGAACCAATAGGGCTGTAGGGAACTTATGAATTCGGGCATGGTGTGGCTCCTATGCTATTTCTTCTTTTCTTTTTCCTTCATTTGCAACATTTCGGCCACGCCGGCCACCGAGCCCATCAGTCCAGCCGCGTCCAGCGGGACCATGATCACCTTGCTGCTGTCGGCAGCGCCGATGTTTTGCAGGGCTTCAGTGTACTTCAGGGCCACGAAATAGTGCACAGCCGCGATGTCGCCCTTGGCAATGGCCTCGGACACCACGTTGGTCGCCTTGGCTTCGGCTTCGGCCGCGCGCTCGCGGGCTTCGGCCCGCAGGATTTCCGCCTGCTTT
>Ga0123353_10011876_pt1 | contig 12314 bp, 6 predicted proteins | sample TergutLab28metaG_3_FD_92763 | JGI IMG/M metagenome (GOLD analysis project Ga0123353, IMG submission 92763) | Labiotermes labralis P3 segment gut microbial communities from Petit-Saut dam, French Guiana - Lab288 P3 | ecosystem: Host-associated > Arthropoda: Insects > Digestive system > Gut ... | reverse complement strand
AGGACGACCGAGGAAGAGATGGAGGGACCAACTTCATCTTGAGGATCAAGGAACAGGAAACACACCTAAACCTTCAGGAACATGATGATGATGATGATGCTGTATTAATACAATTTGACCTCCTGATGATGAGCGCAGAGTTGTTCGAAACATGTAGATGATTATAATAATAAAAAACGTATTATATAACTAAATTGTGCATCAAGTTGGTCATTTTGCCCAGAGTTGTGTCTTTTCGTTGGAATGTGCATGACGGAACTTGATGGGCAGTAACGTGTATATGTAGATGTATGAAGTCTCCGATTCTGTCGTAACGGTAACTGACAAGCTTATTCTAAGTTCCTGCAATTTTGAGCCTTAATTGGGAAAAATCCCTTTTATTTTATTTTGTAGAACATATTGGCTGTAATTTTTGTTAGACGTTATTTAAATTAGCAGAACTGTTCAACACGGTTTGGGTTGGGCGATTTTATGAGTAAAAAGTTTTGCAACATGGAATGAGATAAATTAGTGTTTAGATTCTATAATGCGGAATTGAGAAACCAATTGATACGGAAATTTAAAAACAAAGTTTTGTTGATGTAAACCAGTTCTTCGCCAATTTCATACGAGTTTGCTATTGGCTACACCAACGTAGTTCATTGACATTCGTTTTAATATTATCATCTCATGTACTCCTAATTTTCCAACTTAGCGTTTTCTATAAAAAATACGATCGGAATTTCTTGTTTTCGTCTTCTGTACGTGTGAAAGACATCGTACCGATAGACAGGAGAAACTACTGAACTGTATTCCCTCCTCCCCACACCCGCCCCTTCAGCTGGGCGTAAGAAGTATGAATTTGCTTCCGCCTACCAAGGTTTTCACTCAGACCAAGGCGCGTGATTTTGATGACGTCAATGTCAAGGATCCGCTTTTACGATGTCGAATGAAAGTTCTAACCGTCACAAAACGTCATCCTAGCGCTGGGGTGGACGGTAATTAGTTCGTGAATTTGACTGCCTTTGTTACCGCTTGTAATCAGGAAGTGTTGACTCAAGTTAATTCTTGTTTGATACAAATTTCCACACAAATTCTGTACTGGAAAAATCTGTAACAGAAGTCGGAACTGCGCTAAGTTCAAACTAAAAGTAGCAATAAAATTCATGCAAATTCTGTAAATTAAAGAACGGAAAGTATATTTATGGTCCAAAATTGAGGCAAAGTACAATAATTGCAGAAATTTAATAAATTTTCTAACATTTAGCGAAGTTCAGTTATGTGTCAAAAAATACTAATAAATCACAAAATTCGAGGCACGATTACAGACACGGAGGTTATACCATGGTACAGTTTTGATAGGGCTCATGAAATGTACGTAGTTAAAAACTTGGAACGAAATGGTCGTGGTCAATATTCGTGTCAAAATTGTTAGGAATACAACGGAAATCCTTTATCGGGATAGCAAACAATCCAGCCGGGATTTCAAACGTGCAGCCTTACCGCTAAACCCGTCTGTTCGATTACAAGGAAAATAATGAAATATGAAATTTCATGAAAATCCCTCCAATGGGTGCAGAGTTTTTCCATGCGGACGGACAGACGGACCGACATGACAAAACTAATGCTTGTTTTTATCAATTTTGCGAAATAATTTAGAAGGCCACCCCGCAGAAAGTATGTGCAAGAAAATGTGTGTTGAAAATCAGTCTATTTAGAAACAAAATTCTGAGCGACAAGACTGCTGAAGAGAACTAAACGGACGCACTATCATACTCTGAATTTAATGCTGTTGAGATGCTTTATCAAGGGATATAACAAGCGCCGATCCTAGTAGCCTCGCCCGGTCTAAGGCGTGGGTATGCAGCCGATCGCTAGTTGGGATTGTGCTTTCGAATCCCGCCGGAGGCAAGGACGTCTGTCTGTTTTGGGTGTTGAGTGTTGTCAGGTAGAGGTCTCTGCGTCGGGCTGATCTCTCGTCCAGAGGAATCCTACAGACTGTGGAGTGTCCAATGTGTGCGTTCGCAAAGCTCCGTAAGGAGAGGACCATGACCCAGAATGGGGTCGAAGCGCCACAAGGGGAAGAAACAAAATATAGCAAGTCTATGAGGTACGTCATATGGAGGAAAATGAGAAACGTTGACAAAATATTTGTGACAAAATTTCAACTGAAGAAATATTGTTTTTGTTGTAAGCTTACATGAAAAGATAATATTAAAATTGCTTTTAGAGACGTGCGATGTAAGGGTGTGGACTAGATTTATCTGGAACAGGAGAGATAAATAACCTTTGGTTTCAACACAAGGCGCTGAAATTTCCGTCAAACCATTCATGTTGCTTTTATCAAAGACGGTGATATTTATTTGCTAATGAATTTTTCATAAAGGAATATCGAGCAAGAGAAGCTTGAAAATTATTCAGTTGAATGGATCTTATTTCTATAACACATTTGTCGAGGGGTTGGGGGGGGGGTTGTGGCCAATAGATGCTCCCATTTCTCCTTCCTTTCTTTAAATCGATTTGGTTTTGTGATATTACATTTTTACAATCCGAACAATGGTTAGACAAACACAAATGAAATGGACGGAGATCTGAATGAATGATATTCAGTTGCAATGCGTTCGGTTGAACGAAGAAGGGATTGGTTGAACTACTTGAGTGACGTCACTAGAAAGCGGGCCAGTATAAGTAGGAAGAACGGACTGGTGACCCCCATTTAGTTTCACGACAACTGCCGTGAATCTCGCATGGCAACGACCGCGGAGACGTTGAAGTGATATATCGATATAATAGATCGACAGTGCATGTGGTGTGAACAGTGAACAGGCAATCTGTATATAAATCCAAGTGACAGATTCTAAGAGGCAGTGACCATTTTGGAAGGATTTAACATCGAAATCACTATTATAGACGGTAGGCATTTGTGTTTGTGTGATATTCGAATGTTTACTGTGTTTCTTCATATTTTGCAGTAATAGTGACGTATTTCTACATGGAGTGGTGTGGAGTGTTTAGCTTTGGTAAGATTAAATTTTCCAGCAATGAACCAATTGCAGCTTGTCTCAGTACGTGTGAATTTAGGCGAATATATGCGACAATTGTTTGAAAATTTAAAAGTAATTGATTTATATGTAAGTCTTTTAAATTTGCCCAGTCTTTTAACCACAAAAGTCACTTTGACATCCATTATTATTGGTTATTTCTTACCTTATTTAAGGGCACCTTACGAATTACATATGCATTATATGTGGTATGGAATAGGAATATGATTCTGAAAGATGAATTGGAAGAGATGTAGAAGTGGTAGTGGCCTGTTTAAGGAACAGCCTGCCTACGGCCCGGCTGAAGCAGGACGGCACGTGCACAAAACATTACTTTCAGAGTTTGCTAACAACTAAGTGATATGACCATTTTATGCATACAATTATCATCTTTGTGTGAGTTTGTGATGTTGTGTGTGAAAAGTGTGAATTTGCGGCATAGCGCAACGCAACAGAGTATCTGATTTCAAAACCGGCATATTTTCATACTTAATAATCTAAATTAAACGTAGCAAATAATAAATGCCTGCAGTGTGTGCTGCGAAAGTTTTGTAACTGCAGAAAACTTATGTCGGTCTGGATGAATTCGAAACGAGTTGCTGTGAAAAAAGAGTATTGGCAATCCGTTCTCAAATTACTTCCAAACCTTCTGTGCTGGTATTTTGATGTTAAAGTTGCTTTATTCACGCGTTTAATATTTAAAGCTGCACCTGAGGGATTAACGCCGAAATAAGTAACAGGTAAAATTACTTTTAGCTGTAAAATACATTTTTTTGGCATTCCATCACACACAAACACATAAATTAATATTGTAGGAAAATCATGAAATACGTCGTACTTGCATGCTGAGTGCTATCTACTTGAATTAAATTACTTCTTGCAAGGGGATTTTTTTTTTACTGTTGTAAAATGTGCATTTTTATACAAATACAAATCAGTGGTCCTCCAAACAGCTACGACTAATTCAACTGGGACAGGAATAAAACACCAAATTAAACCGTCCTGTATCAAAATACATAATAATGAACTCAATACAAAATTGTATTCTACGATACGTCAAAATAAGCAAATAAATAGAGTAATTTTGTAATTCGAAGTGTACATAAGTCGATTTGGTTAAATAAAGTGTTGGATCAAAGCTACACGAATTAAAACTTGATATTTCCTCTGATGTGACTCTTCTGTATAATAAAAAAATTGATCAGAACGCTGTGAGTTTCGAAATCGGGGGAAATTATTAAGGTATTATTTCCGTGAATTATTTCATTTCGCTTTTTCAGTTTTACTCAAAGGAAAACATCGAAATAATTTCCACAGTTTTAATATACAATTCGAAACAAATCTGTTTATTTATTCTTATACATTACTACGCTCCATCAACTGGCAGGAATTTATCACCTTAAGAGATTTTGAAGTGGGAAGGAGACAGATTGGGAGAGAACAAAATAAGGAAATAATTGGTTACCTGCACAATTTCGAAATATAAACATTAAAATTTTCTGACTGTAAGTAGTAAATGGGGGATAGATTTTGTCATATCTGGTGGATTCGTAGCAAAACGAAATGTACCTGGAAGTGCAGATTAAAATATCGAACACATCTACCAATATTTCGTAAAAATACAAGTGACAACCCCAAGAAGTCTTCTGAATACAAATTGGGGGTTCTAAAAGCCTCATTATCAGGATGTCTGGAAAAGTTTAAATTTCTAGATTCGTATAAATCTTAATGCCTGGCTATGCTGGGCTACTTGCTGACTTCTTTAATAAGGAAAATATTCACAGCGCACTCTGGTTTAAGGCTCCCAAAATTTTTAAAAAAATATTCTGTCGGAACTGTATAGAAATATTTTTCACAAAAACTGCTGTTCAAATTCGTTTTTTATAGTTGTAATCAAGTTTTTAATTTAATGCATTCCTTGATTGACGAATTTCAATAAATTATGTACCACTGACAATGAAGGTATCTCGTTCAGAATTACATTATATTCCTTGGTGCCTAAAAATATTTAATTAGAAACGTGATGAAAATAAAAGACACTTATTAATTTGGCTTCTCAAAGTAGCTATTTGCAATAGTTACTGCAGAATGTGTAAACGAATTCTTAAAATACAGGTACATTATTAATTAAAATATTTCAAAATATTTTTCTAAGAACAATCCCTTCACATACACGTTTATTACTTCTCTTCAGCAATAAGTAAACTGTGCGCCTTATCATATGCCAAAATGATTAACTGGAACTAAAATTCCTATATCTGTTAGAGTAGGTATGTCAAAACCTTAATTTTTGTTACTTTGTAAAACCCCACTTGCAGACCTGTAATGTGCACATTACAACAGACATAAACTTGTGTGGGCAGGTATAAGGCGACACAAGCTCCTCAGAGTGACGCTTGACACCGAAATGCACAACACTTTCTCATTCTGCACTTGAAAATGCCGAAAATCTATTATCTATTTTGATCAATGTGATTTCAATTTTTACCCGTTAAATTCTTCCTGCCGTGACGTCAGTCACATCTGGCCAGTGTGGTCATTTGTCTCTAGAACATTTGCAGAACCATATAGTCATCAAGCGGGGAAAGCCTGGTCCACAAGAAATTTCAAACCGTTACATTACACACGATATCTTTATTTTCCGTGAGATATCTTCCGTTCGCTGAACCGTTGGAGTGGTGGTAACCCAGATGCTACTGTTTTTTTCTGGCGTTGAAGTCTCCATAATGCAGTCGTGAAACAAGTCTACCAAACGGCATGATATAAATAAGCGCCTCACCTTGAACACACAACACACAGTACATCTGTCATTTACACAGCAAAACTTGCTGTTAGAGAATTTCCATCAAAAGAAAGAATTATGAAACTGCGTTTTGCAAACACTTGTGGGAGTAAGATTCAAGACTTACTTGACATGATGCCTTGTCGGGTAGTAAATAGATACCGACATTTTTTAGGAGCTTGAAATCCTCCTATTCTTGGACTTCTAAGACATTGTAGTCGAGAGAGAATGTTTCTCCGAAACGTCGTAACGCTTTACCATCCGACATGGCGTCGTATACCACAAGACTTGAATATTTACCAGTATCGCTGTGAGAACCTAAGGCCTGGTACTTTTAGGGTAGAGAAAATATTCCAGGGTTATTGCCAAAAAATGCGACACGTGTGAATTGTACCTATATTGTAATAAATAACTTCATGGGCATAATCATTTAAAATAAATTAACGCTTTTTATGGATCCAGAATACTAATTCCCCTTCAAATACACAGGGATTTAACGGTGCGTGCTTCTTTTCAAAAAATCTCATTTATTCCATAGTCGAAATTTTATTCGAAGGCCATATTTCATAAGCCGGATCTGCTACTGTCTTCAGTTTTTCAAAGGCGTTCCCCAGACAAGCGTCTTTACGATAAGCGCAGTAACTCAGAATAACTTGCACTATGAGGCGCTCCTGTTAGCTCCTCTTCATACCCGAAGACGGAATCAGAGCAGGCATCCGAAAAGTTTCTTGAATTATAATTTATCGGTGGATAAAGTCCAGACATGTTCATGACCGTGTTCGCTAAAGACAACCAATGGAACGTACGCTGAACCAGATCAACCCAATTCGTAGTATATTACTTAGGGCCCAATTTCATGTCACTTTTTTGCTGCCACTTACGCTCAAACCTTCAAAGAAGTTTTCCATCACCGATTGTCCTACGAGAAAGTAGATTACCACTTGACATGTTGTGAACTAGATACAATTTGTTATTTAATGACGGATTATTTTACATCACTGTGGACACTTAAAAATCTAGGTTCATCCCTCGCATTCAAAGCTTCTTGCAGTTTATAAAATTTATGGTTACCGCAAATGAAAATTCACAGATTTAAATATCCGTAAAGACAAATATGAAGTGATCCCTTTACAGGTCCGGTGTGGCCCAGAGGGTGGGTAGAGGTATAGCTCTACTCTTCCATGACCGTGGCACTAGAAGGGGGTGAGTTGTCAGCAGCACGCCCCGGCCGCACTTTACCCCCGGGAAAGACCCGGTACCCATTTTACATGAGGTTGGGTGGGCTCCAGGACCGGTCTGGACCGGCGGAAACTCTCGTCCCCACCGGGATTCGATCCCGGACCGTCCAGCTCGTAGTCAGTCTTTATACCGACTGAGCTACCCGGCCCACAAAGACAAATATGGCAGAGCTTTATTTGAACGTGTTTATTTAACAGGGCTCTTATTATCTCAGCTTACCGTAAAGCATCGATGGTAAGATTACTGGTGACGGAGTTCGGGAGGGATTTGAAAGGAAGTAATTTGCGACTTAAACGGAATAACATTTTGGAATTTTTCTGAAGGAACTTCGACAGCAACGAAAGAAAACCAATGTACCGTGTGAGATTCGAACTGGCTTCTTCCGAATACCATTTGCTGCTACGCAAAGCTGCTCATCCGGAAGTCTTAGTAAAGGATGCAGCTTTATTAACAGAACCCTGTTTCACGTAACTCAGTTTGTGTGTGTTTTTCTTAATGGCAGGACAGAACACGATGATGTGAAGCTGACTGGACTCTTCGTTTCAAACAGTTCTCACAATTGACAAACACTGGTACTGAAGCTTGAATATTTGAGAATATGAAGTTTCGCAATTTTAGGTCTGGGTGTAAGGTGGGTGGTCAAGTCAATAAAAACTTTGTCTACAATTCTGAACGATTCTGAAGTAACAGTTTATCAAAGAAAATGTACGTGAGCTTGCTCATCAAGTAACTTATTCTTAACTTCGTAAAGCGTAATGGTCACTTTATTTATTTATTCTTAATTTATTGACGTTTATCATCCAATGTACAAGGTGTAATATGAAAATAGAATGAGGTGATGGTTACTACATGTACCGGTACGTTCAAGTTTATACATTCTGCCCAGATATCGCGTGCGCACACAAACACACACACCCGCGCACACGCACGCACGCACGCACCACACACACACACACACATAGTGTACATTTCGGAACAAGGAAAAATTATTTCCAGTAGAGCATTATGAGACTGGTTTTTATAGCGGTAGGATGTGTGCTTACTGTGCGGTACCAAAAAAAAATCTTTCAGCACAATTCACGACGCAGGTCCATGATGGGGAATTCTTGTACATTCTGACTTATCACAAGACTTTTTAAAAATATTATTCGGCATTTTTGTGCAGTCTGCAATTGTTACTTTCCGTGTAACGTTTTAACGTAAGGCTTTTATGAGGCTCCGCTCTATAAATAAAAAAATTATTTATATCAAAATGTTGTTTTGCTGCCTTGTCTAAGAGAGAGAGAGAGAGAGAGAGTGTGTGTGTGTGTGTGTGTGTGTGTGTGTGTGTGGTGTAAAAAGTAAAGCAGTCCCGTTACAGGCCTGAAGTGGCCCAGAGGGTTCCAGGAAGCTAAGGTTCCCAGATTTCATGACAACGGCACAGTATGGTGGTAAGGTTGTCAGCCTTACACACCGACCACTTTTTACCTCTAGGAAATCCTCCTGGTACTCATTTCTGTTAGAGGCTGTGTCGACCCCAGGGCCATAGTGGGAACGGAAGGATTATGTCAGTGAAAAATTCCAATGACACTATCTGGGATCGAACCAGCGACCTTCCGATTTGTAGCACAGCACCTTAACCACTGTGCTACCGCGGTCCTCTTGTGTGTGTGTGTGTGTGTGTGTGAAATTTTATAGTGACATGTAAAGAAAATTAAGTAGCCGTACAATTTGCTTAAAGAACCGAAACCCTTTAACTTAATTTGTTATTGTACACAATAATTCACCCACTGAGTGACGAAGAACAGTGCCGACACACGCCCAAACGCCTAACCTGCTCTGATGGGTGTGCGCTCTCTGGCCCACTTTTCACCCGTTTAACAACACTAAGGCTCTGACTTGTCAACATCAGACCTCAATGGACTATCCTCCTTACCGCTTGTTACAGCACAAGGCAAACTAAAGGTCAAGTTATTCCTGTGCATAACATGAAGTCTGTGTGGGGAGTTGAGCTATAGGTCCACTAATTTATAGTTTGTTACATTTACGAACTACTTTTTTGAGTCATGCCTGTAGTGTTACGATAGTTTTAAATTCGTATAATAATTATATTCACCTCTAATTGACACTTCAACCGTGCAACGTGAGAGTTGCTTCGTGTCATCGGATACAAAACATTGTTGCAATTAATCTCGAAGTGAGGGCTTTGTGAAACAGGGCATGAATATCTCCCACCGATCATAGTGCATTCCTTGCAGCCAAGGAACCAATGCTGAAAGCTGGTCATTTTTATGTACTATGCTGAAGTACAGAACACTCCCACATGACTACGTAACTACGTGGGCAGTTGGTCATTTTAGTAACTCCGTGGTGATAAGCCCACTTAAATAATTATAATTATTCAGGACACGAAATTTCTAGATCTTACAGATTCAAACGGCTTTCACAAAAGTCCTAATAAGAAAATCGTTTTTGGCCCCTTTTATCCATTCAACATTTTCGTACATGTTAAGTTTAACTTTAAGAATATCATTCCATCTATGTTGAAGTCTTTCAAGTAGACTTTAACCTAAATAATTCTAACAGAATTGTTAATACCCCAGAAACCACCCCCCTCATCCATCTTAGTGTGATCATATAATAGACTTTTTTTAAATAACAAATACAATATTTTAAGTCCAAACCGACCCTGGGGCCCATCTAGGCTCTTGTATAATGGGTACTGTCTCTCTCTTTCCTGGCATAAATCAGCCGGAGTGTGGCGTTGACCGCCCGCCCCTATCTACAGCCGAGGTTGAAGAAAGAGTACAGCTACAACTCTATACTCCCTCTGGGCCTTTGTGGCCTTTTCCAGGTTGAAGTTTACGTTTACAGTATTTTGAAACTCTCTGTTATGTAATTTTCTGCATGTAATGGGCAGACACTCGCACATTAATACGACTATTCGCTTGAAGACTTATTTAAGTTTCGTACGTATTAAAATGCCGATCATAGTGGCCGCAAGGCTCTTCGCTTGCTGGGACTGCGGGTTCGAATCTTGCCGGCGGCAAGGAAGTCTGTCTCTTGTGATTATTGTGTGTTGCCAGGTAGAGGTCTTTACGTCGGTTCTATTTCTCGTCCAGAGGGATTCTACCGCGTGTGGTGTGTCTGAGTGTGATCGTGAAGCCTCGATAATGAGCAGGGCCTGGCCCACTTAGGGCTGTTACACGATGGAAAAAAAAACTAAAATATGCAACAAGTCGAAAATTTTGTCAGATGAAGTCTACAGATTTTACTAAGATAGTTTCAAGGTTAATATTTTTTCCTGCGAAATGCAGACTTTATAAAAATACTTACTTTTATGTAACAGTCAAGAGAAGTTGTTCGCCCTCGAACAGATTGTTTCCACCACTCTACCGGCATTCTTCTTTTATACTGACTAGAATACAACAAAGCAGTTATTCTCAGCTCACAAACTGTAATCATGTTTTTTCTATTAAGTAGCATGACGGTGTCTATATAACAGACGAGATATGTCCGGAAAAAAATTATAATTGCAAAGGCGAGCCAACAATTAAACCAAGATAAGCCATAAATCATTACACGACTACCTGTGTCTTAAAACGGATTATCTATTATACACACATGGTTTTGTGATATTAATACATCTAAAAAGAAGCATTGATCTGGTAAACAAGATCGTAAATCTAGAACTGTACGGTATTGTGTCAAGAATGCACCTTCCTCTGAAGACAGATGGCAAGATTGTGGGCTGTTGACAGAAAATATATACAACACAATGTTGTTTCTTTAATTCTTTAAATAATTTTTTCTCACATACATGGGTTATAAATTGTCGAATGGAAGGTTTGTTATAAATGATAAAATAGAAAGAATGCGGAAGAATTTATTTGTATAAAGTTTTAAGTTATCAAACCTGCGGTTGCCTGGGGGGGGGGGCCGAACGAAAACTGTGGAATACCTCATTTGTTAGGATTGCAACCAGTCACCGAGTCGGGAATCGAATACAAACTTCCTGAATATGAAACAAGGGCAAAGATTTAGGTAACTCTTGATGTATATTTCGGGTTGTCAAAGTACCCACCTCGTGAAAACATCGTCTATACGTAGTCTAAAACTAAAATCCTAGTATAATAAACCTATTTAGTTATTTCTGAAAGCAAAATTCAGAAAGGTAATGTGCTTAATATAAATATGTTAAGATAACATGGATTAGGTCCTTTAGCCTATATCAGTCAGACTTTATTCTTGTCTTTTGGACAAGGGATTGGCTAGAGCAATTATACAGGGTAAAGCTTTCAAATAGCAGACAAACTTATGTGGAATAAGTTGCATTAGAACCCACAATTACGACAATTTTAAAGGACCACAAACTTATGGGCCTTTTCCGGCAGACAATGTTTTCGGTTAGGTAGTATCTACTATTTTATAATTAGTTGCTAAAAGTTTTATTTGGAATATTTAAACTATAATTACATTTATATTAGCATTTATCGACAATTGTTGGAGCATACACAAACTTGTATTTTGTGTTTCGGAATAAGCTGCTAGTTATTCCATTCTTTGAGGTTGAAAAACAATTCTTTTTTGGCTAAACTTCAGCATACTGCATTAAATTGAAATTCTTCCCTTCTGAGAATGCGAGATGACAGACAGTTTAACTTACAGAAACTCGTAATATCTACTAAATGTAACACGACGCAGAACTGTATATTAACATTAACATGTTAGGCATGACCTTGATATCAAGTTTTGAATCAGTTTACAAACTCAATATGATTAAGAAGCCACAGACGCAACTTAAAACCTTTAGGCTGATTTTTATTTATGTGAGTGAAGTGCCAGTTTAGTAGCGCAGAAAAGAACGGAGTCTGTATGGGGACGAACTGCGCCCTCGTTAAGCGCCAAGTTCAGCCCGTGGCTGTGGACCATCACTTCCGCTCTGCCACGGAAATCTCTTCTGTTTCCTACATGAAACATCGTTAATGATAAATTTTATTTGCTAAAGGTGTACGTAAATCTAAAGAGCCCTAGATCTCTGTAGTTTTATCCTACAAACCTTTTTCTGTGCACAGGTATAGGCTGAGGGAGATATTTGGGCGTCTCTTGAAAGTCGCACGTTCACAGCGAGAAGCTCTGACACTTCATATTTCATTCTCATATCAATTTCATGCATGAAGCTCTTATATAAAATATGGTAAAAATTATAAAAAGGATTGGGGAGATTAAAACATGACTGGCAAATATGACCAACACTTCAACAAAAATCGGTAATGCAAATATGCAAGTAAGTT
>Ga0123353_10011875_pt1 | contig 12314 bp, 8 predicted proteins | sample TergutLab28metaG_3_FD_92763 | JGI IMG/M metagenome (GOLD analysis project Ga0123353, IMG submission 92763) | Labiotermes labralis P3 segment gut microbial communities from Petit-Saut dam, French Guiana - Lab288 P3 | ecosystem: Host-associated > Arthropoda: Insects > Digestive system > Gut ... | reverse complement strand
TCGAGTCGAAAAGCCCTATTCTTTCCCTGGAAAGAAACTTATCTTTGTCGGGAGAATCGGGAAGATGGAGCATCTCGTCCACCTTGTCCGGACCGAATATCTGGCATATTGCGAAACCCGCGAATTGCCGGTTGTAAGTGACCACTTTGCAGAAGGAGGAGGGAGAATTGACCGCCTCCAGGAAATCATTCTCAGTAAGATAGTCTGCGCCGAGGGCCTCTTTGGACACATCAAGCGCATTAGGGATCTCATTCGCGATGAGATTTCTGCATAAGATCAATTTTCGGTCCCTCATCATTTTTACACTCTCTTATCACCGATAAAGCATTAAGATACGTTAAGTTAGCGTTTAAAAAGCCGGTAAATTGATATTATTGCAATTCATGATTGAACTGATATTGTGGATGATGAATTAAGAAAAGGAGTTGAATATGGATTCATTGACAACAGTATTGTGGCATTGGATCATTACTCGCCCAAATTAGTCACCAATAACTTCTCTAGAGGAGAAAAGGTTCTGTCCGCTATACAATCTGAGCTAAACAAATTGGATGAATCAGACGAATTCATGTTTTCTGTCGCGTTTATCACAGAGGACGGAATTGCAGGATTATTGATGGATTTAGAAAACCTTCAGAAAAAAGGAGTCAAAGGAAGGATTGTCGCATCACAGTATCAGAATTTCACAAGACCAAAAGCATTGAGGAAATTACTTTCTTTTGACAACATTGAGGTCAGAATTGTAACCGAAGAGTACAAAATGCACACGAAATGTTACATTTTTAGAAAGGGTAACAGCTATAACATTATCATTGGAAGCAGCAACCTGACCGCAGGAGCGCTTTCACTTAACGAAGAATGGAATCTGAAATTCAGTTCCACTGATGATGGAAGTATCACACAAGAGGCCATCGATGAGTTCAACTCAATATTCAATAAGGCCGTACCAGTCAATGAGCCTTGGCTGAAACAGTATTCAGAAATTTACGACAGGTATCATGAGTTCAGAACAGAGTTAGAGAGAAAAAGGTTCCAGTTGTTAGACGGAATAATTCATGGCGACAGAATAAATCCAAATATGATGCAGATTTCAGCGCTTGAAGCAATTGATCAAATAAGATCTGAGAACTTGGACCGAGCGCTCTTAATCTCAGCTACTGGAACTGGGAAAACATATTTGTCAGCTTTTGATGTAAGAAAATTCAATCCGAAGAGATTGCTGTATCTGGTTCACAGAGAAGTGATACTAAAGAAGGCAATGGAGAGTTTCGAAAGAGTTGTAGGGGGAGACAAGAAAATGGGACTCCTGACGGGGAACTCGAAAGAATATAATGTAGATTATCTGTTCTCAACCATCCAAACAATGTCTCAATATCATGTTATGAATAAATTTCCGCGAGACCACTTTGATTATATTGTAATTGACGAAGCACACCATCTCGGCGCGGAAACGTATCAGAAAATAATCGATCACTTTAGCTCAAGGTTTATTCTGGGGATGACAGCTACACCAGAAAGAACAGACGGTTTCGACATCTTTAGACAATTTAACTACAACGTTGCTTTTGAGATAAGGTTAAAGCAAGCGATGGAGCAGAACATGGTATGTCCGTTCCACTATTATGGAATAAGCGATCTGATGGTGAACGGCGAATCTCTAAAGGAAAAAGAGGATTTCAGCAGGTTGGTTTCTGATGAAAGAGTGAGACACATAATAAACAAGATCAGATTCTATGGCTATTGCGGGGACAGAGTAAGAGGGCTCATTTTCTGCAGAAGCCCATCTGAAGCAAAGGAATTATCTGAAAGATTCAACGAAAAAGGGTATAAAACAACCTATTTGACAGGAAAATCTTCACTCGAGGAAAGAGAAGAAGCGATCGAAAAGCTTGAGTCTAAGGACAGAGAAAAAAGTCTTGATTATATTTTTGTAATTGACATTTTCAACGAAGGTGTCGACATTCCCGCTGTAAATCAGATTGTTATGCTTAGGCCAACGGAATCCCCAATAGTTTTCACCCAACAATTAGGTAGAGGCCTAAGGCATAGCGATGGCAAAGACTACGTGGTCGTGATCGATTTTATAGGAAACTATGACAACAATTACCTGATACCGATAGCACTCTCCGGTGACACATCTTTCAAAAAGGACAATGTACGTAGGTTCGTTGTCGATGCAAATGGGTTGCTTCCTGGCACATCCACAATAAGTTTTGATAAGATTATAAAAGAGAGAATATTTGCGGCGATCGACAACAAAAACTTCAGTAAGATGAAGATAATTCTCGATGCATACAAACTTCTAAAACAGAAGCTTGGGAGGATACCAAAACTTACAGATTATGAGAAATTTGGATCCGTCGATGCAATGAAGTTTATTGAGATAACACGCTCTTATCACAACTTCTTGACAAAATATGAAGAGGAGTATGAGATAAAACTATCAGAAAAAGAGTCAAAAACGATAGAAAACTTATCAAGAATAGTTTGTTCAGGGAAGAGAGAGCACGAATTGTGTTTCTTTGAATCAATCTTGGATCAGGAAGCGAGTCTAATCTCATCTTTCAAAAGAAAAATGAAATTAAGAGACGTCGAAATAACAGAACAGGCAGAAAAGAATTTGATCGCGGTTTTCACAGGAGAGTTCTTCCGTGGGAAGTATGATATAATTGTAAAAAAAGGCACAGAATATGCCACATCAGACCACCTAATAAAGATGTTAAAATCTCAAAATGTTAGGTGGTTGCTGCAGGACATTTATGATCTTGGGAAAGAGAACCATGAAAAATATTATTTGAAAAAATACAACGAAGGCAACTTTGTTCTTAATCAACAGTATTCATATGAAGACATTTGCAGGTTGCTTAACTGGGACAAGAGCGAAAATGCATTGAACATTGGAGGATACAAGTACGATCAAACAACAAACACATTCCCTGTCTTTATCAACTATGTGAAAGGAGAAGATGTGGTCGAATCTCAAAAATATGAGGATCATTTTGTAAACCCTGGCAAATTAATTGCTGCACCAAAATCAACAGAGAACAAAAAGTCCGCGAAAAATCTTCGGAGGATAGAAAATAGTGAAGCAAATAGAACAAAGATTCTGCTATTTGTTCGTAAGAACAAAGATGGCGATAAGAAAAAGGAATTCTATTATCTTGGCGATATGAAGTTCGATCGCTTCATTGAATCTGAGAGCAGTTTGATGATCGAATATAGTCTTTTGACACCAGTAATTTCAGAAATCTATGAGTATTTGATTGCAGACATCTACACAGAGAAGAAGAATGGCGCCGAGGAGGAGATTTGAACTCCCGAGGCGGAACGCCAGCGGTTTTCGAGACCGCCACCTTACCGGACTAGATTACCTCGGCTTAAGCGTGCAATTGCTTCTTCGTATTTAATTCAATATGGAGGCGTGCAAACTGGGCCTTGAACTTTCCGTTGGAAGTTGAATAGGGAAAGTCCGCAACATTGTTTCTCGCAGTTCCTGAAAAGAGACAAAGAACAATTCGCTATAAGCTATGGCAAAGGCTTCGACGATGCTCCTGACTTTGACAGATGATCGAGATCATTATATACTTTGGGGATCGTGCATATAATGGGAGAGTAGGATGCAGGCAAAACGGGCGCTCAACATCGGAATGGTCGACGTTGATCTATTGGACAATGGAACAAGACATCCTAATTTGGCACAAATGAAAATGAGTGCATTTTGCAAAACAAGGGGACATAAGGTATCTCTCTTGTTCAAAAAAGAACAAATGGACAACATTTTGGAATATGATGTGCTGCTTGTCTCAAAGGTATTTACATTCTCAAGACTGCCAAAAGCGCTCGTGGAAGTCATACCAGCTGACAAACCAGACATATTAAGGCAGTTGAATAGATGCGTTAAAAATGAGATAGAACACCTTGAAAATTACTTTTGTGAGAAACCAAAAGTTTTGATTGGAGGTACGGGATTTTTTGAAGACGGGGGGAGAGACCTCCACAATGAGGTTGAGCATACAAAACCAGATTACTCGCTGTATAAAGACTACATAGATAATGCAGTAAAGGGTGGCAGAAGAAGGCAGTATTACGACGATTATGAAAATTATTCCATAGGATTTACTACAAGAGGATGCTTCAGAAAATGCGATTTCTGTGTTAACAAAAAATATGATCGTGCATTTCTTCATTCACACGTAACTGAGTTTTTTGATGAAACAAGGGCAGGCATATATCTGTGGGACGACAACTTCTTTGCCTATGGCGGGTGGGAAGAAATACTGGATGACCTTATCGCCACGGGTAAGCCCTTCCAGTTTAGACAGGGGTTGGATATAAGACTGTTGACAGAAACCCGTGCAAAAAAACTTTCAAGGTGTAGGTATCATGGTGATTTTATCTTCGCTTTTGACTACATAGAGGACAGAGAAATAATAGAGTCTAAGCTCGCGATGTGGAAAAAATACTGTAGACGGACAACAAAACTATATCTCCTTTGTGCTTTCGACCCAGAAAATAGGAAAAACGGTGTAACTGACTTTGCTGAACTTGAAAAAAAAGACATAGAAAACTTGTTTGAACGCATAAAGGTACTAATGAAGTTCGGTTGTCTGCCGTACATCATGAGATACGAAGCATACAAAAATAGTAATTATAAGGGAATATACACTCAAGTTGCCAGATGGTGTAATCAACCACAATTCTTCAAGAAAAAAAGCTTTAGAGAGTTCTGTGTAGCGAATCAAGAATACCATTCATGCAATGAAACTAACTGTTCTGCGTACCAAACATTAGTAGACTTTGAATTTTATAATGAAGATATTGCGAGTCGTTACTTTGACTTGAAATATGAAGAGTTAAACGAATATCCACAAATGGGATACGGCAGACCAATAAAAACTCCATGTCAGACATGCAAGAAGGAAAATGTTACGTGGTCTTTAGTCCAGGATGGACAACAAGATGATAAACAGATTGCGAGCGCATATCTATCTGGTCAATTAGACTTCTCTTGTCTCAGGATACCAGATGTAATTTGCAAAGTTCATCAAGAAAAGGTTGCTAAAACAGTTTCAGAAGCACTACTAAGGTTAAGTATGGACGAATTGGTGTTGATCATAGACAACATCGAAAGAACAGAGGAACTCGTTGTGCAGACCGTTCCCCAATTTAGTTGTATACATGCGACAACACATGATCTCCTCAAAACAATCAATGAGAAAAAAATGAGCTATGAAGAGATAGGGATCAGAATTGACTCCGGAACAGTAAAAAAAAGGGGAGCACGTGCGAAATACGGGGAGAATCATGCTAAACTGGGTGCGTTAATGGACCTTGTTTTTATCGACGACGATAAAAATAGTAAACTTAAGATAACCACAATTTCTCCTATGGGACTACATTTTCTATCATTAGATGAAGAAATAAAAGTCAAGCTCCGAGATAGACTGTTTTTAAGGATTCCCATAATACAAAGACTTATAAAAGAAGCTAAAGACCAGGAGGCCTCTCTTGAGGGCTTCCTGTTGTACGTGACCACTAGTTCAGAAACACAAGGTAGACGTAAAACATCAGTAAGAAAAATTGTAGACGAGTTAAGGAAGAACAGCGACGGTCTGCTTTTAGAAAGAATAGTGAGAATTCTCTACTAAATTAGGTTTTGTTTATAAAGAGGCACGTGGATCTATGCTGGGGGAGAAGATGAATTCACGTCATGAGATGATTCCAATTGAAAAAGTGAAATTAGACCGCGGCAACCCTCGCATAGCTCTGATTCTTGAGAAATACGGAGGAGATGTACCTTCTGAAGCAATTTCACTCGCCCTTAACGGCGGGTCACCGGATTCTGGAACAACCTATGAGGGCCTCAAAGAATCAATTAAAACAAGCGGAGGGATAATCCACCCTATAATAGTAAACAAGCTGGGCGATGAGTATGTTGTGATAGAGGGAAACACAAGAGTCCAGATCTACATCGAGTTCAGGAACTCTGGCGTAACAGGAGAATGGAATGAAATTCCAGCTATTGTCTATGATAACATGGATCCAGAGTTTATTCACTCAATAAGACTTCAGTCGCATTTGGTTGGACCACGAGCATGGGACCCTTATGCTAAAGCAAAATACCTTCATTTTCTGAGCACCAAAGAATTACTACCAATGGGTGAAATAGTATCATTTGCAGGGGGGCGCCAAAGCGAAGTAGTAAAAATGATCAAGGCCTATGATGACATGGAAACCCACTATAGATCCCAGTTGCCTGATGACGATGCATTCGACCAGAAAAAGTTCAGCTTTTTCCAGGAATTACAAAACAAAAGGACTGTTGACGCATTAATATCAAATGGGTTTACTAAAAAAGACTATGCGCTCTGGGTAATAAATGAAAATATAGATAAAGCTAACACGGCACCAAGAAGGCTTGGGCCCATATTAGCAAACAAAGAGGCCAGAGCCGTTTTCCTGAAATCTAATGCCACTGAGGCTTTAAAGATAATAGATGCAATTTCTATGGGTGCAATCACAGATAGTTCTGTAAGTGGAATAGCCGTGCATCTTTCATCTAAACTGATGACTTTACAATGGCCAGAGGCGCGTCGTATAATTCATAATGAATCTGAAGTTGAGATACTCAGAGGACTTAGAGACGATATAGAGGAATTTTTATCAAATGCAGACATAACGGATAGCAATGACTGAATCCAAAAAACACAGAGACCTAGTAAGGCTACTGAAGTCGTACGTGGTAAAAAACTACCCCGAATTAGAGCAAAGGCTGATGCGGGTCGACGATGGAGAATCAAATGAGGCAGTAGACATAATTGGTCACTCAAGACCAGATTTTTTTTATGAGGATCTGAGTACCCTAATTATTGGCGAAGCGAAGATTGAGGAAGACATCGTGAATGAACACAGTGTTGCTCAATATAGAGATTACATCCGCGAATGTGAAAATTATGATGGAAATGCCATCTTCATCTTGTTAGTGCCGTATGTGGGGGAAAGTACGGCCGTTAACAAAATAAATCGCTTAAAAAGAGAAACTAAGGCATCCCGTACAAAGGTAGTTGTTATCAATGATCTGTGCATGGTTGGAGGGGATGAATGCAGAAAATAAAACTGAAAAAAGAACCCGCCACTGATGCAAAGTTCCAACCACTCCCTTTCCAAAAAGTGGCTTTTGAAAAAATTAAAGATCTTGAATACTCAGCTATATTCCACGAACAGGGGCTGGGGAAAACAAAAATTGCGATAGATCTTATGCTGTATTGGTTTGAAACAAAGCAAATAGACACCGTGATAGTCGTAACAAAGAAACAGCTCATCAGCAATTGGAAATCGGAGTTATCAAAGCATACGCATCTAACTCCCAAAATATTGTTGAGCGGAGGCCCTAGCAACTATTATATTTTTAATGGAACTAGTCGCGTTGTTTTAACAAACTATGAGGCAGTTCTCTCTGATGAACAAAGATTCGAGCTTTTTCTCCGAACGCGCTCTGTCGCCATCATTGTCGACGAATCAACTAAAATAAAAAACCCAGATTCGGCTCTGACAAAAGCCTTCATAAATTTGTCCGATGGATTTGTAAAAAGGGTAATAATGACGGGAACTCCGGTGGCTAACCGCCCGTATGACATGTGGTCTCAGATATTCTTTTTGGATCATGGACAAGCATTAGGAAATAGCTTTGGTGATTTCAAAAAGGATATGGACATCTCTAATAATCTGGATAAGGATGAATCTGCCCGCACGACGTTAGAGGAAAAAATGTCATCGATAATGTCTAAAATATCTTCTTTTGCAGTAAGAGAGACAAAAAAAAGTAGCAATATTTGCCTGCCAGAAAAGGAGGTAATCACCTTTGCAACATCATTCGAAAAAGAGCAAGAGAGCCTTTACAAACAAATAAAAAACGAGGAACGTGCGTTCGTCATGAAAAATGGTGAGTATGATATAGATCTCTCAGACGTAATGATAAAAAGGTTGACAAGATTGATTCAGGTGACATCGAATCCAAGGTTGGTTGACGAAGCTTATTGCGAAATGCCGGGAAAGTACAAAATACTCGAAAAAACAGTGAAAGACATTGTTTCTGCTGGGGAAAAATGTATTATTTGGACTTCTTTCATACAGAATGTTGAATGGTTAAATCGTTCATTAGAGGAATATGGCACTCAAATGGTTCATGGAGGGCTGCCGATTGATAGAAGAGAAAAATCAATACAGGCATTCTTGAATGATTCAGAGGTAAGAGTATTAGTTGCCACACCAGGCTCAGCGAAAGAAGGACTTACTCTAACCGTAGCCAACCATGCTATTTTCTATGACCGCTCGTTGAGTCTTGATGATTACCTCCAGTCTCAAGATAGAATACACAGAATTAGTCAGAAGAAGAAATGCTATATCTATGTCATTAATATCAAAGATTCAATAGATGAATGGATAGAGTCACTACTTTGGACCAAAGAGCTAGCAGCGAAGCTTACACAAGGGGACATAAATATTGCTGAATATCGGAAAAATGTGAACTATGGGTTTGCTGAAATCATTGACAAAATACTAGGTGGCGAAGAATGACAGATGGAGAAAAGATACAGCTAGCAGGAAAAACATATCTCCTTGTGAGTAGGGAGATTCCACAAAACCAATTGAAATATTACGTTGACAACCCACGTGTGTATTCCAGCTTCGATAGGTCAGGCGAGGATCCATCCCAGCACGATATTGAAATGGCCCTTATCAAAAGAGAAAAGGTAAAGGAGCTGAAGTCTGCTATCGAAGCTGTTGGTACTCTTGTATCGCCCCTCTTTGTTAGAGATGGTGATTTCACAGTATTAGAAGGAAATCAAAGATTGGCTGCATATAGAATGCTGGTAAAAAAAGATCCACAAAAATGGAATCATGTTCCCTGTAGGGTTTTGCCTGGAGACATATCTGAAAATGCTATTTTTGCGCTATTGGGGCAGTTTCATCTGCATGGTCAACAGAACTGGGAGCCCTTTGAACTGGCAGGGTATCTATATCGAAGAATGACTTCGAGCGGAGCTGACCCCAAAGCAGTTGCGAAAGAGCTTGGAGTTCAGTCAAATTTGGTAAAGAAATACTACGAAGTATATGAGTTCATGATTAATAACGACGATCTTGAGCCGCAGCACTGGAGTCATTATTTTGAATATCTGAAATCAAGAAAGATCTCTAAGATACGTAAAGAATGTGCTTCATTTGATAATATTGTTGTCCAGGGCATAAAAGGAGGGACCATAAATGATGCACGTAAGGATATTAGAGAAACGCTATCAAATGTGTCAGACCTACCTAAGGCACATCGTGACGAAATCATTGAGGGACTTGTAAAGAGAGAAATAAGTGTTGAACAATGCAAAGAAATAATTGGTGGTAAAGAAAAAGACATTTTACCTGCGTTAATAAAGTTCAAATTGCTTATATCGGACCCTAAGTCCGAAAGGGCGCTGATCAACTTAGCAGGCAATGACCAAAGGCAGTGTATGTTTGAGTTACGTATGATAAAGAGCAAAGTGGAACGTATTATTAACAAGATGGAAGATGATAATAGCCAGAATGAGGATGAAGCGACATGAACAAGCTGAACTAGTGCCAAATGCCCTTAATATCTGAACACAATAGGGTGTATCTATACCATGTTTCAGCTCATTTCTGACATAAAAAAAGCCAAATCCGCAACATTGGTACTCGCAGCTCTCGGTGCTGAGACAAAGAACAGTGCCCTCAAAGCGATGGCCAAGGCTTTAGACGAAAACAGGAAAAAGATCCTGGAAGCCAACGCTAACGATGTCTCAAACGCAGAGAAGATGGCAGAAAAAGGCAAATTATCCGATTCTCTTGTAAAAAGGCTGAAGGTTAATGACGAGAAGATATCGGGGATGATCGACGGGATAAAAGATGTGATAAAGCTTGAAGACCCGGTTGGAGAGACAATATCAACCCTCAAATTGGATGAAGGATTGGTACTCTATCAGATCAAATGCCCGATAGGAATGCTCGGAGTAATCTTCGAATCCCGCCCGGACGTTGTTCCGCAGATAATGTCCCTATGCCTAAAGAGCGGCAACGGCGTTGCCTTCAAAGGTGGATCGGAAGCATCCAACTCAAACAGAGTTCTGTTCGATGTATTAACGGAAGCGGCAGCTTCGGCAGGCGTTCCGAAAGAAGCGTTCGTGCTGATGGAAACGAGAGAGGACATTAACCACATACTTGGTATGCACGAATACATCGATCTTCTGATTCCGAGGGGATCAAATGAGTTTGTCAAATACATTCAGAACAACACTAAGATCCCGGTATTGGGCCACTCGGCGGGTATATGTCACATCTATGTCGACGATGAGGCTGACATCGATCTGGCACTTGCCGTCACACTGGACTCAAAGATACAATATCCGGCCGTTTGCAATGCGTTAGAGACGCTACTCGTGAACTCAAAGATAGCAGACAAATTCCTCCCGAGGATGGCCAAGCTGTTCAAAGAGAACAACGTGGAGATCAGAGCAGACAAGAGGGCCAAGAACTCAATCCCGAAAGACATCTCCGTCGTAGATGCAAAGGAAGAGGACTGGGATGAGGAATACAACGATCTGATAATCTCGATAGCGGTCATCGACGGTCTGGAGGAAGCGATAGACTTCATCAACAAACACGGATCGCACCATACCGATGCAATAATAACCACAAACAAAGACAAACAGTTCGAGTTCGTAAGATCAGTTGATTCAGCCGATGTCTTCATCAACGCATCAACCAGATTCTCCGATGGATTCAGGTATGGGAAGGGCGCAGAAGTAGGAATAAGCACAAACAAGATCCACTCAAGAGGCCCTGTAGGCATGGAAGGGCTGATGATCTACAAGTACGTGCTCATAGGGGATGGGCAGGCTGTTAAGGACTACGTTGGAAAAGATGCAAAGAAATTTAAGCATCAGAAAATGGATCAGAAATACGGTCAGTGATCTAAGATGAAAAGAAAAGAGCTCCTCGGAGAAGTCGAGAGGATCGTGATCAAGGTCGGCACGTCAACAATAACCAAAGGCAGTTCGGCAGCTTCCAAGGAAGTTATGGATTCCATCGCAAAACAGGTCAAGGAACTCAAAAACCAGGGGAAAGAGGTTCTGATAGTGACGTCAGGAGCGATAGGGATAGGGCTTAAAGCAATGGGGGTTAAACCGAACCCGAACGACATCCCGATGCGCCAGGCCGCGTCATCCGTAGGTCAAAGCATACTGATGCAGAAATGGATCGAAAGCTTCCAACAGGAAGGAATGCTCGTTGCCCAGATTCTTCTGACGATGGACATCTATTCGGACAGGGAGAGCGTGCTGAATCTGAACAACACGATCGATGCTTTGCTGGCGAACGATGTGGTCCCGATCTTCAATGAGAACGATGCGGTCTCCATCAAAGAGATCAGTGCGGTATTCGGAGACAACGATACATTATCGGCAATGATAGCCAGCAGGGTGGATGCGGACCTTTTGATAATAATGTCCGATGTGGACGGGCTGTATGACAAGAACCCGAACATTCACAAAGACGCCAAGTTCATTTCTTTCGTCGAAGAGATCACGCAGGAAATAAAAGAAATGGCCGGAGACCCGGTAAGCGGAATGGGGGTCGGAGGCATGAAGACAAAGATCCGAGCGGCAGAGATATGCAAGGACGCAGGCTGCAGGATGATGATCGTTTCCAGCGCTGTTGATGAAGTGATAATAAAAGCAGCAGGCGGAGAGGATGTCGGAACGATCTTTGTTGCGGATACGCACATGTCCAAAAAGAAGAGGTGGCTAAAGTCCGCTAAGTCACAGGGATCTATTGTTGTGGATGAGGGGGCGGTGAAGGCGATAAGGAACCATCAATCATTGCTTCCAGTAGGGATAATAGGCGTTTCAGGGCATTTTGCCGAGGGGGATGTGGTCGACATCATGCACGGAGACTTAACCATTGCTAAAGGTATTTCTAACTACTCTTCGGAAGAAGTATCAAAGATACATGGCCTCCACAGCTCAAGGATACAGGAAGTACTGGGGAAGAAGAGGCACGACGATGTCGTTCTCAGCGAGAACATGGTGGTTCTCTGAAACTAGCGTTATAGTCTAATAACTCTGACTAAAGTCAACATTCTTTCAATTATTGTTAAAGCTGACCAATATGTCAATTACAATTATGGTGGGCCCGGCCGGATTTGAACCGGCGACCTCCGCCATGTCAAGGCGACGTCATAACCCCTAGACCACGAGCCCGGTAGCCCCTTGTATTCTCTAGTTGTTATTATAGCTTTCTGG
>Ga0123353_10011874_pt1 | contig 12315 bp, 3 predicted proteins | sample TergutLab28metaG_3_FD_92763 | JGI IMG/M metagenome (GOLD analysis project Ga0123353, IMG submission 92763) | Labiotermes labralis P3 segment gut microbial communities from Petit-Saut dam, French Guiana - Lab288 P3 | ecosystem: Host-associated > Arthropoda: Insects > Digestive system > Gut ... | reverse complement strand
CTGTCCGAAACATGTAGAGTTTTATTCCAAAAATTGAGAAATTAGTGCATCTTGTTGGTTTTATTATAATAATTTATCACGATGCACGGTCACCTGAACGTCAGATTCTGCAGGATATTGTTGACACCACTCTCGTCATCGTGTGGAGCAATTGTCTGTTTGTGTAAGCTGTATTCAGTCTATTGCAACTCATACACAGTGCGTGATTTCAGGCTTCCGCCACAAAGCAGATGAGAACTGCACTCTTCTGGGCTATTATGCAACGTGTAGTGGTAATTCCTGACCGACGTTTCGTGACTACCGATCGGTCCCGAAACATCTGTCATTAATTACCACTATACACTGTGTAACAGTTCAGAAGAGCGCAGTTCGCATTCGTAATTCTTGTCTATTCACTGTACCAAATCTTGTCCTCCATCTACTCTTATATGAGATTTTGGAAGCGTATTAGTGAAGTATAAAACAAAATGAAATCTCAGGGATAAATGTGGCAATTTTGTTATTTAGCAAGTATTATGAACAACTGGCCAATCAACTAAGTTTGTTAAGATAGGCGGGGGTAGGAAAGTAAGACTTACGTTTTAAGTATGAGCAGAACAACACGAAGGGTAGATAAAGGTAAAGGTGCAGTGATACCGTTACAGGCCCGATGTGGCCCATAGGGTGGGTAGAGGTATAGCTCTACTCTTCCATGATCGCGGCACTAGAAAGGGGTGAGTGGTCAGCAGCAGGCCCCGGCCTCACTTTACCCCCGTGAAAGACCTGGTACCCATTGTGCAGGAGGCTGGGTGGGCCCCAGGGCCGGTCTTGACGGGCGGACAAATCTCGTCCCCATCGGGATTCGATTCCGGACCGTCCAGCCCGTAGTCAGTCGCTATACCGACTGAGCTCCCCGGCCCACTACACGAAGGGTAGATAGCAGCTGCGAAATCTAGACCTAGATAAGAATTTTCCAAAACTGATTAGCCATTTAATTATTGACATTAATCTGTATTATGTATGAAATTTAGTTTCCTATAATACAGATAACACAGTCATTCTCAACTAAAAAGATATCTTGTTTATGATTCATTGGGCTACAACTGCTGCTTTTGTAGGAATCACATAAAATGCATAAATAATCTGTGTGACAAGGGCCAAAGTTGATGTATCAAGTAATAATATCGTTAGCACTTGGTTTAAACAGCCATTGTAGAGTTTAAAGAAAGAGATGTTTTGACAAATAGTTGGCTAAATTCTGGACAAAGTCCAGCGACGGGTTTTGTCGACAGTGTAATTACATTTCACGCTACGTAAAAACTTTGAAACGAACTTCCTTTTATTTTTCCCATGGAGTTAGTTACCTTCGGACAAATAGGAATGGGCCCCAAGGAATGCTGATATCATTCCGGTGCTAAAATGAAGAGGGGTATTTTTGATGGGCTCTTTCGTCAGAATTAATGATTGTGTGGTAACGGAACTTATACTGCATGGTTCAGTGCGATGCCCTTTAATTACTTATAGGACAAGGAAATGTAAAGTCGATAATCGCCCTTTGGCATATTTGTGTTGCACTATGAGAAAGGCGGCACAGACTGAGGCTGCTAATTTCACGTCCACGACTGTAACAACCATATAAGAAGCAGCACCATTAAGAGCCTGATGTTAAAGCTAATTAATATTTGACTGCAAGAACAGTGGTCCTTGCTTTTGGAACGGCCGAATCTCGGTTTAGATGGGAAGAATAGAATAAAATAGAATTTATTGACATTCCATAGATCCGTTTTGGTACAAGGATGTGGAACAAGTCAGTTGTTGTACAAGTACATCTATTGTTAGCAATGGACTGGGAAAAAGTGACCTGCTACAAAATTTACCAAAATCTTCCACGCTACATATTCCAAATACGTTTCCCAATTACCTAGGCTTTTTTCGTCATCGATGCTTTGATAGAATACCATAACAATGGTTAAATGGAGGGGGCGAAGAGATGGTGATAGGAGCCTCATACCGTCTCGGATATGCTGGCAGGTAAAGGGAGTGCAGGTAACATCTGTCTTCAGTACCAGCAGCCGGTAGTTTTAAAATGAAGTTTAATATAAACAACATTGTTGTGGGTGGGTACTTTTTCTGTTTCTCCATTTTATCCACGTATGATGATATGTTAACATTCAACTTCAAAATTTGTAGTTTCCAGGGTCATATGAAAAATATAAACAAATTTGTAACAAATTTGCTTGTCGTTTTGTGTCTGTCTGACACACTTGAGTGCAGGACAACGATTGGAAGAGCTTAAAAGGACAACATGCTGATGAAGATATTTGGAAGTAGTTGTTAGGGATGCAAAAACTGATTAATGAAGACGATGTAACGGGACGTTCATAAATTTTACATAGCATGTAATACTGTAAAGTATGGGATGACCTTATAAGGCCTATGATCGAATGGAAGTGTGGTGGCTGGCGGTAAGGAATTAATGTAGTGTGCTGCCCCTTCAAAATTACGTCATCCCACTCTCCCAGAGGGGCCGGTACCAGTGGCCGCGCGGCCTAAGGCGTAGGTCTGCTGCTGCTCGCTTGCTGAGTTTGTGGGTTCGAATCCCACCGGAGTCATGGTTGTCTGTCTGTTGTGATTGTTGTGTGTTGTCAGGTATAGAGGTCTCTTCGACCCGTCTAGAGAATTCCTACCGACTGTGGTGAGTCGTTGTGTGTGGTCTAGAAACCTCGTGAGTGAGGAGGCCCTGGCCCACTGCGGTCTGCTGTGTCAAAATACACAAACTCTCCCAGAGGGACAGCCAGCACACGCCACGGAGACTGGAAATAGATCTGAATGGACTAATTACAGAGGTCTCATTACTCACATACCTGGTGTCTGCCTTGATAACGTAACGAACAGGGGATACTAAAGGAGTCCATAATATTAAAAGTGGTAAAAAAGGATCATTTTTATGTTCGATCATAAATTTTCATGTATTTTAACTCTGGAATATACCCCGAGTCCATAATGATATTTTACGTGCAAGACTATTCTGAATAATGAAATGGTTGTAAGACTAATTCACTTACTTCTAGAACTTGAATGTGTAACGTATTATAAACATTTTATAGTTACATGTGTTTGGGAGAGACCTGGTTATAGCTTGTATGTTGAAACAGGTTGGGGTTTGATGATTTGAGTAAATGGTTGAGACAAGTGTGAATGTCGTACTTTGATTGTTATTGACTTGCGCTTCTGACGTATAGTAAAAGGATATGAAACGTAATATGAAGTGGTCTATGTCCTTTACCTGGGTAGTAGACTACGCTCTTACTGACGGAGTACTGCGCCTCAGGTATATGCAGCTCGCAGGCGAATACTGTTGGGGTTTGCAGGTCACTTTCCGGCATCACTGTGCTGGCCACGATGTCATAAGACCCCTGTCGAGGCACGGTCTCAACTATCACGCCGTCCATGCTAGTCCTACACAATAACAGCTGTATTTAGTGTCGCTGACAGACGATAATTTAAGCATGAAGAAAAATTAGGTAAAATTTCCGGAATCTCTCTGAGCGATTTCGCCTTTATTTGAATACAATTTGGACAGCCATAACGCAGTCGACATATTGAACTCGTGAGGGCAGTTGTTAGGAAAATGAGGTTAGAAAATCATGTAACTACAGAAAATTATAAATATTTATGGTGAAACTATTATAATACACGTCGAAATATTTCCAATAGTGTGAGGGTCTTCTACAGAGACTTAGGCGGGGTGAGCACCGAAAGGAACTAGTTTCAAGTAACTGTATCGCGACATATAAAGCAGATTATGTAACGCAAAACAACACATGCACAATTTTCAAATTAATATTCTAATTAACTTCTTGGCGTCTACTACATGTTTCGAACATCATTTGTTCATCATCAGGAAGACCATTTGTACATGCAGTTTTGTATGGTATGTTTTTCATACATTTACGTAAGCAATCTAGCAGGTGGAAGGATGTGGTCGATGGAGTACATCCTTCCACATGCCAAACAAAACTGCATGTTACAATGGTCTTTTTGATGATGAAAAAATAATGTTCGAAACATGTAGAACACACCAAAAAGTGAATTAAAACATTAATCTGAAAAGCGTGCATTTGTTGGTTTATTTTACATAATTGTGTTACAATGCACTGTATAAAAAACCTGAAAAAACTTAAAGCAGAATTACAAGAAATCAAATTTTTTTTATTTCCAACCTAGATGCTTACTCCGAGAACCAAGAAACTACAAATTTTTGCTTGAAACTCAATGTGAGAATTTTGATTTTTTATGTCGGAATTCTAAACACTAGACTCATGCAACTACACTTTCACTTTGCCTAAAGCTGATAGCTTGAAACCAGTTTTTTTTTTCGTGTGCGCTTCGTCTCAGTTTCCTTAAGATTTAAATGGAACAGAAGAAACAAGTTGCTTATTTTTTCGTCACCAGAACCTTGGTGGTTGATCTGTCACCACAGGGAGTAAGGTAACATTATTATTATTATTATTATTATTATTTGCTGATCTGATTAACTGAATTTAAAGAAAAAACATGTGCAGATAGAGGAGTCCTGCTGTGACTATATATAAATATACCAAAATTTATTTTTTATTTGGTACAATGCATTTAAAGCATGCAATACTATTTGTCATATCAAGATTGTTCTAAAATTTAATTCATCTTACAAAGAAACGTAGGTATTTCAGATGTGGGGACGAAATCAACGCAGAGATATTACACTACGTTAGGTTCAAAGCTTCAAAGAATGAAGAAAATTAAGAGGCCAGAATCTTTATATATCCTATGTTGTTGCCGTCAGTAACGATGTGTGAACCTAACACGAAGTACCTACGTTGATAATTTAAAGACGTTTGACTTGTACGTGGTCACTATTGGACACGGAATAGATGTTTGTTATGCCAAAAATTTCGGTCCGGGAGACTAAATGAAAATTGCACTGGGAAAACCTGGGCTTAGGTGTAGATGGAAAAATATAGCGGACCTAACATTTAATTGTACACGAACTGTTTGGAATTTACCAGTCAAATGGGGAAAGATAAACTTCTTACAGGTTCTGCTGCATGAGTAAGACTGATTGAATGAAAATGCGATGATGAAAGAGGTGAGGTATTTAGGCAGCGCGCGTGATATGAATGTGAAGTGCGTTTAGAAGCACGGTCAGAAAAGCCGACGCAAGGGATCATCTTGAAGAGTTAAGCATAATAAAGGAGGCAAATTAAAATGGATTACAGAGCTAGTTGCCGGAGTACCGTATTAGGAGCAGTGATTTGACAATTTGCTGGACGTGCTAGGAGTCCGGGTTTCATTCCTAGTAGCAGCAATCGATTCATCCCTTTTTTAGACCTCCAAACCAGCTCTGGGGTTCACCAAAGCTACTAATCAATTTTGTACGGCAGTTTTTTCTTCAGAGATAAAGCGGATGCGACGTAAAGCTGACCGCTCATTTCTGTCTGATGCTGCAGATGATAAGGATGAGTAGAGTTGGATATGGTTTTATGATGTGCATAGAGACAAGTTTACTTTTACTTTTTCTTAGAGACGAGAAGCGAAATTGTGGATCTGATTGAACAGGCAGTGAACAGGGCCCGGTAGTGGGATTTTGTAACACATGCTGATGAAATTTGAAATTTCATAAAAGGAGCGAATTTATTGAGCTTTTCAATAACGATCAAGCGTTCGACGAGTTTAACTAAATGCACAGACGGTTCCTATCCTTGTAATTGTCAAATATACATCACATAAATATATTAAATAATTGTATGTTTACATACATTTATCAGTTCTATAATTTTGTCAATTAGTATTTGTATAAATTATGAACCTAGTCTGTTTCTCTGAAACTTCACAAATACTCTTACTTTACGTTGCATAAAAAGTTGTTTCATCCGGGTTTATAATAAGTAATTTGTGAAATTACAAGTAGACAGCTGCATATATATATATATATATATATATATATGTTACGAATGTTTTAGGCATTTCATGTTGAAAGACTAACTGTAATGAGTTGAGACTATGGTAAATAGAGAATTACCTGACCGTCATAAGTGCGAAAAATTTTTGACAAAAACTGGTGAGGCGATTTTAATAGTAATTGAATTTAGCATGAACATAACCTGACGGAAACTACTGCAGGTGAAGTGTGAATGGCAAATCTTGTTTTGGGCAATATCGGAGGTGTCATTAGAAATTTTTGTTCAATCGCAAAAATAAATCCGAACCGGTATGTATAGAAAACGTGCACAGGAGAATGAAAGAGTGAAGGGCGAACAGCCAGGAATTATGTTTGTCAACGGTGCAGAAAAGTGCGGGATGGGAAACGAAGTACTGGACTGATCATTTTGTGGTTATGTAAGAAGTTCATCAAGTGTTTACGTTACACGTGACCGTAGAACGGTAAGGTGAAAGTGAATGCAAAGTTTAGAATAATATGAAAGGAAGCAGTCGTGGTCTGCTTTAATCTTATATTCTAACAGCTTCCTGAAAAGACGTATTCTATAAATCAAACTAGGCTGTCTTCAATCCGACATTCAAAACCAGATCCTCCTTTACTCAGTATTTTAGGTCGATTAACACATTACAAGGGTAGAAGTTTCTTAATTTTCGAGATGGAATGTCAATAAGGAAGGTTATTTTTGTAGCTTTACAGAATCACAAAACTGCATGTATTTCTGAATTAGATGGAATTGAAAGAAACATGTGCCTCAAATGAAGAACACAGTAATAACGCCTAGGGGGAATCTTTGTGATATCATTTAATATGTATTGTTGAATTTTGCATACAGAAATGATAAATTCAAACTAAACCAAAAAAGGTATAAATATATTATATTAATTCGAAATGAAATTATCACAGTTATATATGAAACTGCAGCCATAAAGTTAAACAAATTCTGGTTTAGGAACCGTAATGAATATGTTTCGTCACTATTCAAAAAGAGGGGTTGTCCATCTTTTTTATTTGACGGGCAGTTAAACGATTATACTGGTTTGTAGCACCTATCGTATAAATGTACTGAAAACGTATGTATAAATAGGCTATAAAGCAAATATATAAATATAATGAAAGCATACATATAAATATGCTGAAAACATACATAAAAATATGCGGAAAACATATGCATACACGTTTTGAAAGCGTACGTATAAATATACTGGAAGCATATTACAAATTTCTGGAAGCATACGTATATGCCTAAAGTGACACCTCCTCTTCATAAATCAAAACTCTTGAAGACACTATTTTCGCACAGTTTTCGTATAAAGAACCAAACTTACGTTCGAACCACTCAACGCGACGTCTGAACACAGAACCCTTACATTTGCTTAGTACTGATATAAATTCTGAATCTAGAGCAAGAAACAACAAGGACATCTTCTTTCCTCTAATAAAAATTGATTTTGTTCGACATTAGGTATAATTTTTCAGTTAATAGAGATATTTTAAGACTTACTAGTTCGCTGTATTTCGTAGTGAACTGATGGTAACCAACCAGAGACCTTCGGAGCATCCTTTCCGATGCTTAATCATAGAATATATATTAAATGCACCAAAATCCCCATCTATATAAAATGTAGGAAAATTTCTTAAACAGTTTTGTCAGATTGAAGAGAAACGAAACCAAATGGGAAAGAAATACAAATTGCAATATAAAGTTCAGGTCTGAAAGAAATACATTTTTTGTTAACTTATAAGTTGGTAACGAATCTGACATATGTAGTGATTGACCGTCAATATTATTTCAGGCTTGGCACCCGGTAGTCCGTCGAACTTACACATGCTGACCGTGAACGTTTTTGAACAAATATTATGCTGTTCTATCGGAACGAGGGATAAAATTATAGTGATCTCAGAATTTCGAAAGTTGAATAAAATTTGGTGACTAATAAATAAGTTGCGATGGGATTCCTTTACTTGTGAAGAATCTTAAGGACTTCTGAGAGTTGGGAGTGACAAACTTTACGATTGGTGAGCTCCATCATCCTCCTTAATATTTCAGACTGAAGCATGTTCTCATAATAGTTAATATAAGCCTGTTTCATTCATAATGTTATGCTCGCCAATGAATACTTGTGTATTTCTTTTAAAAAAATGCGTCAGAAACAGGGAAACGGTGACACGCCTTTCATTGACGTCCTTCAGTTTTTGAAACACAATACCAATCCTGGACATAAATAATAATAATAATAATAAACGACTATATTAATTTTATTTTGATAGAAAAAGTAATTACGTAACATTAATTTGGGCATCATAATTAAATTTTCATGAAGGAGCAAAACTTGTTTTATCAAAAACATATTTATGCATTGCGCAGGGTCCAGAGACTTCCAAATGGTCCTGGAGCAGGAAAATATCCTTATATATTGTTTCATAATTTTCCGAAGCTCTGTCTATTCCCGTCATCAGGTACGATTATGGTACTTAGTCTAATTGGTACATTTTGTGAAGCTACAAGAGGGATGACATTTAAACAATCCTAATGGGTTAAAATTCGCCAATGGATTCAATTTCGCTCTTCAATCTGATGAAGGAAGCACAGTTAGATTCGAAACCTTACGTATATCAATAAAAAGAGGGAGCATATGTATGTAGCATACTCGTACGCGTTAGTCTGCAAATTGTTTGGTTTACAAAGATATCTAAACGATCTCTTTCTTCCATATGGGCAGCCAATGTATAAGCTTTCCGCTCAACGAATACAAAAGCTTCGTAGGTGAGTTACGAACCCCTCGGTCACTGGTAAAATAATTTGAAGACACTATATTTTCGGTTTGTTCAGCTTTCATAACTTAAAATGACGAATGTTACCGAATCTGTGTAGTAAATGTTATTAAAGAACGAGCTAAATTAGTTGAATATTAATAACTTCCTTCGGCAGGACGATGTCATTTATTCATTTCTGAGACCCGCTCAATTACCATCCATTAAATTAATAACTGTTCTATGGAGATCCTGCGGCAATTTAGAACTCAAAACTCAGCTAATTTCGTTATATCTGATAAGTCGTCTTTTTAGTCTGAGGCTTTAAAACAATATCCGAATCCTTGCAATTTAAATATAAATATATGTGCCAGTGGTGATTGTTGCGTCAATATTTCGAATTTGCGAATGTTACATCTTTACACTGACCAGTGTATGAGAGGTATTTCTTATTCTTTTTACACTTTATGAGTGTTTCATTTCCTTCGATTTTTAAGTAATCTGTTATCATTACACAGACATGCGTGATACATTATAACCAATAACCAACAAATGCATAGCGCAATATGTAAATTTGTTACATTATAATCAGTGTAGGCTCCTACATGTTTTGGCCACCTATTGTGGCCATCTTCAGGGAGGTGTTCATTGAAGGAAAATTACACGGCAGTTTAAAACAATTTACAAATATGAAATGTTGATAAACTTAAAATTTATGATTGTAAATAGATTTAACGTTCTATGTAATATTCATTCAAAGGTAAACAATTTACAATTATAGAATGTTTAGTTAAAATTAATATTTTATGGTTGTGAATGTTTGTAGCCTTCTATGTAATATTCTTTATGTTAAGTAAACTTAAAGTTTTATGATTTTAAATTGTTTTAATTTCTATGTACTAGCCCTTCAAAAACAAACATTTTGCAATTATAAAATTTTAAGTTAAAAAAACTTATATGATTTTACATTTTTAACGTTCTATGTAATATTCCTTCATAGATAAAAAAAAATTACAACTAAAAAATGTTAAATTAACATGATTATAAATTTTTAAACCTTCTATGCAATACTCATTAAAGACAAACAATTTACGATTATAAAGTGTTAAGTTAAATTTAACACATATTAAGTTAAACTTAACATAGAGAATAAAACATTTACAAATATAAAATTTGAAATTAAGCTGGACATTTTATATTTGTCAATTATTTTAACTTTCTATGTAATATTCCTTCAAAAAACACCTCCATGCAGATGGCTACAGTTGGTGGCCGAAACATGTAGAAGCCTACGCTGCTTATAATATAACAAATCCACATACTAGTATACGCACTTGTTGGTTATCTCTCATAATAAATCATCAGTGAATGGTCATGAATCATTTGCAACACCTAGTACATAATTGTATTAGAGTGGCAATTGAAACTAAACTCTACAACACTCTGTTGTAAGGAGGCTAGTATAACCAAAAGACCACAAAAAACTGAGCCGAATCTAGAAAATTGGTGTAGGCCTATACCAAATATGACGCGAAAAATGCAAGCTAACATAATATTTGTACAATTAATCAACCACACCACTAAATTCAGTCCTATGTTGTTTATCACACTCTACTGAGCTAAAATCCTATTTTTATAATTCCTCAAACCGCAATCTCAGTCGTAAGAAAATTTCAATTCATCAAAAACGTTTTTCCTTTCAAGTTAAAAAAAAAAACAAAAAAATTTAAAAATATAAGCCAAATATGATCTTGGTGGGCATAATATAATATAATATATTAGTATTCCGTTCTATTCACAACTTTAAGTGCAGAAGTGTACTGAAACGTCTGTTTTGCACATATACTCCGACATGTTTCGGTTGTTATAGGATGACTAAATAACTTAACGGAGGACATACATGCTTACAGGCCTCACGATATCGTATAGGTTATACTTAATTAATTATTATGATTAAAAACAATAAGTGTCTGAACTATACTTGTATACCCAGAACATGCAACATTACACAAAAGGTAGAAAATCTTCTGTTTAGCTAAAGAACACATACATAACCGTGTTCCACCTCTGTCTACTCCAGTGTAGTTTTAAATTGAAGCAAATGAGTTCCGAATATTTATATTCGTAATAAGTTTAAAAGGTCAGAATTTCTTAAATTATTTGCACATATATTATATTCCACGAGATTGCAACATCCCAGAGAGTAAGGAAAATATAAATTTACTATTGTCATACTTATGTTTTCCGATACTGTTCTCTTGTGCAAATTCTGCCATGTCGCAAAAGTCAAATATCAGAGACAATATTAAAAACTACATTAATATTATTATCCTTAAAACAGAAAAACCAATTTCACAGTTTCTACCACTATTCAGCTAAATTAGAATTTTATCTTAAAAATATATGCTTGACGAGTTGTTATTTTCCACAGAAACGGTAGAGTGATCCGATGAATCAAACACATGCGCAAAGTATGCGATTTTACGAGTATGGTAAAGATATTAGAAAAAAGCCCAAAGTTACGAAAGTCGTCGACACTGCAGCAGATTATGGAACAGAATGGTGGGAACATGTAGCCAGAGTTAGAGTAATTTGCCACATAAATTTCTACACTATTAATACAAAGAAAAAGAATATCAAACGAAAGAGCAAGCCAATTAATCCTTGAGGCGGAATAGGTCAAACTACCAAATATATTAAGTTACTGGTGACGATATGAGGTTACACTTGGGGTGGCCATGACTTGCCAATAAATCACACGATTTGTGGGATCAGAATTTAGACCCTCATTTTTATCACATTCGATAATTACGTTATGTTTAAAACACAATTTAAGTAATTTTCTAATTCTTCTTTAAACAAGAACTTAGTTGAGAATTTGTTCTTCTGTACGCTAAGGCTGAATAATCTGGTGAATGATTCCCGCCGTTCGAAGGCGCCCTGCTCCTTCAAAACGGTGAGAACCCCTACGGTCCTCAATTATACATCTGTGCAAACGTCAAAACTCGCAAATTTTCTTTCTTATCCTTATAGCACCTGTGAATAATATATAACTACATGAGCAGCAAAGCTACATTCCAAGCATCTTTTGACTCATATACCTGTACAAAAAAACGGATCACTTGGGAAGGATTTTGATTACACCATGTACTCGCGGAATATCTTGAATTGTGCCACCTAATTTTATTGCTAAATAAAGAGAGTGGTAATTTAATTGAAATATTCCTTCCTATTTCAGGACACTAACATTATTGCTAAGGGCAAGTGGAAGCTTTGCTAGTCTGGTGCGAGATTTCTTAGACCTTGGCCGATTTTTGTGAGAAAATAAGTAAATAAATAAATAAAGAAGATTCGACGACAACAGAAGAAGTTTTATTTTGGGACCCAGAACTTGGAAGTAGCCATTTTAAATGGAAGATTATTAGATTTAATGTATAATATTTTTATCTTTAAAGAAGTCACCGAAATCTTTCAATGCAAGTGCAGTAGTTAGCAGATACCCACATCTTTGCGCGCAGTAGTTAGCAGATACCCACATCTTTGCGCGCAGTAGTTAGCAGATACCCACATCTTTGCGCGCAGTAGTTAGCAGATACCCACATCTT
>Ga0123353_10011870_pt1:0-7500 | contig 12316 bp, 7 predicted proteins | sample TergutLab28metaG_3_FD_92763 | JGI IMG/M metagenome (GOLD analysis project Ga0123353, IMG submission 92763) | Labiotermes labralis P3 segment gut microbial communities from Petit-Saut dam, French Guiana - Lab288 P3 | ecosystem: Host-associated > Arthropoda: Insects > Digestive system > Gut... | reverse complement strand
ACAGCAATGGCAAGAATGACTTGTAAAAGTTGCAGATGGAAAGCCGACGACCGATCAAAAGATTGAGGGATAAGAAGAAGGAGGCCCATTTTTTAAGCGGCTGGACTGCCGAATCGTGGCCTCAAGATGGCTGCCTGCGCAACAGTAATCCGCGACAGCGTTATTTCCATGAGGCTAGCGGGAGGTAGTATGACAACGGAAGTGACGCTTAGCAGAAGACAAAATTCGTACCTGAATTGGGAGATGCCGAGTTGGGGCGTGGACCACTGCAGGACGATCACATGGCGCTTGTAGATGAGCGATGCACATGGCATTGGGACCAGTCGGTGTTTGGCGATGAGGTGAAGGAATTTTAGAAATTCTGGTATTCCTAGAGCCTTGCACCTCGCCGCAAACATGTCGTGTGCCAGGTGGTAATGGTAGTCTTCCACTTCTATTGGCCGAGGAAGACTTTGACGCTGCGCCACTTGTGCTCGATGGTATATTAGTGTGGTCCCCGGTGTTCGGATCGACGAAGTGGATGCTGTGGCTCAAGCTGCGGTGCGTGAAACTCTGACTGTGTGGATCGCGGTACACACTCCAGCAGTCACTGACGATCGTTGTGGCTGGTTCGAACCTGTCATGTATGATGGTCGCCAGTGTGTCGGCGGTTCTGTCCGGTACAGGAACAAGAAATTTTCTACCGGACCCACGTTCAACACCGCCAGACACCCACTGAACCTTACGAGGGTGTCCCCCAGGGTACTTTCTCCGACCGAACTTGCTCTCGTCAATCTCGACGGTTCTGTTAGGACCACCGGTCTTTTGAGAGCAGCCCTCAATGAACACCAGCATGATTTCCCTGCAGAAAGTGCCCCAGTAACAGATGGTATGTGAGTTGAAGGAATGTTCTTTTGGATTTGGTGGACAGGTTCGCGAAGCACGATATCATATGTGAGGAAAAGAATTTCCTGGAAGGTGAGACTACTCTGCTGGAAACAAGATCCTTGCTTGATAGGCCTCGACTCGGAACAGCCGCAACGATCTTCCTGCGATATCACAAACGAAATCCCTGAGGAATATTGGGATGTGTGGACCACGTCATATATCCACCACAGGTATTACAATACACCTCATTCCGAAGCAAGCCCACATCTTTCATAAACTGGATAGCCATGTCCCGGTCACAGAACAGATACGGGAAAAATGTCTTGTTCGGACCACCGTCTTCCCACAGTATCCGTCTTCCATACGACGACCTCGGAACGAACGGCATCCCCGCAGGCGTTTATCGTACTCGACAACAAATTCACTTATATTGCGAAATATGAGAAGGACGCTGTAATGAATGTTGCGTTCCCGCGCGAGGAGTGGCTGATAGACCGTTACACGAAACGTACTGGTCTACGGGCAGTATATAGAAACGCGAAGATTAACGTGAAAGGAATACATGTGTGTTGTTAGTAACAATGAAAATCTGAAGATACGAAAAGTAAGTGAATGATGATTTATCAATATACAACTAGCCTAAAACCCATCTAACCTCCGTGCGTCTCGATAAATGGTATGGCGGACAGGACTGCAGCGAAACACTTGTCGGTCAGCGGCTGTCCGAGACCACGATTCGCCAGTGTAGCCTTTTTAACCTTTTGGCGCCGGAATTATTTTTTAATTTTAGCACACCCTGTATATAAAATTTGAAAAATGCAGGAACCAAATACGTTAGAATTATGAAACAAACTGTATTTTGAAGAGAAAAAACGGAGAGTATATACCATGTTTAAAATATTCGGTTCCTATATTTGTTGAATAAATATATAAAATGCAACTTTGGAGGTTAGCGGTGCGGTACGACCGCTATAGTTGACATTAGGAGTCTAAAGGTTAAATATATATCTTTGGGTTTGGTGGTGTAGACTGTCCAACACGGGAAAACCTCAGGGAACCAGACTGGTAAGGAATCTAGCCCAGCGGTTGAGACAAGTCAAATATTTATCTTGATGGCATATTTACATTGGACGCATTTCGTTACTGGGAGTTTCAACATCCGTAGCATTCCGTCCCACCCGCCGCGTGGTCTAAGGCGTAAGTCTGCAGCCACTCGCCTCCTGAGATTGTGGGTTCGAATCTAAGGCAGGTACATGATACCCAAGTAAACCTTTTGGCGCCGGAATTATTTTTTAATTTTAGCACACCCTGTATATAAAATGTAATTAATACATACACCAAATACGTTAGAATTATGAAACAAAATGCATTTTGAAGAGAAAAAAACGGAGAGAATATACCAAGTTTAAAATATTCGGTACCTGTGGGTTTGTTGAATAAATATATAAAATGCAACTTTGGAGGTTAGCGGTGCGGTACGACCACTATAGTTGACATTAGGCTTCAAAAGGTTAAGTGTGCCGTAGCGCAGTATTCTGCATAACAATTGTGACGTTGTTACAGCTGCTGACTTGCAAAGTTGCAAGAACATCTGTCTGTAGCGATGCGTGACAAGACGTGGTATTATATAGATAACTATTGGCAAATCGGTACGCCGTCGACCACAATTGTAAATTTTAGTCTGGTTTTGACATTGACATGGTGGGCTCGGTAGCTCAGTCGGTATAGCGATTGACTACAGGCTGGACGGTCCGGGAACGAATCCCGGTGGGGACGAGATTTTCCGTCCGTCCAGACCGACCCTGGGGCCCACCCAGCCTCCTGTAAAATTCGTACCTGGTCTTTCGCGGGGGTAAAATGCGGCCGAGGCGTGCTGCTGACCACTCACCACCCTCTAGTGTCGCGGTCATGGAAGAGTAGTGATATACCTCTATCCATCCTCTGGGTCACACCGGTCCTATAAAGGGATCATTTTTCTGATATGCGTAGGAATGACAAACTTACCAACTTCATATGCCGATTGTCTTAAAATATGGTAGCCTCAACCTACTGGAAACCTCGGGACCTTTCCATACCTGTACAAGGATGTACCTTTACCTTTACCCCATATTGTGTTACAAATTTAATATCTATACATAGATTTCTTACACTCTTAGTCACGTGATAACTAACATACTTTTGTTCATGGGTGGGCAGTTGATTGGTAGTTTTGTTCGCTGCCAGGACATGATCTTAGACCCCATTTTTCGCTTTGTACTGCAGTTTGTATTTTAGAACTTTTCTCTTGACTTTGCCCGTTTTGTGCCCAAACTTTGCAGCATGTAAACAATGCATCGATCTGCAATAAGTTACAGCTCTGTAGGACGGTTTTGTTAGTAGTCAATAGCCATTTCTCTTACCCGTTTTGCACAAAAATTTCCCCACTACTGACGTCTCTCCATTTCACTTTGGTGTCACAACACAATTTGACCCTTAGTTTATGGTTGTCTATCTTCATGTTTGCACGGTGCATCAATGATAATTAAACACTTTATTATCCAACTAATGCACAATATATAATATGTAGATACAATTAAAAATTATAAAATTTTTGAAAGTGCTCCAACATGTTTCGGATCACAGAAGATCCATCATCAGGGAGCCTTGTACAGTGCTTGGCTTGCCTTCATATACAGTGAACTACACACACACACATGCACAACGGATCAGAATAAGCTGCCATAACACCGACCTTGTCCATGTCAACGGACACGATAGAACCATTACTGTAATTTTGAGCCAAGCACTGTACAAGGCCCCCTGATGATGGATCCTCTGTGGTCCGAAACATGTTGGAACACTTTTAAATATTTCATAAATTTAATTGTTTCTATATATTATATATTGTGCATTAGTTGGATAATAAATTGTTTGATAATATTTGTCTAATCACGTGGCATCAAACCTAAAAGAGGAGATGAAGGAAACGAGAATCTTGTATTAGGCAGGAAAGAATATTGAACACCTTTATCTCAAGAAAGAGAAGCCTGGAATGCTCACATCTTACAGTTTCCAAAAATATTTGAATTTGTGTCATTATGAAACGATGTAATTCTGGCCATGGAATGTCGTATTTGTTACGGTCTAGTTATCGGATCCCAGTATCCGCGCGATTCAAGGCGTGGGTGTGCGGCCACTCACTAGCTGAAATTCCGGGTTCGAATACCCCTCGTGCACCGTCTCGTACTGTGAGGTAAGGAGACAGTTATATGGGAGTGGACAAGCAAACGGTTAGCATGGATCCTTCTGACAGACCCACGCTGCATACATACTGAATGGCTTCTTGGCCCCCAAATTCAGGTGTGGCAGCCACAAAGGCAAGGGGCAGTTGTATGGATACTAGCCAACCTGATACTGTACAAGATGCAGAAACGACGATCCATATCCGTCCAAGACCACATCGACTTAACGCGTCGAGCGAGGTGGAAGGCACATCAGGAGGCAAGCCGGAAGGAACGTGTGGGAAATTACCTGGACGGCCTCTAGACCAGTGTCTCTCAACAGCCGGCACGCGGCCCGGTACCGGAACCTGGCATCAATCATACCGGGCAGCGAGAGTTTCTCCTGGAATTTGTCATTTTAGTTTTCTAAGCAAATTTTCATGAATAAATGTTTTATAGTGGAAATATTCTGAGGAGAAAAATATTCGTGAATGTGTCGAAAAAACTCAGACCCAGATGTTGGCCTGAGGAAACTAAAATATGCTACAAGATTTCATTAGTCCAGTGATTGATAACTAATTTAAATGTAATTTTATATTTGTCTACATGCCACACCATATACATAAGTGTACTAATAATCTTTATGATTATGCCGTAATTAATTATTAATATTTATGATATTTTAAAGTGGTGTTGAGGAGAATATTTGGACCTAGGAGCGACGAGGTAACAGGGGAATGGAGGAGATTGCATAACGAGGAGCTAAATGATTTGTACTCTCCACCCAATATTGTGCGGGTGATAAAATCGAGAAGAATGAGATGGACTGGGCATGTGGCACGTATGGGTGAGGAGAGGGGGTGTATAGGGTCTTGGTGGGGAAACCGGAGGGAAAGGGACCACTGGGGAGACATAGGCGTAGATGGGTGGATAATATTAGGATGGATCTCCAGGAGTTGGGATGTGGGTATATGGACTGGATTGGGCTGGCCCAGGATAGAGACAGGTGGCGGACGGTTGTGAGTGCGGTAATGAACCTTCGGGTTCTCTGAAATGCGGGGAATTTCTTGACTAGCTGCAAACCAGTTAGCTGCTCAAGAAGGACTCTGCATCATGGAGTAAGTAAGTAAGTAAGTAATCTTAGTTTAATGTACGAACGTAAAAGAATGGATAGTTATTTACCAGTAAATCTGTTATAACCGCGCCCTCGTCTTATAAAAAAAATTTACCTGGCCGCGGTCTCACAAAAGTGGCACACGCGCCCCCACTGAAGGGAACACGACACGAAACAGGGCTGACATCTTTGTTGATCCAACTGTACCTGCAAGACCATGTTTATAATTATCTAATATTACGCACGGAAAAGTAAAGCCACACGAAACGAGTGCAGCTGTGGTGGCATCGCGAAATGCTCCCAGGTCACTCTCATGGAGCGCTCCTGTGACTATATAACTTCCAGGCAGTGCCTCTTGGGATAAACTCCTGGAACCCCCATTGAAGCATTTTTCAGATTCATCTCCAGGAATCCTAGTTTTATACCATTTGCTGGGAACCGCGGTAGCACAGTGGTTAAGGTGCTGTGCTACAAATCGGAAGGTCGCTGATTCGATTCCAGACGATGTCAGTAGATTTTTCATTGACATAATCCTTCAGATAACACTATGGTCCTGGGGTCGACTCAGCCTCTAACAGAAATGAGTACCAGGAGTATTTCCTGGGGGTAAAGGCGGCCGGTGCGTAAGGCTGACAACCTTACCACCATCATGTGCCGTTGTCTTGAAATCTGGGAAACTTAACTTCCTGGAACCCTCTGGGCCACTCCAGGCCTAGAACGGGACAGCTTTACCTTTATCCCCATCCAGAGTAACACTCATTAATTACTAGTTACAGAATTTTTTTCTGTAAATCTGGACGAAATTTAGAGTGATGCAGTCACGTGTCCTACCTCTAGGAAAACCGAAGAACTTACGCTCTCGTACGCGAAGATGATTTAATTGTTCAAAAATCCCCCTACTCTAATTTTTCTAACCAGACTGATTGGTCCCATGTAAATTTAGTAGCCTCGTATTGGGTCCAAAATTTTAAAATTTCGTATTATCCTATCTCGCTATCTGTTCCTAACGACTGACGTGGTATTCGATACAGTAGTATGTTCAAAACCCATATTTGCCTCTTAGTGGATTAGTGGATATTTCATTGACATAAAAACCTTCCGATCGCACTATGGCTTTAAGGTCAACTCAGCCTCTAACAGAAATGAGTACCAGGGGTATTTCCTGGGGGTAAAGGCGGCCGGTGTTTAAAGATAACAACCTACCAACATCCTGTGCCGTTGTCACGTAATCTGGGAAACTTAACTTCCTGGAACCCTCTGGTCCTGTCCAGGCCTGTAATGGAACTGATTTACCTTTACTACCAACAAATGCACAATTGTATATCACAACAGTAATGTCTTGATATAACATATACTGCTAAATATTTCGAAAATTCTACGTCGAAACACGTAGCAGTATATATTACATAAAGAGATACTCTTATGATATAGGGCCGGGATAGCTCAGTCGACAGAGCGACTCGCTACGGGCTGGACTGTCCGGGGAAGGTTTCCCGGTGGGGGCAAGATTTTCTGCACCCGTCCAGACCGGCCCTGGGGCCCACCCAGCCTCTTGTAAAAAGGGTACCGTGTTTTTCCTGGGGGTAATAAGCGGCCGGGGCGCGGCGCTGAACACTCACCACCTTCTAGTGCCGTGGTCAAGAAAGAGTAGAGTTATACCTCTACTACCCCTATGGTCTGTACGGCCTCTACAGAGTCTCAGTGCCTGTAGAGTATAGCTATACCTCTACTCACCCTATAGGCCGTACGGTCTGTACAGAGCCTCAGTGCCTGTACAGTAGAGCTACACCTCTACTCCCCCTATGGACCATACGGCCTCTACAGAGCCTCAGTGCGTGTACAGTACTGCTATACCTCTACTCCCCCTATGGACCGTACGGCCTCTACAGTGCCTCAGTGCCTGTACAGTAGAGCTATACCTCTACTCCCCCTATGGACCATACGGCCTCTACAGAGCCTTAGTGCCTGTACAGTACTGCTATACCTCTACTCCCCTCTATGGGCCGTACGGCCTGTACAGAGCTTCAGTGCCTGTACAGTAGAGCTATACCTCTACTCCCCTTATGGGCCGTACAGCCTGTACAGAGCCACAGTGCCTGTACAGTACAGCTATACCTCTACTCCCCTCAGTACCTGTACAGTACAGCTATACATCTACTCCCCTCAGTGCCTGTACATTACAGCTATACCTCTACTCACCTCAGTGCCTGTACAGTACAACTATACCTCTACTCCCCTCAGTACCTGTACAGTACAGCTATACCTCTACTCCCCTCAGTGCCTGTACAGTACAGCTATACCTCTACTCCCCTCAGTGCC
>Ga0123353_10011868_pt1 | contig 12317 bp, 13 predicted proteins | sample TergutLab28metaG_3_FD_92763 | JGI IMG/M metagenome (GOLD analysis project Ga0123353, IMG submission 92763) | Labiotermes labralis P3 segment gut microbial communities from Petit-Saut dam, French Guiana - Lab288 P3 | ecosystem: Host-associated > Arthropoda: Insects > Digestive system > Gut ... | reverse complement strand
GGGTCGGATACGCCGGAGCTGCCGAGCGCCTTAACGATAACCTGAGCGTCGCCCTGTCCTTTCAGCGACGTACGGATTAACGCGTCCTTACCGAGCACGTATACTTGCGCGATCTTCAACTCTCTGGCCGAACCGGCGGTAAGCGTCGGAGCGGTAACGGCCGCACCCGTGGAATCCACCCAAGCGGCGGGCGCCGTGCCCGCAATACCGTTAATGCTCGGAACCGCGCTCGCGGTCGTCGGGAAAGTTAATACAAAACGGTTCGGGTTCCAGCTCGTTTGCTGACCGGTACGCGCATCCAGCATATAGCCGGCGGGATTACCCGCTTTAATCGCCGCGTCTGTCGGCAAAGCCGCCGTACCGAAAATTAACTGGCCCGTGGTCGTCTGCGCCATTACGCGAACGCTGCGCTGACCGGCCGCCGTATAAAACACGCCCGATACCGGAGCCGCGAGAGTCTCGTAAAACGCCAAACCGAATAACGGAACCAACGCGTTGTCGGAGTACATCGTATACGTATTCTTATTAAACCGCATGTATTTTTCCACCAGCGGGTCCGTAATCATATCGAAGTAAAACTCCGGGCCGGCCAAAACGTGGAAGTGTTGGTCGGAACGCGGCTTAACCAGCAAGCGTTTCATATCAAGCTGGATCCGGCGTAATTCGTTCATGCTCGGAATATTCGCCGTAGTAAATTCGCCGATCGACGCCGCCGTAAATCCGGCGAAGTAAGGCTGCGCTACGAGAGCGAGCGCGTCGCGGGCAAGCATATCGAGCGTCTCAATCGCAACGATCGAATACTCGCGGGTGTAGTTCGCGATAACCGGATCGACCAATTTAATATCGACCATATCGGTGAACTCCATAAACCGCCCGTATTGGAACGTCGGAATATCGTACGACTCGGCCGCCGCACGGTCGGAGATCGGAGGAATACCCTCGTCGAGAGGGGTCGTGTGCGCATGGAGAGGCGTCCATCTGCGGATCGTAATGCGCGAAGCTTTATTTTCGATCGGCATCTCGTCCGCGTAGCGGAAGTATTTATACTGATCCGCGTCTAAACGAATCGTCTCCAGCAACTGCATCGTATAGAAATACTCGGGATTGAGCCTGGCCCACTTTCCCGCCGTAGCATCTATCGTGCCGTTCGCGGCTCTGCGGATCGCCGCATTCGTAGCCGCAATGTAACTGTTCAACGAGCCCGCCGGAGCGTGCGCGTTAATGGTGCCCTGTACACCGGACATCTGTCCGGGTGGTACGTTTGACACCGCGTTGGTGTTGATATCACCGATTGCCATAATTTATGGTCTCCTTAAAATTTAGTGTCGCTTAATTCCAAGGACCTGGGCAAGCATATCTAAACCGTCTTCGGGATTTGCGGGAGCGGGGGACGCAGTTCCCTGAGGTCCTGCCCCTGTCGTTACACCCGGAGTCGTCGAACTCGCCACTCTCTTCTGACGCTCCGCCTCTTCAGCCCGGCCCGCTTCTTTCGCGCGGTCTATAAGCTTCTGATAATTTAACGCCAAATAATGCTGCGACAAATTCACGCCTCGGTTTGCAAACGGATTAATCCCTTCCGCCGAAAGCTGCTTCGCAAACGAAGTCAGGTCTTTCGTATCCAGGCTAAACTGTTTCTGCAATTCGATAAACGATTGGTTAGCTTCTTTCCTTATCTCCTCGGCCTCGTAAGCGGCGAGTTTCGCCTCCTGTTCTTGCAGCGTCCGGAGAACTAACGGATCGATATTTTTCGTCTTCGCTTCCTCGGCGGTAAGCAAAGTCCCCAGCATATTTTCAATCGCTTTCGGATCCTTCGTTTCTACCTTAGCGTATGCTCCGTATCTCAGGAGTAAATCATTTAAACGCTTATTCTCAACACGCAGTTCCGCAAACGCTTTACTGGATTTATCGAACGTCTCTTCAAAATTCGGAGCTTTATCCGGAACCGCAGGTGCGGGTGCCGGAGCCGGCGGAGTTGCTGCGGGAGGCGCGGCAGGTGCCGGTACGGGCGCCGGTGGGACAGCCGGTTCCGTAGGCGCGGGTTCCGGTATCACAGGAGGAACCGGATCGACGACGGGAGGAACAGGATCTGTATTCGGCGGGGGGCTGCCGGCCATTGCCAGCATCTGGTCTACGAGTTCTTGCTCGGTCATTATAATCTCCTAACCCGAATCGTTGCGGGATCGGGGGTCCCGCTCGGTAGCGAATTTTATTCTGCCCTATTTCCATACGGAGGGAGGCGAGCCCGTTCGCTGGCAGTATAGTAACATGCAAATAACGGATCTGTCAAGCGTTTGTTACAACATTTCTGAAAAAAATCTTTCGTAAACATATCCTCGCTTTCCGCACTGCGAACATTCTAAATCGCTGTTCGGCGTTTCTTTCGGCCGGACAGCGATCCAAGTGTGTTTACAATGCAAGCAAACTACTTCGCTTACGAGCATGTTCTTTTCTTCTCTCTTCGTTCTTTACGGTTCGGGCCGCCGTTGCTGCCGTCAAATTTTTCAGGTTTCGTCGGAATCATCTCGCGGCACTGCGCGGCGCGTTCCGGAAACTCTTCGATAAATTTATTCTCAGCAGCGAGAACTTCTTCAGCAGACGCTTGCTTCGGATCTAACCCGTATTCAACGCACGCCTCTTCCGTTAAGCACGGCATCGAATTAACATTCGGAAATTCCGTGTCTAAAAAACTTCCGACCGACATATTCAGCATATCGTAAATCTCTTGCTCGAACGCGGGAATATCTTCCGGTTTAAGCTGAGGATTTTTCATTGCTTGGTCCTTCGCGGTCCGGAGAGTCGTCAGAAACATCGTCGTTAAAATCGGAATCGACATCCCTCCGCCGAGCGATACTTTTATAATATCCCCGGGTTTCGTAGGGTTCGGTACTTCTATTCCGTTTCCGAATAAAATATTTACCGTCCCGTCGGTTTGGTCTAATGCTACGACCAACACTGTCTTACTCATGTTTAACCTCCAATTTTTTATGGATCTTTTCCAGCTGCGAACGGAGACGGGCAAGCGAAAGCCCCGGTGTCGTGGACTCCGGAGCCTTCGGCATATTCGCGATATGCGCGGTTATTACAAATTTTAATAACTCGCAATCGTCTTCGTTAAAGCTAAGTATGATACGTTTCATATGTCACACTCCTATAACGCGAGTGTAACACATCGTAATTTATTTGTCAACTGTTTTTAATTATAATTTAAAAACTAATCCGCGAACTTCAAGAGTTTCTCGATTTACTGACGCGGCAGTATTGAGGATAATAATAGAGTCTCCAATCGAAGTTAAACTAACCCACTGTCTCGTATAATTCGGAGCATCCCGAACCACTAATCGCACTGTAGCATTTACAAAAAAATATCCCGGTTTACCTTTATAATATATGGAAGTATTTTGCGCGTCATAAATTTCGTCTGTGCGAGTAATATATTCTTCCCAATTATCAATCGTAAGAGCAGCTACAAATTCCAATGTAACATTTGTAAGGCCTACAATAGTAACTTCTAAAATATGTGGGCACTCCAGCATAGCTTCCGCGCGGACAGCTTTCCAGTTAATCGTAACTGCACCGCCGAACTCCGTTACCTCGCCGTACTTTTCTGCAAGTGCGACATAGTTACTTGCCCGTTCACTTGCGGGGAGCGCGGGGTCAAGGAGCTTGCGGGCTTCGGTTTCGGCTTTTTCACCGCAATCGCACGATAGTGTGGTACCGGGTTCACCGGGGTCACCTTTCGGTCCGACAGGTCCGGTTAACCCGGGAGGTCCTTCGGGTCCGGGAATACCAGAATCAGTAGGTGCGGGAGAACAACCAGCTACGCACATTAAAATAATTAATGTTAATAAACCGGCCGTAATAATTCCAATCCAAGAATAAAACGCAACCGTTAATTTTTTCATTTACGTGCCTCCCCCGGTAGCCAATGTTTTCACCGCAGGTTTCATTCCGTCGCCCATCGGAGTGATACCGGAAAACTCCACAAACGCCGCAAGGAGGAGAGTGTTATGGTTTAACTCGTCACGGATTTTCTCCTGAGTCGCGGCGATCTCTTTACCGCACCAATCCACGACTTTCTGGTAGTGCTCGATCTTCGCCCGCAGATCCGCTTCGTCTTTACCGGGTTTACCTTCCGGACCTTCCGGCTTCAATAATTTCTTATTTACATGCCGGATACATTTCAGCGACACATCGAGCAAACACTGCAACCGTTTAATCTGATCCGTATATCCTTTAATTGCTTCGGATTCATCCGCCGCATTCTCCGGATAAATCTCCGCCACCTCGTGAATAGCGCACTTATACTCGTCGTGCATATCCCAAACTTCTTGAAATTTCTGCACGTCGTCGCAATCACGCCATTCGTCCGGATCCCACGGACGGTTATAGGTTTTATTCGGATCTTCTTTTAATTCTTTAATCCGTTCCTGTGCGCGTGTAATTTCTTCCTTCGCGCCTTCACGGATTTCCGCCTCTTTAGCTTTCTGCTCGGCGGCCATAGCTTTCTGCTGTTTCGCGAGGTCTTCCTGGGTCGGGCCTACCTTTTTCAGCAGATCTAAATAGTTACTCATAGTGGATTACTCCTTATAAATTTTTTATAGTCTTTACGGGATAAATTATTTTTCTTACGCCGAGGTATCTTTCGAAAATATGGAATAGGCTTTAAATCGAGGACTTCATGCACCTTATCGTGACACGCCCGACATAAATACCTACAATCCTCGGGTCGCGTATCGTATATATCGGGCGGATACCGTAAATGGTGAACATCGCCGGTTCTTCCGATATACCGTAAACAGTGGCTGCATATCCATTTCGCATTATACATTACTACGCGGCGTATGGCTTTCCACTCTTCGGATTCCATATACGCCCGGTACTCAGGGGAGAATATTTTCTCCATATTACATCCCCCCGCCCATAGGAGGCATACCGCCCCCGCCACTCATTAATGCTTGGATCATAGCCGGATCGATCCCCTGAGGTAAACCGGTTCCGGGATCCATCCCGCCGGGAGCTCCGGGTAACGGTGCCCCACCGGGTGGCATTGCTCCGGGAGGCGCCCCGGAAGGCTGTGGCCCGAACTGTCCGGGGAACGCGTTCGGATCTCCGAGCTGCATTCCCATCTGCATCAACTGATCCGGGTCTCCGGTCGGCTGTCCCTGACGGCGTGCGTTTAAATCGTTCGCTACGGCAAGCATCGCATCCTCGGGACTCATACCCTTTCCGGTTAATTCCGCATACTGGAACAGCACCTGGCTCGTATCTTCGAGAGCGGATTGCTGGCGCTGCAGGCCCATACGCTCCAGCATTATTTCTTTATTCGGCAGATCCTGATATCTTAACCACTCTTCGGGAGTAATCAACTCCACATTCGTTCCCTGCTGCTGATACTGCATCTGCTGCTCCATCAACATATTCGCTAAATCCGCATTCCGCTGACGGTTCTTCGGGAGGTCGGAGGAAATATGAATCTGATAGCTAAACACGGTATCCTTCGCGCGGGCGTGAAGTGCCGGGAAATCCACCTTCTGTGTAACCCACGAACTGGATTTTAAATTAGCGTTCTGCTTATTCTTCAAATACTGACGCTTCGGAGCAAAATAAATTAAATTCTTAAGCACGATCTCCGTAGCTTTCTTCGCGTATGTTTCAAACCGGTCGATACGAGGTACATCAACTAACGTCATCCGGTCGATCATCTCCTGCATCCCGCCGGTAGTAGTAATACTGCCGGTATTTCTTCCGGTATACTTTCCGTCCACGGCGGATATCCGCTGAATATCTTCGCGGAGCCGGGCCTGAATATTTAACCCTTGCTGGTCGATTAACGGAAACTCAGCATAGTGAAGGGCCTTATTTGCCTCGCCGTTTACTACGAACGTATAGTCCGGGTCGTTCGCGTGCTTCGCAAACGAATTAATATTTAACTGGCTTTGCGCAGATACGAATTTCGGGGGGTGCATTTTACGGTATGCGTTCGTCAGATTCTCGGAATCCATTATATTACACACCATCGAGTTAGATACGATACGCGCGGGTTCGGAGTTTCCGATTAAATCTCCCATCGGATTATTACAATATAAAAGCGCAAACGGAAACATCGAGGGCTGAATATTATGCTTCGCGTAGAGCAGGTAACTGCCGCCGATCGTATGGTATTCGTCCACCACTACGCCTTTTGGGGTGTTAACCTTATACCACGCGATTACCAGAGTATAATACTCATCCTGACTTCCGCCGGGAAATTGCAGCGGGCGGATCGTATCGGTCGGCGTCCATTGGTTCGGCATAACCGTCCCGAACTTATTATTCGGATCGGCGAGCATATCTTCAAACGCTTCGCGGTATATCGGGGAAGAGAGGAAGTAAGTCTTATGAAACCGGTCGGTCGTATAACAATATGCAGCCTCTTCAAAATTCGGGGCGAACGGATCCCGCATAAATTTTAATGGGTGAACGTCTCTTACCTTAACTCCGCCGTGAGACATAATAAGATTGCTCGTAAGGCCTTCATCCCAACCAAACTGCGTAATCCCGAGATTGAATAGAGCAGCATTATGACCTGCATCCCGTTGCGCTTGTGGAACCTGGCTTACATTCCATTCGTGCTCCATGCTTATATTCAATTCCATAACAATCTGCACGTCTTCCTCGCTCGTCGGAAGAATATCGGCAGATTTAGAAACTGAGTAAATGCTTGCTACCATGTGGTTCGTAACATACGCCACATCGTTCGTATCGGGAAGAATCTGGTAGCTCGGAAACTGCGCTCCGATCGCCCGCCACAATTCCCCTTGATATATCTGATCTAATAACTGTACCTTCCGGTGGGCGCGGACATACCGGGCTTTACACTGAATATAATCCTGGTATAGCTTCGGGGTACCGCCGGGGACGCGGCATTCGCGTTTTTCTTTATTCTCGGTTTTACGGGAAGCGGGGGCTTCGGGTTCGGTGTTACGGGAACGGTCTAATTCTTCGAGGTTCTCTTCCATCGAACGATCTCCGTCACCGTCTTTAAACTGATCACGGTTAGCCATTAGCGAATACCTCCTTCATCGGGCGGGAGCTCCGGCCCGAAAACTTCCTGTATAGTTTTCAATACTTTATCCATCGCGGACGTGTTCCCGGTCGCCGTCCCGGTCGGGGCGGGAGTCGGAGTTTCGTTTTCTTTCCGAATCCTCTCGCCCTCGTTAAGCAAGTGCTCGATATGGTCTAACTCGGGCGGCCGTTCTACGGGAATTGGTGGAGTACGGGTCGGAAGCACTTCCATTTTTTTATGGAACGTAATTCCTTTAAAGCATAAAGTTAGAACACAGGTTACGATAGCTGCGGACGCTATCAAGGTACAAATAATCGATATCATTAATCGACTCCTTTAGTCGCCGGTATGTGAGGGGTACCGGTCGGTATAGTACGGGCAGGCGGGATCTTCCCCGGAACATAGTAGTGGCGGAATACAATCGAGGTATCGTCCAGAGTGTGGTCGGTAACGGGGTCGGGAGGTGTCCGGGTATAAATAGGTTTTTTATTAATCATTATCTAACGGACTCCATAAATAGTTTGGTGACATTGTACCACGCCCACGGGGGTTCTGTAAAGCGTTTTCAGTATAAGGATCCGAAATATTTTCTATCGGGGATAAAAAATTCGGGATAACGTGCGGCGTGTACTCGGGTTCCCGGGATCGGTGGGGGTCGGAAGCGTTAAATCCGTACTCATAGGCGAGGTCGTCACGGGAGGGGAGGACGCGATTACCATAAGAATTAAATATCGCGTTACTGAGTTCGGTAGGATCTGCGGGCAATTCCATTACGATCCAACGGAGCGGATCGATTAAATGGTTATTCTTATCCTCCGTCTGACTCTGATTACTCCCATCCCGGGACTGACGGAAGGAATAAGCCTGGAGTTCCTTAATAAGCTCGGGACACTCTGGGGAGATTAGGATACGGTCATCCTCAAAATACGTATTCAACTTATATATCCCCGGTTCAACGGCAGGGGTGCTGGCCGGCTGGAAATGGATATTATGCTCCGCGTATAAATCAATAAGCGACTTCTTCTGATAGTCTCTCTTCGGTCCGGTCTTCGGATCGATAATAAACGGGCGGAGCCAGGTCCCGGGCGGAGCGTGAGATGCGAGGTTACGGATCTGGTGCGCGAGATCAGTAAGGTGCGTATTCGTATTTTTATATTCTTTAAATACGATTAATTTACGGATCTCGGGGTCTACGTAGGTTAGGAGTATCCCGGCGGGGTCGGATAACCCGTAATCGTGGGCTAATAGGAACCGGGCAGAGTTCGGGGGCTTCGGAGGTTCGGTAAGTATGTGGCTCGTGTCGGTTCTTGCGTTTGTTAGTGCTGCGGGAAACACTAAGCCTTCCGCATACTCAAAACTCGAAAGCACATATCTATTAATCCACCACTGCGGCTTATTCCGCGTAAGGTTCTGGATATAGTCGCGGGGGAGGTAAGCATTCGCCGAGGTGGACGCGATGTGAGCGGAGGTCGCGGGATCGAGGGGGGTGAGCTCGTTAGCTTCCCGGGTTCTTGCTTTATGGAGAGGATCCCCCGCAAGATAGAGTCGGGAGGCCGGGAGGAACACTTCCTGTTTAACCCAACCCGCGTCGGGATTGCTCTCTACCCATTGTTCTCTCCAATCGGCTGCGTAGACGGTAAGAGCCTGCATCTCCTGAGGGTTCGGGGGACGCTTATGGGTTCGGAAGAAATTGGCGCGGTTGGCATTGGTTTGTTCTTCGTCGAGAATAGAGGCGGCGAGGTTACGAAGGCGGGTTTTAGCCACGGACCAAAAATCTGCGTTAATCTCGGAGCCCTCAACGAATACAATCATATCGAGATTCAGGGAGCGGAGTTTTCCCGCATCATCGAGAGGCCTCCAGATAAGTCTGTAGCCGTTTATGAAAGTATAATAAGCTTTCTGATTATTGACGGAAGCGATGAAAGCTTTGGGGAGGGCTTGGTCGAACTCTCTTTTAATCGTTTGTTCCAGCTGCGGAAGTATATTCGCTCCCACGAGGCCGGTACCGTTAGGAGTAATCATGATATGTTTTAAGATAGATTGAATGGACGCGGAGGTTTTAGCGGAACCGTAAGCTCCAAAGTTACCCTTGAAACGAGAGGGGTCTTGGAGAAATAGATATTGCTGAGGTTGAGGCTGCCACTGATTTATAAAAGTATTACAATGCGGACATTCCGAGAAACATGTGGAAAGCTCTCCCTCGGAGTGAGCGAGAGTCGGTTGTAAGGTGGATTTACATCTGGGGCAGTTTGTGATCATATAGCCTCCAAATGTTACGGGGTGTTGTTCTCAGTTCCGCAATAATGGTATGGTGCGGGAGGTCCGGTGGGGTGTCGTGAGTATCCATAAGAATGTAACGGACCGTACGGGGGATATATTTCCACCGAATAAGACGCTCGGCGCCTTCGATATTACATTTCAGGAAAGTGGGTTTATAGAGGTGTATCTCGTCGAAAGCCCGAAAGCTTGGTACCGGAGTAGGGTCGGCGCCTTCGAAAATATTGTAGGTGTCGGGAGTAGCGTGGTTCGGGTGGTAGAGATAGAGGGGTTTGGTAGAGTTAGAAATTGCTCCGCGATTAAGCGTGAAAGGTGTGAGGGAACCGGCGATGAGAGGTTGGCGGAGCGAGAGGGCAGCTGAGTCGGGGTCGGGTTCGTAAGCGATGACCCGTTTAGCTTTATTATGAATCGCGATAGAGGAAAAAATACCGATATGACTGCCCCAGTCCATAACGATTTGGTCGCGGAGGTAGGGTTCGAGGGAATCGATATGCGGGAGCCAGAGATCGATTAACTGGCGATCGGTTGTCCCGGGGCGTGCGAGAAGGTTCATGGGAAGAGTATAACAGGGTGCGGAGATGTTGTCAAGGAGTTTGGAGAGGGAAATTTTATTGAGTTTTATTAATGAGGACATAACAAAGAAGAAAAAGGTTTGGTAAGGAATAGGAAAGGTACTTTAAGGTTCTCAATTTTAAACCCCACCCCCATCATTTGGAGACGCGCCCAAAAAGGGCCCTCAATATAAGGAGGTTTACCATGAAGAAGGTAACCACTACATTCACTCAGACCGCGTTGGAACTGTTCGATACTCTCGAAGCTTCACGCAGAGCACTCTGTGCTCATCCCGAATCTGCCTGGGCAGATACCGACCGAGGCTTACTCTGCACGGCGTGCAACTCCCCGGTACCCAAGTCTATGCTGTGCAATGGCGGCAAGTGCTCTAACTGCCCTAACTTGCATTGCGAGAACAACACGACCCCGGATCATGTCAGCGAACTCATGGACTGTACCAGCGACGAGAAACTCTATCCCGACTGCGGTATGTGCCCGTACGAGTTCACCGACAAATGCGAAGGCAAAGCCAAGTGTAAGTCTAACTAAGCCGAAAACATGGGTGCGGAAACACACCCGTGTTATACGTGGAAATGAGTGACCACGTACTGATGAGGCAACTCACGGAACTACTCATGGAGGATTACCATGAAAAAGGTATCCTATTACACCGTGCACAATGCACAAGACTGCCCTGCCATCAAGACGATTAAAATCGTCGCTGACAAGGCCGACACGACATACGTCGTTGTCTCCTCGAAGAACGGGATCCCCGTTGACGTACCCAGAACCGACTTCCGTATGGATGCCGGAATCCTGATGTACAAAAACTTCGTACTCAAACCCGTGCAGTTCGTTACCATCGGCAATCTGCACAAAAACGTCATGGACAAAACCTGCGGACACCACTTCTACGTAGGCAGAGGTTCCGACGTCGGCAATCCCTTCGCGATGAAGTCCAACAGCTTACAGGATCGCGACACCGTATGCGAGCAATACGAAGAGTGGTTTAAACAAAAGCTTGCGGATCAGAAGGACAGAAAGTTCCACACTTATCTGGACATCATGGTTACGGCGTTACGTAACCACGGACAAGTTACTCTCTGGTGCTACTGCGACCCGAAGCGCTGCCACGCGGAGACCATCAAGAAATGGTTACTCAATCCCAACTGTTTCGTTAAGGCCGAAGTGAAACCGGAACCTGCGCCCGAACCTAAGCCCGAACCTGTTATGCCGCCGAGACCTGATAAGAAGGTCAAAAAGATTACTGTCAAAGTCTTCGATAAGAAAGAGTACCTGCGTACGGAGTCCAAATGCGAACCTATCCAGGAGCTTGAGCTCATTCACATCTACGGAACTTCGTACGAGAAAGCCGACGGCACCAAGGTCAAGCTGACATCCAGCCACATCAAGCGCCACTGGAATGTTACCGGAGCAAACGGCAAGGAGTACCTGTTCAGAAAGGTCGGAGTTTAATCCTGCCTTAAGGAGGAGTCGCTTATGAGGCGTCAAAGCATCGCGTTTTATATTTGGCTGGGAGAGGTCTGCTACTATGGTGGTAGACCTCTAGCACCGCTCCCACTCCCCCAGGACACCATTCTCCTCTTCCTCACTTTATTACCGCTCCCGCGAAATTCAGGACACCTAATATAGCGGTAAACCCGCTTTCCTTTATCGACCTCGCTAGGGGTCAAGATTTCTTCCATGTCTTGTGTGATGAGGTGTATATTTGTGTAGATTTTTACATTAATTATGTTAAAATACACAAATTTTACCCTAAATCCCGCACCCCTCTTTACCCTATATACATGAGATATCTATATATTAGCTTTTTTAATAGAATAATAATAATATATATACATAGTAGTAATTTGTATACATCACATATATTACTACTCCCCACACATATTACTATTCGCATATATATTACCATTTCCCCATCTCTCCGTCCCCGTCCCCCACCACCTCCCTATTCCCTCGAAAATAGGAGAATTTAGTAATCTATATACACTTAGTAATCTATGTACCAGTAGTAATTTATATACATCACATATATTACTAACTTGCATACATATTACTATTATTTCATGTAAAAAGGCACATGTGCAAATATAGGCCTAAAACATCTCCGTACATATCCTCTCCTATTTTTCTTTTTTCTTTTCGGTATTTTATCCCGTCCACACCATCGCGCTTAACGGCTTCCATACACCGATACCATATTTCGCAGAACCTCGCAACCGTGCTCGCACCCTTCCTCCGCATCCCGGTTGCAAGAACCTGCGAAATATGCTCCGCACCTTGTGAAGCCGTTAAACGCTTGCCCACGAGCTCCCGACACCCAACGAGGATAACAGACAGAGCTCTCACCCCGATAGGAGACCAGCAATCATGGAAACAATGACACCGAAACTCCGACTCCACTCCTGGATCACCGCCAATG
>Ga0123353_10011863_pt1 | contig 12319 bp, 5 predicted proteins | sample TergutLab28metaG_3_FD_92763 | JGI IMG/M metagenome (GOLD analysis project Ga0123353, IMG submission 92763) | Labiotermes labralis P3 segment gut microbial communities from Petit-Saut dam, French Guiana - Lab288 P3 | ecosystem: Host-associated > Arthropoda: Insects > Digestive system > Gut ... | reverse complement strand
TTTGTAATTTTTATGTAAAAGGAAAAAAAAAAGAAAAGGCATTTTGGTTTCCCTAAAAAGTGATGTGGGCAGCACTGTAAAAGATGGTTGATAAAAAACAGGGAAATAGTTGGGGGGGGAGGGGGGAGTAATGAACCTTTGGGTTCCATAAAATGTGTGAAATTTCTTGACTAGCTGAAAACCAGTTAGCTTCTCAAGAACTTAAGAAGGACTCTGCTCCATGGAGTAAGTAAGTATAGTTGGGAGGAGGGGCGAGTGGCACTGCTGTTTTGGGTGGCAGAATCCAAAGGGGCAGCAAAATGTACATCATAAACTTAAAAAAAAATCATTTTCTCACTCAACAATTTTTAAGTTACTGAGCCCAGTAAAAAAGGTTCAATAAATGTGATTTGTTATGAAGTTCATAGTTTCTGACAGGTGACCATTGTTTTTACCCACCCCAGGCACCAAAATGCATAGCTACACCACTGGCTTTAATAATATGAACCTTTCCACATTTTCACCTCATTCATTTTCATTGTATTCAAAACAGAAATCTGGTGACTTGTTTAACAAGCATGCTTCATAGACAGAATGTGTCGAAGAAGAGCAGTGTTCATTGATTCAGATTTTCTGTTAAGATATTGTGGAAACTAGTGAAATATGCAGAAAGATTGTGTTCTGTATTTTTTACCTTCGTGAACCAGATGAAAATTTATGAATTAGTGATACAATTTAAGGCCCATTTGCATACTCAAAAAAAGCACCTATTACCTTCAACATGTCTGTCCATGCATCCTTCTTTCATTATGCCTTAACTTGGTTCCCATTGGATGAATTCCCATGCATATTGGTATTGGGGATTTTTATGAAAATCTATTGAGAAAACCCTAATTTAGTTAAAATCTGGCAAAAATATTGGCCACTGTAACTGAAAATGTAAGTAAATTTTGTTGTTACTGGTGCCATTATATTGCCATAAAGGCACTCACTTCAAGTGAAATGGTATGGGGCTCTTAGGTTAGCTAAGGAGGATTAAAATTGACATGGACATGCTGCTGTGTTGTGTTATACATACATTGCCTCTCTTGTAAAGGACTGCAGATGAATATATTCAATGATGATTATTCGGGGCAACCATAACTTGTAGTATATTGACGTCAAGGAGCATATTAGTCATCAGTCAAAACAGCTGGGGCAACCAGGAAATTGGCACTGATGAATGATCTGAAATTAGCATCACTGATGGAATGAAGCAGTGTAGACTGGCCTAGGGCCTAATTAAAATCATTTTATTTTGAGGGAATCAGGAAACTTACTGACTTAGCGAACAAGTTAATTGAAAAGCAGGATGATTAAGTAGAAAAATAAGCCATATGCAAGTGTAATTACAGTGTTATTAATTTTTCACACTTATAGACAAATTTTCTTCAATTCGTGTGTTATTGACAGAGTAGTCACCTCAACTTAAGCACATAACAGAAAACTACAAAGACTCCCATTTTCCCTCTGTGTTTCACGTATGTCTTAGAAGGCTTTATTTTTCACTTACCATTAGGTGTTGTGTATAGGTGTGTGTCTTATTATTACAGTTGTGTGACCATAATGACCATAACCTGTGGCTAGAAAGGTGATACAATTCCATGCACACTTGTTCCTCAAACCGTTATGGAGCAGTCCCTTGACAGCCATAATTTTGCCAGTCTTAGACTTCAAAACACAATAATTCATTTATATTCATTTTACCAACCATGGTATTTGGTTTTAAATACCTTCAGACTTTAATTGACCTGCTTGTCATGAAAAGTAGTAGCTTCCATTTCAGGAAATCTTCATTTGCAGAGCACATGACTGTAATGTCACTTGTATCCAGTCTATATCTTTTACACCACATTTATTGCATTGTTACCTTCAGTATTATCGTCTGATCTGTGCCTAGATCTTCCATGTGTTATGTTCCCTTCAGATTTTCTGGCTAAAATTTTGCATGGAAGCTACTTAAGAGGCTCAGATGAATGTTAGGATCAGTTGTTCCTGTCATCTCCAGTTTTCTTTAAGCCTCACTAGTCACTGCTCTTTTGCAAGTTGACAAAGGATAAAGGATTGTTGTGCTGTGAAATGTTGATAAAATTAAATATTAGTATTAAATAAAATTTCAAACATACAGTGAATTTTTGTGCCTCACTCTGCTCCTCTTTCTAATTAAATGTCACATAAATGTTATGAATTAAGCAAATAGGAATTGTTTTCACTAGTTGCTCATTAGTGATCAGTTTGAAGTTCTCATTTTATGTAATAGAATTACAGGTCATTGCTAACCTCTTCGTACCTGCCTTTTGCATTGTGTAAGATTGTTGTTCACTTCATTCGTTTATAACAACCAATAAATACAAACATCGCATGGTAGCAAGTATGCAAATGTGATTAATGGTAAATTCACATATTCAGACACCCAAGCAGATAAAGGACAAGTTTTAAATTATCTGAATACTCCTGTTGAAGTGCCCACTGTCGGTTAACACTGTGGAGTTAGAATTCAGTGCCCAGAGTATTCTGCAAAAGATCCAGGATTTAAATGGCCACCCATTACTTTGCATGTTCGTGGCTGACAACTTTACTAGGCATTTGGTTTTGTCATTATAAAATAGGTGACTTTGGGTGCCAAAGGGTTAATGTTGAATGTAGTCTAAACTAACATTAATTTATGTTTCAGGTACTAGCCAAAGCTTCCAAGATAATTCCAGTTATGATAATGGGAAAGGTCATTTCAAGAAAGAAATATGAATATTATGAATATGTGACTGCAGTGCTCATATCAGTGGGAATGACATTCTTCATGCTGGGCAGTGCAGATGACCACAAAGGCAATACTATCATCTGTTTTATATCATTTTTTAAATAACTGTATTCTAATTGCATTCTTGTATTAAAATGGTGAGCAAAAAATTGTCTGTTCACACAGGGGATAATTTAGGATGGAAAAACGTACCTTCCTTACTGCTGTTGTCAATTTCAGTTTGGTAGTAATGAGCTACAGCCCATGGTTGTCACATTATTGTCACATAAAAATTGCACTGCCCATCAAGATTTGGTGACTGGGAGATTATCAATGAATGATATGAAAAACAACTTATCTTACAGTATGCTACTTCTTATTGTCTTTGTAAGTCATTTGAAAACAACTGCTTTATTGTGATAGCCTTTAAAACATACACCTAGGGTCTGACAATGGGTATTAAACTTGGTCTCTTAATTTGAGGAAGGTACAAAAATTACAAATGTCTGAACATAAAGTGTGCAAAGTACCCAAGGAGGATGCAACAAATGACCAGTTTAGGATATTACACAAGGTGCATCAGTTTTAGATTTAAATTTCAAATAACATTTTCTGTATTTTGGTCAAGAATTGGTGCAAGTTATCTGGTCATGTTAAAATAGTACCAGTTATTTATGCAGGAGTAAGTGTTGTAAACAAAGTTCTGTACGTATTTTCATACAGTACTTTGTGTGATGATTGATTGTAATTTTTTGTAGGTGCTGCAGTGACAACATTCTCGGGACTGATACTTCTGTTTTCCTACATGTTATTTGACAGCTTCACTTCCAACTGGCAAGGGGAGTTGTTTTCCCTCTATGGGATGAGTTCTGTCCAAATGATGTGTGGTGTGAATTTATTCTCCTGCCTCTTCACTACTGTTTCTCTTGCTCAGCAAGGAGGCTTCATTCATTCTATCAACTTCATGGCCCAGGTAACTTTTATATTCAGATCAGTATTGAATAGTTGTTTGTTTCTTAGCTTACTAAACAGCACCATATTAACCACACATTGTGTTTGGTGAGAGATGTTTTGTTGATAAACTGTAAGTCAGAAGAAACTGTGGAGTGTTACAACTTTTCCTCCTCCCTTGTCCTTTTCAATGTTTATGCTTCATGTGGGTCATGTAGCAACAAAAATGGATGGATGACATAATGTGAATGCTGATGGTACATCTGTGTACTAATTTAGAAGTTTGGTCCCGTGAGATTGCTGTTTTTTTTTTAAAGCCAGTGGTAAAGTAATGTTAAATTGTGGTACTTTTGTGTGTAAATTGGAAGAAATGTTTAATGGGAACTTTGCATGTAATGAACATCACGTATGTAATCCGCCAGAGGAAGACACCTGTGCATTCCAGAATATGTAGTGTGTCACATGAAATGATAATTACATTGTTTGTAATTAATGATGCATTAAATTGTTGCAGTTTGTGAGATTTGAGCTGATGACACAGATTCATAATCCAGAGGGCCATGATAGTCATGTAAATATTACACAGTCTTTTGAAGCTCCAGTAATATGCCTACAGAATACTTAACATACTCCATAAAGCTGAGTCCTTGATGAGTTGACAGTTGCCTACTCTGTTGAGCAGTTTCCCATGTTCTATAGGAGTCACAAGTTAACTACCTTGTTCACAAGATCTTACAGTACAAATTTATTAATACTATCTCTTTACTTGTACTTGGTTGATTTTTCTTTAATGAAATGTTTCAGTTTCCAAAGTTTGTGTTTGACTGTCTCATACTGTCAGTGTGCTCAGCGGCAGGTCAATTGTTTATATACTACACCATTGCGACTTTTGGACCTGTTGTTTTTGTGATTATCATGACCATAAGACAGGTAAATAATTTAATGTTTTATTACAGAAATGTTTGTGTAGTGCAGATAGACCTCAAAGTTGTACATGTGCCTAATTGCCTTACTATGCTGTATGTCTAGATACAGACATAAAACTGTACCTGTTTGTAATCTCGGCATTAGATGGTGGTAAGTGGCCAGCATCCTGCCCTGGGTGCTTTACTTGTACCGAAAGGTCCCCTGATATTAATCCAATAAAGAGACCAGATGCTTCATGGAACCAGTGTAGCAACATGGTGGGCATTTAACAGAAGCAATGCAGCCCCCACCCCATTGGTGCTTTATTGAGTTGGCTGTGCTGGCTCACAATAGCCATGTAGCATGAACATAATCTTTAAAAATGTGTAAACACCCAAGTTTTCAAACTTAGGCTGTACTTTTACACGAGTTATATTTGTGGTAGCAGAGTGGTGAATGTGTAGATGTGGTTATAATATATGCATACATTTATTCTTTATTAATATTGTGATGTAACAGAAGAATAAGAACTAATTACAGTAGCAGTACAAAATGTAAATAAATAAGCATAACTTAAGGAAGGGATTCAAGTTGTGTTAGAAAGATTCTTCCAGTATTTAATCAGTAAAAATAAACAAAGTTAATGTTCAGCAATAAGTTGGAAATATATCAAGACTGTTGGCATATTGAATGATAAACTTCTTAAACTGCTGAACAAGATAAAGTGTTGTGTGAAAACAAATCTCAAATGCTTCAGAATATGGGATGGAATTTACATTTCCTAAATTTTCTCCCTTATAGGGTCTTGCAATTTTGCTGTCCTGCTTCATCTATCAACATCATATCACAGCTGTGGGCATTATTGGTGTGATTGTTGTGTTTATGTCAGTATTCTTACGAATTTATTGCAACCAGCGATTACGTGCTATCCGGAAACGGGCCCAAGCATTGAACAATAGCAAGGTGTGATTGCAGCACAAATAGTTTCCCAGTTCAACAGTAAGTTTTTGTTTCTTTCATTGTATCTGAAACAGATGGTGCTGATACAAACCAGGTTTCATTAATGATGTCTTGGAAGTCACATGTTGGAATGCCAAAGTGTCAATTAAAAATTTTATTTCATGAGGCTACAAACACAAGTGATTCAGAATTATTCTCCTCAAAAGTGAAAAGAGAAAATGTAGTTCTGCATGAGATACAGTACTTGGCTGTATTCTGACAGGCTTCTCACAAAGTTTTAAGAATATGTTTATCAGTTTGTTCTTTCCCATTGGAAATGAATACCTACTAAAGGGATCACATGTAAGAATTACTACCCTTGTGAGAAATAAAGGTTCAGTTATACTGGCACATAATTTGAGGGATTGGGAAATTGCATAGAAATTTTCAAACTATTTGTTGATACTTCCTCAGCTGGTCAGGAAATTCATATCCTGTTGTGGAACACATAGATTCATTACCATGAAGAGAGATGCATCTATTAAAACATTACATTTTATATTCATTACCATATTCATAACATAAAGTAACCAAAACTATTTTGTAAATTAAAACAACCGCTCTTTATATTAGTACCACAGAACTTACTAGTCTGGCTGTTACCACACTTGTTTTATTAGTTGAAAGGACTCATGTTTGTTCTTGATTACAACCTAGGAAATTACAGTAACTAAAATGAAAAATGTACAGTCCTTGTAGTGACAGGTAATCATCAAGAAAGCAGAAGATCCCACTTTTGAAACATTCTGTATATCAAGTATACATTAGGCAGTGGACATTGTCCTACATAATTTTCGCAGACCCAAACATTGTGGAAATTATTAAAGATTTTGGTGTGGTATTCATTTCTTCTGTTATTGCCTTTATGACTCCTACTTTCAGTAGGTATTCCTTCCTTCTTTGCATCATTATTTAAATGAAGATTTGTATTTGTTGTGGATTAATGCACATTGTCAGCATAATGTTTGATTTACAGTGTACTGTTACAGTGAAAAAGTAATGGAAACGTTTTTATCCATTGATATTGCAATAATTGTTATATAATAGTTGGAATGTTGTTACATAAATATACCAATACATAAATGTTGTAACTGGCGTGTCATACAGTTGTGTCGGTATGTCGTCTTAACTTCAAGTACGTTAATGGAAACCTGGTTACGAAATGTGGAATTGAATATAATTACTTGCTACAAACATTGCTGTAGTCATTAAGAGGTTTTCATTTAATTATGTTCATTCCCTCTTCTGAATCTTGTTATAAATAAGCACGGAACTTTTAATATTTTGATCATACAGCTTTTTTATTTAGCTTTTTCTGACAACAGTGCTTTAAGTAGTGATACTGATGTATATGATATTCCAGAGTTGGTCAAGGGTTTTTATCCCAGGTCTTATGGATAGAAGCCCTGGATACACAACAAGTACTCATGTTCTGATTGTTTCACATTCCTCAATGCTGCATGCTATATACAATTTATTTAACAAGTATTTAAATAGTTACATTGAATGCATGCTGCGGCTTAAACAAGTACTTTATTTACAGGATTGTTACACCGAAACTTATCACTGATCTATAATGCTGAAAAATTGGCAATTCAGGAATTTTCTTGTTTTCCAATTTGAGGGCATAGTAAATAGTTAACAAATGGTGAAACTAACATTGATAATGAGGCATTAACTCTTACATTTGTGAATAACATAGAGATGCTTGCCTGGTGCATCTGTAATAAGCAGAAATTATGTGAGAAACTGTCTAAACTGAAGTCCATATGATCATAGTCCAGTAGAATTAGATGAGTACTGTGTACAGAAGTAAGAAACAGTCACATTTTTACCATGTAAACGTGAATTCAACATCCATAGATGGTTTAATAGTGGACTGACTTAACGTTTCAACATCTGTATGAAATTTCCAATTTTTGGATATGCTTAATTTTTTTGTAAGCCTACAGAGGTCATACTGTACTTAATTTTCTGTCATTGTTATTAAATGTATGATCACAATAAGAATTTATTTACATCTGTTGTATGTAACTTAATACAGCAACTTAACTGTGGTCATTGTTCATTCATTCACCTTCAGAGCCAGTGTAATGACACTGAATGGATTAACCTTTTACAGCCTACTGTTACGTGATGCACCAACAGGTTTAACATTCAACAATTGTACTCTCTGCCCACACTGTATTTATGTGTTTTGTATTTATCTCACAAAAAACAGCGACTTGTGCCACTTACAGCATAAACTGATTAGTTTTTATAACCAAGATGAAACGTATTTACTGTGCACTATGAACTTGGCCTCTAAATAAAGCAGTCTGTGCTTTGTCTTTAAGGGGTTAAGACTGGATTTTTGTGGCCCAGTCCCTCTTTTTGAGAGATTTCATGTATCCACTGGAATGAAACTAAGCTTCATCACTGTACACTGAATGTGGGTTCTGTTTCTTTAGCATGCAACAGAATGTACCAATTTATTAAATTCAGTTCCGCTTCTGATGTGTGACAGAATTTTTGAACCACATTAGTCTAAACATGGAAGCAGATGCAGCAGTTTTGTTGCATTTTGTGCCAGTAACGAAGACACAACCTTGCTGTGTGAGTTGGGGCAAAGATTCCTCAGAGATGTCTCCAGTCTAACACTAGTTTTCTCCAGCTTTTCCTCAACACGTCTTCTGTGTGTTCTCTCATTGTCTAACATGGAACCTGTTGCTCAAAACCTTGTTTATATATTTGTATATTGTTTTCCTGCATGGAAATGGTAAATCAAGAACTTGTCTGAATGTAAGATGCCACTACTTTTAGGATATGAATGTAACATATGTATTTTAAATCTGCATAGCAAGAGCCGGTGATTGGAGTCACTAAATGTAATGGTACTGTATGTACCAAGAGGGAAGTCGTCTACACAAAGAATTTATTATAAAAACACTCTTTGTTTGTTTGTTTGTTTGTTTGTTTGTATATGAAATTGCTACATGTTTCAGCCCCTAAGGGCCATCATAAGGCAAGAATGTGTGAAAAGGCAATGGTGAATACTAATTTCTTTGAATGTATATAGGTGTTAGCATGTATTTTACCACCAGATGTTCAAGGGCATTGGCTGACTAGCCAAGGAGAACAAAAACTGTTTGATGCACTACCAACATTATGAAATTCTTAAGAGTATATTTGCATTGCTACTGATTTTGCTAGATGGTGGCTGATAGGGTTGGCACTTTGAAGGATTTCCTTTGTAGCTGTAGGAAATGAAGGGGTGGTAGTTGCTTCTGCATATGTGTGGTGCATTTAGATCTTTGTCACATCACCTTAATGACAAACATTTTAGGTTACGTAGTCCTCTCTTAGCTTGACTGGTTTGGGCTGATGTAACCTGTTTCTGGGTCTGTTTTTCTTCTTGCTGGAACTTAATGCAACTAGACACTGAATGTTAAAATGCATGCTAGCTTAATATGTATCTTCTTATGACAGGTAGAAATAAAATTGCTTGTTGAGGTTTGGGAAGTTTCTTTCATTAGGGCATTTGGCAGGCCATATGCGGTCTTAAGATAAATGTTTGCACAGCACTAAGACAAAATATTATGAAGGATTTCACTTTTGATTATTAGATGGAACACAAGTGAGATCATACTAGAACTATTTAAATATGTAATGTGTATTTTAATAATTTCCAGCAGTCTGGTTTGGTGATAAGGTTAAGCAAATTGTGGGCTCACATGGCACTGAGGCTGGGAGGCAACAGAAGTCATGGTTAACAGTATAGCAGTATTATCAAATAACAAATAAACACAGATGATAATTTTTTGTTTCTTAATTGTCATAAAATCACGCTTTATTAACAGTGTTACAAATTTTATTATGGACAAGAGTGGGAGTGCCCATGGTTTCAGACCAGTGACGCCTAACACTATACTACACTCAGGGCACCTCATTAGCCAGTCACAGCCCTACCATGATTGCATATTCTAACACACTGTGTAGGTTTGTAGCTACAACTTCCACCTGTAACTTCTAAAAACGAATTCTTATCCCTGTATTGTGGTCAGTCTAATGTTCTGTGACAGTTCAAAAAACCACCAATTGCAAGACATTTATCTAAGCTATAACCAGTTGTTATGATTGTACATGTCTGTATTCATGTCGTCATGAAATTGTGGGCAAGAACTGATGTAAAAGTGGGCAGTTCTAACATGTACTTAATTTATATTCATGGCCTTGCCATTACAATGCTATTTTTAATGCATTCATATTATGCATTATCAGTATTTGGAGCTGGGGATAATATGGATTTGATACACTGTCTTGAGTCTTTGCTTTTAAGATGTTTTGCCATGGCTTAAATTGCCTGGTCCTCCGGAAGACTTCATAAGAGGGTTTCACTGTAAATCAAGATGTACTAGAAAAGTATTTTATACCTTTACACCACTTGAGAGACGTTTGATTTTTAAGCAAAATATTATTCTAGTGAAATTTTGTTATACAGTGTGAATTTATATCATGACACAGTTGGCTCTGGCACTGCACTACAAGACAGAAAGTCAAGGGTTCGATTCCCGATGGTGTCATTGAAACTTCTCATTGACATAATCCTTCCTGCTGCATTATGGCCTTGTGGTTGATTCAGCCTCCAACAGAAATGAGTACCAGGATATTTCCTTGCGGATAAAGGTGGCCGGTGCATAGGGCTGACAACCTTAGCACCTTCATGTGCTGAGTGTCTTGAAATCTGGGAGCCTTAACTTCCTGGAACCCTCTGGGCCTGTAATAGGCTTTACCTTTTACCCAGGTTACTAAGAACTATTACAAACATCAGTGGAATTGACACAGAAGGAAAAGTGCAGCACACATACATGATACAATTATCAGCACAATTACATAAGTTTGTTTTAATGATGCATATTGTAGGTACTGGAGGAGGATATTTCAGATCATGTAAAGAACGTATCTTGGTGAGGATGAAGAAAAAATATGTATGTCACTTGAGCATTCAAAATATGTTATTCCAGTGTCATGTTTTTAGAATGTCCAACATTGGACCATAAAGGGTTAAAGTGTTATTGTAATTAACAAACTGGAAGTTAGGGTATAGGACTGTTATACAAGAAACTGGTAATTTCACTAACAGTAGACTGCAGTCACATGTATATGCAGAATGTTCCATGACTTTAGTTCACTACTTCAAGAATCACTTCCTTTGAAGTAAATAAACAGATACTTAGTTAACAGTACTCCATATTTCAACTTCATCAGGACATGTACCTATGGTGCAATTGCATTGCCATTTGACAGTCCCATTAGTTTCTGTTTTCTCTTTTATCAGAAGACTGAGCATTATCAAGTGTTACAGTGAAATGCAGTATTTTATAAAAATGGTAGATCTGATATGTATTGTCTATTTATCATCTTCATATTAGACTTTATAGTAGAAAGTCGCCTTTGTTACTGTAGGAATATTGTTGTATCCCAAAGGCGATAGTGGGTTGGGAACAATGAATGTGGAACGCGTAGACTGAGAGGGAAGTCTTGAGTGCGTTTTGGCTTAAAAACTATTGTTGTGCATGGATTATTGTCTTTCCACCACCTTGAAAAATTTGGACAAAGCTTAAGGCAATGCTTGCAACAACAGTAAAACAGTATGAAACAAGTTAAGGTTGTAGTAACTATTCCCACATAGGAGAGAAAGGAAAGATGATAATCCATATTTGAATGTCTCAGTTTCCAACCTTGTTCATCAGTCAGTTCTTCTAATTCTTCCAGCTTGTGGTTGGCTACCTTCATATCATCTAAATGGTGAATTACATTGTTCAACAGCAAATTTAAATGTACGTTATTTAAACTAAATTCTTTCCTTGAATTTCACAATATTGAAATTCTAAAGGCAAGTTAGGAATAATGTCCTTATCAGTGTTGTTAGTAGCTATGGTTAATTGAGCTTGGATAAGAATTCTAGATTACACAGTTTATTTAGTTTCAGTTTCCCTGTACCAATTAAGGTGACATCAGATGGCTCGTGTTTTGAACATAGTAAGTTAATACTTCAGGTTTCAGGGTAACAAATAACCACTCATTGTTATCCAGTTGTGTCCAAATTGTTTGATTTAGTTCAGCTATTCTTCGCGAACAGGTAGAAAGAATTGTTCTTACAGCTTGCAACATTTGAACTTCACATTCATCATCTAGACGTGTTAACTGTAGAGGCTGAGTTTGTCTACAAACACGATGTCAACTGCTGATTGACTTACAGTTAGTTAATTCGTTGGCCCTAAATCTTGCTCACAAAATTCTGTTTTGCAGTGTCCATTAAAAGTTATTCACATTCTGGTAACAAAAATATAAATTTAGATTCAGTGTTCTTTACTTGTATTTGGCAGTGGCAACACATGGTATAAATTGTAATTTATGCTATTTGTTAAAGGCAGTCGAATTATGTACACAAAATAATTTTCCTTCAAAAATACATCATAATCAATAATTCTTAAAACTAAGTGGTGATAAGCTGCATTCAAAGTAAGGGCAAAGACAGTTCTGGTGGCATGTCAGCTTGACTAGCTTTCATATGTTTCATAATCTCAGCACGTGTGATAATTTGGGGTTGAAGTACTCCTTTTTGCAAATTCATAATGGCATCAATTAAAATTTCATACTCCCTCCTGCATTCATCAATAGCTCTGTTTTGTTGCATTGAGTGTTCATTTACAGTAAGCATCATGG
>Ga0123353_10011862_pt1 | contig 12319 bp, 13 predicted proteins | sample TergutLab28metaG_3_FD_92763 | JGI IMG/M metagenome (GOLD analysis project Ga0123353, IMG submission 92763) | Labiotermes labralis P3 segment gut microbial communities from Petit-Saut dam, French Guiana - Lab288 P3 | ecosystem: Host-associated > Arthropoda: Insects > Digestive system > Gut ... | reverse complement strand
GCTCGATCGCCTTCCCCGTCTCCCCGCTCTCGAAGATCGCCTCCACCAGCCGGATCAGCCTGCGCTGCTGGTCATGCGTCACGATGGGCGGCGCGCCGTTTCGAATGACGTCATAGATATTGTCGTAGTACTCCATCCAGTCGCTCTTCGGCTTGGGCAGGGGGTATTTTTTGATGGTTTTCTTGGTGCGCGGGGCCATGGTCTTGGTGATCCCCACGCCGGCCTGGATCGGCACGCTGTCGCGGTTCTCCCAGTTGCTCACTTTCACGATTTTGCCGTGGCGGCTCCAGTCGTCCACCACAGCCGAGCCGTTCTCGCCGTTGATGTACCAGCGGGGCAGGTTGATGAAATTGTTCGTGAGGATCTCCACCATATAGCTGGTGCCGCCCTCAAAATTGCAGATGACCCGGAAGCCGTCGTCGCACTCCTCATTCGTGATGAAGGTCAGCTGGGCGTAGAGCGAGAGCAGCCGCCGGCCGCCCATCAATTGCAGCATCTGGTCCAGCATGTGGATGCCCCAGTCGAGCACCATGCCGCCGCCGTGCTCCTTCTGGTTGCGCCAGTCCCCGGGGATGCCCCGGGAGCCGTGCACGCGGCTCTCGATGTTGAATACCCGCCCGAGCGTGTTGCTCTCGATGATCTCCTTCGCCGTGCGGTAGTCCGGGTCCCACCGGCGGTTCTGGTGCACGGTGAAGAACCGGCCGCTTCGCTGTGCCTCCCCGATCATTTCTTCCAGATCAGCTGAGGTCATGGTCACGGGCTTTTCGCAGATGACGTTCTTGCCGTGGCGCAGCGCGTCGATGACGATCTCCTTATGAACGTCGTTGGGCGTGGCCACGACAACTAGCTCAATGCGCGGGTCGCTGAGCAGGGCCTCCCGGCTTCCAAAGGCCTCGAAGCCCTTCTTGCGGGCTTCCTCCTGCCGTTCCTCCCGGATGTCGAAGGTGCCGATCACGTTGAATTTGCCCGCTCTCTCTCCGCGTACCTTTCTCGCGTGGTGGCTGCCCATGCCGCCGTAGCCGATCACCGCCATGCCGATTTTTTGCATGTCTTCTTTCTCCTTCAAAGTGCTAATTCGCGTTGTGCCATTTATCTACTGCCCGCACATTCGTTATCATCCCGCATTCGGGCGCGCCCTCATCCAAAGCGGGCTGCCTGCCCTCGCCCGCAAAGAAGAACTCGGGCGCGCCTTGCACGCTCTCTCCGGCGATTTCAAGCAGCCCGGTGTAGAGCACATAGTTCTTCCAGCGCAACGTGCCCTCCACAACGAAGCGATAGGTTCCCGGAACCGCAGGCATGCCCGTCTCGTCCATGAAATCCCACGTGCATGTGAATGTCGTGTCCCTCTTCGGCGTAGCAGTCGCCACGGCGTCAAAGTCGCTCACGCCCATGGCCTTGCTCACCCACACGGCAATCGAATCCGGCCTGTTCTTATAGCCGCCCTTTGCCGTAAATTCCGTGGCGCACAGCGTCTTCACCAGCTTGCCGTCCATGTCCTCGATCCACACGGCGAACTGGTTCGAGGCCGTGCCGCTCTGCTTTGCGTAATCGAAGCTGACGGTCAGCGACGGCCCGCCGGGTCCCGGCAACTGCGTTGTGGGCGCGGGTGCGGCTGGCTGCTTCGTGCAGGCCGCAAAGAGCAACAACAACAGCGCGAGCATTGCAGGAGCAATTCGCTTGATTTTCATGATGCACCTCACGCCCACCACATCTCGCCCGGCGTCTCCTTGATGATCACATCCTTCAGAAGCGCCACGGCCTTGCTCAGGCCCTCGTTCTGGCTCATCAGGCTGTCCTCGTGCTCGATGCTGATGGCGTAGTCATACCCCACCATGCGCAGGTTGGAGACGATCTCCTTCCAGTAGGCGGCGTCCCCGCCGTAGCCCACGCTGCGGAAAATCCACGAGCGGTTGATCTCGTCGCCGTAGGGTTTTAAATCAAGCACGCCGTTCACAGCCGTATTCATGGCGTCGATTTTCGTGTCCTTCGCGTGGAAGTGGAAGATGGCGTCGCCCATGGCGCGGATGCAGGCAACGGGGTCCATGCCCTGCCACAGCAGGTGGCTGGGGTCGAAGTTCGCGCCGATTTCGGGCCCGACGGCCTCGCGCAGTTTGAGCAGGCTCTCCGTGTTGTATACGCAGAAGCCCGGGTGCAGCTCCAGCGCGATCTTGTTCACGCCGTGGGATTTGGCGAACGCCACAAAGTCCTTCCAGTAGGGAATGAGCACCTCGTTCCACTGCCATTCCAGAATCTCGAGAAAATCCGGCGGCCAGGGGCACGTCACCCAGTTGGGGAATTTCGCGCCCTCCCAGTCCCCGGGGCAGCCGGAGAACGTGTTGATCTGGCGCACGCCGCAGGCCTCGGCCAGCAGGACGGTCTCACGCATGCCCTTGTCGAACGCGGCGGCGATGGCCTTGTCCGGGTGGACGGGATTTGCGTGGCAGCTGAACGCGCTGATCTCCATGCCGGCGTCGGCGATGGTCTGCTTGAACGCGGCGAGCTTGGCCGGATCGGCCAGCAGCTCGGCGGGGTTGGCGTGGGCGTTGCCGGGGTAGCCCGCGCAGCCGATCTCGACCATCTCGATGCCGAGGGACTTAAAATAGGCCAGGGCCTCGGCCAGGGGCAGGTTTGCCAAAAGGCAGGTGAATACGCCAAGTTTCATGGGGTGATTCCTCCTATGCGTTATGATAATCGGAAGGTGCGAAATAATTATTACCGGGGTTTTGCTTGCGCATGAGTTTTACAATGCGTTTTTCGGCCTGGGATTTGTTGACGTAGAACGGCAGGGCTTTGTCTCGCAGCACGACGACCAAGGCGTGTACGAACACCGCGATCCACACCGCCGCCCCGATGCCGAGGATGACCGCGGCGATGATGTTTCCCATGGTTACAGCGGCATAAATAGCGTATGCGGCATTGGCGAGAGCCCAACAAAGGTTGAAATAGCCCATTACGCATCGGGTGCATAAAAACGCGGCGCGTTCTTTTACGTTCGTGTAAGTCTTGGGCCGCTTCGCGCGAAGCACATCGCCTGAGCAATATGCGTATACGCGCGGCGTTTCCTTGCCACATTTGCAGCAATGGCCCATGGGGTCGCCCTCCTTTCATATTGTTTCGTCGCTCCGCGATACCCATCCTCACCCGCCCGAGGCGGGAGCTCCTTCCACGGGAAGGAGCCTTGGGGATTAAGCTATGGCTGGTTCTGCATCCGTAAGGTAGCATATGCTTTTGTCGCTTTTGCCTAAACCCCAAGGCTCCCTCCCGTGGAGGGAGCTGTCGGTCTCGGACCGACTGAGGAAGGGTTCGCGGAGCGACGTTTTTGCTTAACGTTCTCCTAAAGGGCGTTCGCCTTCAGCCACTTGGCCCCCGTAGCCACACTCGCCATCTGGTCACCACGGCTCTCGTCTTCGAGCACCAGCCACTCCAAGCCGATCTCCTTCGCCGCTTTTACCACGGTGGCCAGGTCGCAGTCGCCCTCTCCCAGGGCACGGCCACTGTAACCCTTGCCGTCCTTGATGTGCACGCTGCAAATCCTGTCCCTGTTCTCCGTGAGGAACTTCCAGTTGTCCGCCCCGGCGGCAAAGCTCCAGTACGTATCGACCTGCAGGGCGCAGGCCTCCTTGAACATGTCGATGGCCAAAACCTTGTTCCGGAAGGGCTTGAATTCGCCGCTGTGGTTGTGGTAGTAGATGGTGATTCCCTGGGGCAGCGCGGCCGCGTAGGCCTTCTTCAGCACGGTGCAGCTCTTGGCGGTCATGCGGGCCGTGGCGTGGGGCGCGCCGCCGATGCCGATCATGTCCATGCCGAGGGTCTTGCAGAATTCGATTGTCTTCGGCAGGTTCTCCAGCTTCAGGTCGTTCAGGCCCATGTGGCAGCCCGTGGCCACCAGGCCCGCGTCGTCCAGGGCCTTGCGGAGCACCTCGGCGCTCAGGCCGTGGTAGCCCGCGAACTCCACGCCGTCAAAGCCCAGTTCCTTCAGCTTGGGGAACAGCGCGAGGAAGCTCTCCCCGTCCTTCGCGAGATCGCGCAGGGAATAGAGTTGTACGGAAAATTTCATGTGGTTCTCCTTTTGATTTTCAGTGTTGAATTAACCATGAAATAGCATAAGACTAGATCGTCACACCGAGGCTTGCCAGCCACTCCAAAATGCTTTCAAGGATCGTCATGACCTGCTCACTGGAGCTTAACCTGCTAAATACATCCTCAACAAACTGGAGAAAAGGCACTATTACAAGCAGCAACGGCCACAACAGAAGCGTTGTCAGGGGCAAAGGCATAGGTTTATATCTCCTTTCTTAACAGTGCAGGGACGGCAACCTGCCGCCCGCGCACAGCCGCAGGGCCAGAATGATATCTCGGCGCTCTACTCGTCTTCGTTTCTTATCCAAAAAAAGCAACCGGCGCAATCATCCGCTTCCACAGGTTCCATCTGCATGATTTCCCAGCCATCGGCCAGCAGTTCATTCAGGTTGTCCAAAGCGGTTCCGGTTCCCATTGGCAAATAAATAACTTTATCCATAATGATCTCCTTTCACTCACATTCCCCCAAAGACATTCACGGAACGCATGATCAGCAGCGGCACCAGGCCGCCGACCACAACGCCGAACACGATCCAGAACACCACGCTGATAAGCGACCACTTGAGGGCGGCCTTCGCCTTGATGGGCGTCTGCTGGTGGGACGTCGCGTAGATGATGATCCCGACCAGCGGAATGAAGAAGCTCAGGATGTTCAGGCCCTTGTTGGGGACGTCGGGCTCGGGCGGCTGGGCCTGGTAGTAGGGTTGCGGTTGGTAGGGCTGCTGATACTGCTGGGGCTGCCCGTAGGGCTGCTGGTAGGGCTGCTGCTGGTAAGGCTGGGGCTGCCCATAGGGTTGTTGCTGGTAAGGCTGGGGCTGCTCACCCGCCTGCGCGGCGGTTGCCGTGCCGCAAGTGGGGCAGAATTTCACCTCATCGGGGACCTGGTTGCCGCATGTGCCGCAGAACATAACACTATCATCCTTTCATATTTATGTGCATCTTTATGTGCTCCGCACCACCCCCTCGGCGCTTCGCACCGGCCCCCCAAGGGGGGCATCTTGACAAACCGGAAGTATCTTCGCCTTTCCGCACGGAACTTCGGCGACCGTCAGGATGCCCCCCTTGGGGGGCCGGTGCAAAGCGCCGAGGGGGTGGTGCGGAGCACTGCAGGGGCGGCCAGCTGGCCGCCCGCCACAGAAAACAATCGGCCACAGAAAAACCAATTTGTATGTTCGGGTGGCCTGCTGGCCACCCCTACCAGACTAACATCTAAAATCTACCGTCTAACGTCTAAAAATACACCGGCTTGCCCGTCTTCGCGCTCTCGTAGATGGCTTCGAGGATCTGCGTCACCACGATGGCCTGCTCGGGCTTGGTGGGCACCGGGGTGTCGTCGATGATGGCCTTGTAGAAGCCCCGGGCCTCGAGCTCGCTGTTGTCGTTGCTGGAGCCTTCAAAGAACGCCACGCCCCCGGATTTAAAATTCGGGTACTCGATGCACTGGCGGCCATGCTTGACGCTGTTGATGCGCAGCTCGTGGTCCGGGTCGAGCATATCGGCCCCGGCCTTGGTGCCCGCCAGCAGGCAGACCGCCTCGTCCGGCTGCGCGATGTTCAGCGCCCAGCTGCTCTCCAGGCTGATGGTCGCGCCGTCCTCCATTACGATGAAGCCGAAGGCGCTGTCCTCTGTTGTGAATTTTTCGGGGTCCACGTCGCCCCAGGCGTTGCCGATGTTGGTCTGTTTGCCGATCTTCTGGTAGCTGGTGCCAACGACCATCTTCGGCTTGTAGTTGTTCATAATCCAGAGGGTAAGGTCCAGGGCGTGGGTGCCGATGTCGATCAGCGGGCCGCCGCCCTGCTCGTACTCGTTGAGGAACACACCCCAGGTGGGCACGGCCCTGCGGCGCAGGGCGACCGCCCTGGCGTAGTAGATCTCGCCCAGCTCCCCATTGTCGCACATCTCCTTCAGATAGAGGGAATCCCCGCGCCAGCGCTGCTGGTAGCCGATGGTGAGCTTCTTGCCCGTGCGCTGCGCCGCCTCCAGCATCAGCTTGGCGTCGGCGTATGTCTTGGCCATGGGCTTCTCGCACATCACGTGCTTGCCCGCCTCCAGGGCGTCCACCGTGATGAAGCTGTGGCTGCGGTTGGGCGTGCACACGTGTATCACATCGATGCTCGCGTCCTTGAGCAGTTCCTTGTAGTCCACATAGGTCTTCGCGTCGGGCGTGCCGAACTTCTCCGCCGCCTCCACGGCCTTCTCCTCGACGATGTCGCAGAACTCCACCATCTCAACCTCTTTGAGCTTCTTCAGGTTGGGCATGTGCTTGCCGTTGGCGATGCCCCCGCAGCCGATGATGCCTACCTTGAGCTTCGCTGTTTCCGCTGTGGCCATGCAAAAATCCTCCTACAATTTTCGTTTGGGGTGTTGTTGGGTATACCTTTTTTAATTATATACGATTCACGGGAAATTGCAAGGGGTTTGAGCGGGTTTTTTAAGGTTTTCGTCAAGACAACCCGATTGACATCCGCGCGTTTTTGTGATACAATAGAGCGAAAAGAAATTTACTCTCTTTGAATGGGGGTCTTTCGTTGATCAACGACGTTCAGCAGCGCTGCCCCGGCTGCATGCGCCCGTTGGAGGGCGCCGCGCTCTGCCCCGCCTGCGGCTCCCCCGCGGTGTTCGAGCAGGCGGCTCCGTTTTTGCCTTTGCGCGCGACATTGATGCTCGGGCGCATCGGCGTGGGCCGCGCCGTGGAGCAGAACGGCGACGGCATCACCTACCTCGCCTTTGACGCGCAGAGCGGCCAGCCGGTGTGCCTGCGGGAGTTCTTCCCCGCCGCCATCGCCATGCGCGCGCCCGGGCAGCTGAACCAGCTGGTGATGCAGGGCTGCGAGAGCGTCTGGCAGGACTGCGCGCAGAATTTCCTGGAGCTGTGGCGCAAGCTGCAGCGGCTGCGGGGCTTAAGCTCGCTCATCTCCGTCACCGAGGTCTTCGAGGAAAACGGCACCGTCTACGCCGTGTACGAGCATATCGAGAGCATGACCTACCGGGATTTCCTCCTGCGGGGCAAGCAGGGCTACATCTCCTGGGACCGCGCGCGGGCCCTGCTCATGCCGGTGCTCTCCACCCTGGGGCACCTGCACCAGCAGGGGATTTTGCACCGTGGCATCTCGCCGGGCTCCCTGCTGTTCTGCGCGGACGGCCGCGTGCGCCTCTCCGGCTTCAGCATCTGGCAGGCGAGGGCCGCCCACGGCGACCTCACCGCGGAGCTGGCCGAGGGCTACGCCGCCCTGGAGCAATACGGCGTGGAGAACCAGCAGGGCCCTTGGACGGACATCTACGCCTTCGCGGCGGTGCTGTTCCGCAGCCTGATCGGCTCCGACCCCGACGGCGCGGTGGCCCGCCGCCACAACGACCGCCTGATGATCCCCGCCCATTTCGCCGAGCGCATCCCCCCCTACGTGGTCAACGCCCTCATCAACGCCATGCAGGTCTTCCCCGAGGAACGCACCCGCACCGTGGAGCACTTACGCGCGGAGCTCTCCGCGTCGCCGACGGCAGTCGTGCAGTCCGCCGCCTTCCGGCAGCCCCCGCCCGGCCCGGTCCCCGGGGTCGCCGACGCGGCCGAGCCGGAGATCCCCGAGGCCAAGCGCCACAGCGCCGGCGCGGCGGCGGCCAAAACCATCGCGGTCACCATCGCCATAGGCCTCGTGATCTGCGGGGTGCTGGCCTGGTTCCTCTACGGCGACAATATCAAGAGCTTCGTCTCCGGCCTAGTAAACCGCACCGAGACGCCTGTGACCACCGCCGCCACCATTGTGGTGCCCGCGCTGGAGGGCAAGATATACGACGAGGCCCTGCGGCTGGAATTCGAGAACAAGCTGGACCTGCGTGCGGTGGAAAAGCACGACGACAACGTCGAGGCGGGCCGCATCATCAAGCAGGACGTCCCGGCGGGCGCCGAGGTGCCGCTGAACGGCACCGTCGTGCTCACGGTGAGCCTGGGCAAGCCCACGGTGGAGCTGCCCGCCGTAGAGGGCAAGCCCTATGAAGAGGCCCGCGCCGAACTGGAGGCGCTGGGCTTCAAGGTCACCATTGGCGAGATGGACAACGACGGCAGCCAGCAGGCCGGCACGGTCAAATCCGTCACCCCCGCCTCCGGCGAGAGCTATCCCAAGGGCACGCAGGTGTTCGTGGCCGTGTGGGGCAACCCCGACGGCACGCCGCTGGGGGAGGAAGAACCGGAGGAATGACCTAGTGATAGATAAAACCGGGAGGCGGAATGGCCTCCCGGTTCGATTTTAGTTTCGAGCGGACCGCGTCAATCAATGATGCCCGGCAGCGGGATAAAGTTGCTAATCACCTTCTTATTCGCCGCAAGGAAGATCTGCCTCTCCCCGGCGAACTGCGCGCCGTGCCCCGTGAAGGTTCCGCCGTGGTCCGCGGTGATGAGGATCAGCCAGTCCTCGTTGGCGTAGTTTGCCCGCGCCTCCACCGCGGCGATGAGCAGGGCCGCGTCCCGCTCGGAGTCCTTGATGGCCTGCACGTAGGCCGGGTCGGTGTTGCTGAAGGTATTGTCGTGGCCCGCGCGGTCGCAGTACTCCAGGATGCACATGACCATGCCCGCGCCGTCCGGGTCCTGCACCTCGGCGAGGGTGGCGGCAAAGGTCTCCTCGTCGCTATTGGTGTCGGTCCACTTGGCGTTCAGATCATTGGCCTCGCAGTAGGCGATGTCGTTGACATAGGTGGCGTTTTCGCCGTTGAAGTGCTTGTCCCAGGAGACGATGTAGTGCGTCCCCCGCACCTGCTCTTTCTCCAGCAGCTCGGTGAACATGACCTTCGGCCCGTCCGCCGGCTTGGATGGGTCGTTGTTGTTCACCCCGTGGCCCGTGCCGCCGCTCTCCTTGGCCCAGTGCCCGGTGACCATCGTCATCCAGCCCGGGGCCGTGGAGGTGGCCTGCCAGTTGAACTCATACCAGTTCCCGCCGGTGTACATGTTGTAGATGCCCCCGCCGCCCGCCTTGAGCAGCTGCGTGCCGGCCTGGGGGTCGTCCTTGGTGTTGATCAGGGCGTCGGCCCGCGCGCCGTCGTAGCCGATGAGCAGGCACTTGGGCGTCCGGCCGTCGTGGCCGCCCTCGAAGAACTCCAGCACGATATCGTGCACCCGGGTCTGCGGGATGGCGTCCTGGGCCCGGTTGTCGAAGATCTCCGTGCGGTTGAGCTTCGTGATGTAGTCCCCGGGCGGCACGAACTGCCCAACGACGAACAGGGAGCCGATGGTCACCACGAGGCTCTCGAAAAAGCCGAGGATGACGCGGATGGGTTCGAACAGGGATGCCAGCATGATAAATTCCTCCTTGGTTGTGATAATGCCATTATAAACGATGGGAGGGGGAAATGCAAGAGGAATATCACGTAGGCGCCGAGGAATTCCCGCAGCCACATCGTTGCGGCTGGCGACAAAGGGCCGCAGTAACGAGCCTGTATGAAACAGACAAATCTTACTCCCCCCGCATCTAATTTATGGCATTTCGACAAAACATATGTTTCGTATTGTCTTTTACAAGAAAATGCCTTATCATAGTGCGTGTTCAGGCCGAGCCCGGCCGGACGCAAAATTTGTTTTGGAGGAGAACAGAAATGAAGAAACTACTGAGCGTGTTACTGGCAACGGCGATGCTCCTTGGCGCAGGCATGCTGACCATCGGCGCGACCGCCGCCGATTCCCTGGACGCGGCGGTCCCAGAGGAGATCAACGTTGGCTCTGCGCCTGCCGGCCCTGAGCTCACCTGGATGCAAGCGTCCAGTGCGGCGGAACGCGGTGCGGCGGAACGCGGCGCGGCGGATGTCGCGTTCGGCTGGGAGGAGTACGCGGAATTTTTCAGCTATCCGGTGTGGATCCTGCTGCAGACCTCTTTCGCGCCGTTTTGCCTGAAGGATGTCGGCCAGGCGAACGCCGTGTATGGGCAATTCACTGCGCTTCAGGCGGAATGGCGCGGCAGGATCACGAGCGAATCGGCGCTTTCCGATTATCTCAAGGCCCTCGGCAACATTGTGAAGCCCGCGATGACGAAAGACGGCCAGGAAATCTTCAACGCCTATCTTCCCGACTACGCGCTTGTGCGCCTGGTCGAAAAGGCCGGAGGCTTCTATTACGCGATTTTAAGCGAATCGGACGAGATGAAAGCCCTTGCCGGGGAAATGGGCGTCGAAATGTGGCAGCTCGACCAGATTGACACTTATAACGCAGGCAACATCGGCAAGCTGAAACAGTATTTCGCCAACGTCGCCATCGTCGCCACCCGTTACCTGAAAGCGCAGGGCGTGGAATTCCCCGGCGTCCTGGATAATCTCGTCGAGCGCGCGGAATATTATGACGCCGTCGTTCTCAAGCTCTGGGGCCGGGAAGTGATCATGAAGCACTGGTATGACTGGGTGCTGCTGGTGGTCTGCTTCGGCTGGATCTGGATGGCGTTCATCTAAGCCAAGATTTTTCTTGACTTTTCCGCTTTTATCTAATATAATAAAAATAGGGGGACGTTCAGCCGCGTCCCCCTATTTTCTTGCGGGAGGCGCGCCTATGGATAAGCGGGACAAGCTGAGGGAACTGGTCGTCTATATCTTTTTCGGCGTGCTCACCACCCTGGTGAACATGGGTGTGAATCAGGGCCTGGAGCATTTCCTGAAGCCCCGCTGGGGCGACCACAGCTATCTGTTCAGCATCACTATCGCGTTCGTCGTGGCGCTGGTGTTCGCCTTTGTGGTCAACAAGCTCTTTGTTTTCCGTCAGAGAAGCTGGGAGCGCCGCCAGGTTCTGCACGAGGCCTGGACCTTTACGCTGGCGCGTCTTTTCTCTTTCGGGGTGGATTTCCTGTTCACCTTCGCATTTTTCGACCTGATCTGGCCCCGGTGCGAGCCTTGGTTCGCCCCGCTCTGGCTGCGCGCGCCGTTGTCCATTCTGGAAAGAATCAACCCTGAGGACGCGTTCCGCTTCCTGACCAGATATGGGATCGTCGCGGTGCTGGTGGTCCTATTGAATTACATTTTCAGCAAGTGGGTGGTGTTCAAAAAGAAAGAGGAGGAGCCTCAAGCATGAAATTCATCTCCTGGAACGTCAACGGTATCCGCGCCTGCCTGAAATGGGGTTTTAAAGACGCTTTCAACGCATTTGACGCGGATGTGGTGTGCTTGCAAGAGACCAAAGCCGAGGCCGCGCAGGTGGATACCTCGCTGTTCCTGCCCGAGGGCTACAGCGCCTACTGGAGCTCCGCGCAGAAGAAGGGCTACGCCGGCACGGCGGTCTTTACCCGGGTGGAGCCGATCGACGTGAGCTTCGGTATCGGCATTGAGGAGCACGACACCGAGGGCCGCGTCATCACCCTGGAGTTCGGGGAGTTCTACTTGGTCAATGTTTACGTACCCAATTCCCGCGACGGGTTGGTACGCCTGCCGTACCGCATGGAGTGGGAGGACGCGTTCCGCGCCTACCTGCTGGGGCTGGACGCGAAAAAGCCGGTGGTCGTGTGCGGGGACATGAACGTGGCCCACGAGGAGATCGATCTTGCGAGGCCGAAGACGAACCACTTCAACGCGGGGTTCACCGACCAGGAGCGGGGCAAGATGACCGAGCTGCTGGCCGCCGGGTTCGTGGATACGTTCCGTTATTTCTACCCCGATAAAAAAGATATGTACTCCTGGTGGAGCTACCGCGGCGGCGCGCGGGACAGGAATGTGGGGTGGCGGATCGACTACTTCATCGCCTCGAAGCGCTTCACCTCAAGGCTGGCGAAGGCCGGGATTCTGGCCGGCGTGCACGGGGCGGACCACTGCCCGGTTTTGCTGGATATTAGATGTTAGACTTTAGACGGGTCAAAGTCAATCGTGATGCTCTCCCGCTCCAGCGCCAGCTGCGTGAACTTCACCCCCGCCGCCGCGAACATGCGCTTGCCCGCCTCGAAATAAGGGCTGCCGGCGTACTTGTCCGAGAGATAGAGCACCTCCTTAATCCCGCACTGAATGATGGCCTTCGCGCATTCGTTGCAGGGGAACAGGGCAACATAGATCTTGCAGCCCTCCAGGCTGCGCCCGCCCGCGTTGAGGATGGCGTTGAGCTCCGCGTGGCACACGTATGGGTACTTGGTATCCATGTGCTCGCCTTGGGCCTCCCAGGGGAATTCGTCGTCGTCGCAGCCCGTGGGCAGGCCGTTGTAGCCCATGGACATGATCCGGTTCTGCGCGTTGACGATGCACGCGCCCACCTGGGTGTTCGGGTCCTTGCTGCGGTGGGCCGAGAGCAGGG
>Ga0123353_10011860_pt1 | contig 12319 bp, 10 predicted proteins | sample TergutLab28metaG_3_FD_92763 | JGI IMG/M metagenome (GOLD analysis project Ga0123353, IMG submission 92763) | Labiotermes labralis P3 segment gut microbial communities from Petit-Saut dam, French Guiana - Lab288 P3 | ecosystem: Host-associated > Arthropoda: Insects > Digestive system > Gut ... | reverse complement strand
TGAACTGGCACGGCATCGCGCAGCAGGAGTACGACCACCAGCTGGACGCCACGACGAAGTCGTACCTCCAGGCGTACACCGACGGCGTCAACGCCTACCTCGGCGACCACAGCGGCGCCGCCCTGTCCGTGGAGTACGCGGCCCTGTCGTTCAGCAACAGCTACAAGCCGGAGCCGTGGACGCCGGTCGACTCGGTCGCGTGGCTCAAGGCGATGGCGTGGGACCTGCGCGGCAACATGCAGGACGAGATAGATCGCTCGCTGATGACCAGCCGCCTGAGTCAGGCGCAGATCAAACAACTATACCCGTCGTACCCGTATGACCGGAATCGTCCGATTGTCGACGCGGGTTCTGTGAACAAGGTCACTGGTAATTACGAACCCGCGGGCTCGAAGGGTCCGGTGGCGCTCAACAGCACGGTGACCACCCAGCTGGCGGGCATCTCGAAGATCATCGACCAGATGCCGGCGCTGCTCGGTCCCACCGGCAGCGGCATCGGATCCAACTCCTGGGTCGTCTCCGGGCAGTACACCACCACCGGAAAACCGCTCCTGGCCAACGACCCGCACCTGGCGCCGCAGCTGCCCTCGCTCTGGTACCAGATGGGGCTGCACTGCCGCACCGTGAGTTCCGCCTGCCCGTACGACGTGGCCGGCTACACCTTCTCCGGGATGCCCGGTGTGATCATCGGGCACAACCAGAACATCGCCTGGGGCATGACCAACCTCGGCGCCGATGTCACCGACCTCTACCTGGAGAAGGTCACCGCCAACACGTACTTGTACGACGGTCAGCAGGTCCCGTTCGTCACCCGCCAGGAGACCATCAAGGTGGCCGGCGGGAAGGATCGTACGATCACCGTCCGTCAGACCCGCGACGGCATGCCGCTGATCTCCGACCGCGACGACGAGCTTCGGACCGTCGGCCAGGTGGCTCCCGTCACCGACCCGCCCGGCGGCGTCAACAGCGGCTACGCGGTCGCTCTGAAGTGGACCGCGCTCACCCCGTCGAAGACCATGGACGCCGTCTTCGAGCTGGACCGCGCGACCGACTTCGCCCAGTTCCGCAGCGCCGCAGCTGACTTCGCCGTCCCCTCGCAGAACCTGATCTACGCCGACACCAAGAACAACATCGGCTACCAGGCCCCGGGCCAGGTCCCGATCCGTCCCGCCGGCAACGACGGAGCCTGGCCGCAGCCCGGTTGGAACTCGGACTACGCATGGACCGGCAAGTACATCCCGTTCAAGTCGATGCCGTACGAGCTCAACCCTGACCGCGGCTACATCGTCACCGCGAACCAGCCGGTCATCGACCAGAGCAAGTACCCGTACCTGCTGACGAACGACTGGGACTACGGCACGCGCAGCCAGCGGATCAACGACCTCATCGCGTCGAAGATCAAGGACGGCGGAAAGATCTCCATGGACGACATGCAGTCCATGCAGAACGACTCCAGCAGCGACATCGCCAAGCTGATGGTCCCGACGCTGACCAAGATCGCCATTACCAACGACAAGGGTGACTACGTCCGCGAGGCACAACAGCTGCTCGTCGGATGGGATTACAACCAGGATTCCGACTCGGCAGCGGCCGCATACTTCAACGCCGTGTGGCGCAACGTCCTCAAGCTCGCGTTCGGCAACAAGCTCCCCAAGGAACTGCGGCCCGAAGGCCAGTGCCTGAGGGTGCCGCCGGCAGGCCAGACCGGCCCGGTCGACAACCTCGACGGCGCGTCGAAGACCATCGAGGAGTGCGGCGACCGTGATCCCACTGAGGCGCAGCCCGACGGCGGCGACCGGTGGTTCGAAGTCGTCCGCAACATCTGGAACCAGCCGAACAACCCGTGGTGGACGATGTCGACCACCGCGTTCTTCGGCGTCGATACCGACAAGGCCCACCACAGCACGCGCGACCAGCTGCTCGCGCAGGCCATGAAGGACGCCCGCTACGAGCTGACCGCCAAGCTTGGCAAGGACATCAACACCTGGAGCTGGGGTCGCCTGCACAAGCTCGACCTCAAGAACCAGACGCTCGGCACCAAGGGGCCCGGTGTCATCAAGTGGATGCTCAACCGCGGTCCCTTCCAGCTCAGCGGCGGCGAGGCGGCCGTCGACGCCACCGGGTGGAACGCGGCCGGCGGTTACGACGTCGTCTGGGTGCCGTCGATGCGGATGATCGTCAACCTGCAGGACTTCGACAAGTCCCGCTGGATCAACCTCACCGGCGCATCGGGCCACGCCTACAATGCGCACTACACCGACCAGACCCAGAAGTGGGCCAACGGCGAACTCCTGCCCTGGTACTTCTCCGACACCCGCGTCGACCAGGAAGCCAAGGCCAAGATGGCCCTGACTCCATGATCGTCTGATCTGCCCGTCCGCTGAGCCGATGACCGGATCGACCATCGATCCGGTCATCGGCTGAAGTGAAGCACTCCCTCCGGTGTGATCACCGCGTCGACCAGGTGGTCGTGAGCCTCGCGCGGAACGGATTCCACGACCTCGTCGGCGTACAGGAGCACGACGAGCACCGGGCGCTTGCCGGCTGCCTCCAGCCGGGCGAGGACGCGGTCGTACGAGCCGCCGCCGCGTCCCAGGCGCACCCCCGAGCGGTCCACGGCCAGGCCCGGCAACAGGACGGCCGCGGCCTCGGTGACCGCCTGCGGGCCGAGGCGTTCGCCGGTGGGTTCCAGGAGGCCGCGGGCGGTCCGCTCCAGGGTGTCGGGGCCGAGGTACTCCGCCCAGTCCAGGTCGTTGTCGGGCTGCAGGACGGGCAGCAGCACGCGGGTACCCGTGATCCGCAGGGTCTCGATCAATTCATGGGTGCCGGGTTCCGATCCCATGGAGACGTAGGCGGCGACGGTATCGGCTCTTGCCAGCTGTGGTAGGTCCCGTACCCTCGTCTCCAGCGCCGCCCCGGCCACGCTCCGCTCGTCGGCCGTCAATCCGCGCCTGGCTCTCAGGAGATCCGCCCGCAGCGTTGCCTTTCGGGCCCGAGGATTGTCCATACCATCCACAACCGTCACCTATTAGCCAGCATCCATCGAATATTCATCTTCTGCACATTCAGGGCCGCTACAGTGCCCGCCATGACGCACTCACGTACCCGGATCAGCAAGGCTGTCATCCCCGCGGCGGGACTTGGAACCCGGTTCCTTCCGGCGACCAAGGCGACGCCCAAGGAGATGCTGCCGGTAGTGGACAAACCGGCGATCCAGTACGTGGTGGAAGAGGCCGTGTCGGCAGGACTGTCCGACGTGCTGATGATCACAGGCCGCAACAAGCGCCCGCTCGAGGACCATTTCGACCGCAACTACGAGCTGGAGGAAGCACTCACTCGCAAGGGTGACGCCTCCCGTCTCGCGCGTGTCCGCGAGTCCAGTGACCTGGCCACGATGCACTACGTCCGGCAGGGCGACCCCAAGGGTCTCGGTCACGCCGTCCTGTGCGCCGAGCCCCACGTCAGCGACCAGCCTTTCGCGGTCCTGCTCGGCGACGACCTCATCGACCCTCGGGACCCCCTGCTCGCCCGCATGATCGAGGTCCAGGAGCGCCGCGGCGGCAGCGTCGTTGCCCTGATGGAGGTCGAACCCGAGCAGATCCACCTCTACGGCTCGGCGGCCATAACGGCCACCGACGAGGAGGACGTCGTGCGGGTGACCGACCTCGTGGAGAAGCCCGAGGCCAGCCAGGCGCCGTCGTACTACGCCATCATCGGACGGTATGTGCTCGATCCGTCGGTGTTCGAGGTGCTGAAGAAGACCCAGCCCGGTCGGGGCGGCGAGATCCAGCTCACCGACGCGCTGCGCGAACTCGCGCAGCGCGACGACATAGGGGGTCCGGTGCACGGTGTGGTCTTCACCGGCCGCCGGTACGACACCGGTGACCGCGGCGACTACCTGCGTGCGATTGTCCGACTGGCATGCGAACGTGAGGACCTGGGGCCCGATTTCCGGACCTGGCTGCGTTCGTACGTCAATGAGGAGTTGCAAGAGTGAGTGATGGCGCCGACCGCGTGTGGTCCGTCTCCGAACATCTGGAAAGCATCCTGGCGCAACTCAAGCCACTCGAGCCGATCGAGCTGCAACTGCTCGACGCCCAGGGATGCGTGCTGGTCGAAGACGTGACGGTGCCGGTCGCGCTGCCGCCCTTCGCGAACAGCTCCATGGACGGCTACGCGATCCGCGTCGCCGACGTCCAGGCGGCCACCGCCGAACACCCGGCGGTGCTCGACGTGATCGGAGACGTCGCTGCGGGCACCGGTGAACTGCCCACCGTGGGGCCCGGGCAGGCCGCAAGGATCATGACCGGCGCCCCGATGCCGCCCGGAGCCGAGGCTGTCGTCCCTGTCGAATGGACGGACGGCGGCACCGGTGGCGGGCCCGCCGCCGGCATGGCCGCCCACAGCGCCGATCCGGGGGGCTCCGGCGGCGAGGTGCGCGTTCACCAGCCTGCGGATCACGGGCAGTTCGTCCGCGAGCGGGGGAGTGACGTCGCAGCGGGAGAGCTGGCGCTGGCGGCCGGTACGGTGATCGGCCCGCCGCAGATCGGCCTGCTCGCCGCGATCGGACGCGGCACGGTCACCGTCCGGCCCCGGCCGAGGGTCGTCGTGCTGTCCACCGGAAGCGAACTCGTCCAGCCCGGGGAGCCGCTCGGGCCCGGCCGGATCCACGACTCCAACAGCTTCGCGCTCACCGCGGCCGCGCGCGCCGCCGGCGCCATCGCCTACCGGGTCGGTGCGGTCACCGACGAGGTGGAGACGCTGCGCGCCACCATCGAGGACCAGTTGATCCGCGCCGACGTCATCGTCACCAGCGGCGGTGTCAGCGTCGGTGCCTACGACGTGGTGAAGGAAGCCCTGTCCTCGCTCGGCGACTCCTTCGGGGACGAGGGCGACGGGCCTTTCGGGCACGTCGAGTTCCGCAAACTCGCGATGCAGCCCGGCAAGCCGCAGGGCTTCGGCAGGATCGGGCCGGATCGCACGCCGCTGCTCGCGCTGCCCGGCAATCCGGTCAGTGCCTATGTGTCGTTCGAGCTGTTCGTGCGTCCTGCCATCCGCACGCTGATGGGAGCACCGTCGGTTCATCGGGAAGTCGTACGTGCGGTGTGCGTTGCGGCCATCGACGGCTCGCCGGAAGGACGACGGCAGTTCCTGCGCGGACATTACGACCGTAGGACCGGAACGGTCACTCCTGTGGGTGGCTCCGGCTCGCACCTGGTCAGGGCACTGGCCCACGCCGACTGCCTGATCGTCGTACCCGAGGCGGACACCGCCGTCGCGGCGGGCGAGGACGTCGACGTGGTGCTGCTGGACTAGCGTCGAGGGGACGGTGGTGCGGCACCGCTGGGCCACCGGCCCGGGGCCGCCGCCGTGCCGGTACGGTGTCTGCCCAAGAGACCGTCACGGGAGAACGATGAGCAGCGGCCAGCACCACCTCACCCACATCGACGAGGCCGGCGCGGCCCGCATGGTGGACGTCTCCGGCAAGGACGTCACCGCACGCACGGCCCGCGCCAGCGGCCGTGTCCTCGTCGCTCCCCGGGTCGTCGAACTCCTGCGTGGCGAGGGCCTTCCCAAAGGCGACGCACTGGCCACGGCCCGGATCGCCGGCATCCTCGGCGCCAAGCGCACCCCCGACCTGATCCCCCTGTGCCATCCGCTCGACGTCTCGGGTGTCACCGTCGACCTCGCTGTCGCCGACGACGCGGTGGAGATCACCGCGACGGTGAAGACGACCGGCCGCACCGGTGTCGAGATGGAGGCGCTCACGGCGGTCGGCGTTGCGGCGCTCACCGTCGTCGACATGGTGAAGGCCGTCGACAAGGCGGCGGTCATCACCGACATCAGGGTCGAGGAGAAGTCCGGCGGGAAGTCCGGCGACTGGCGTCGGCCATGACCGGACCGACGACGCGGCGCCCGCTGCGGGCCCTGGCGGTCACCGCCTCCAACCGCGCGGCCGCCGGCGTGTACGAGGACCGCGGCGGCCCGATCATCGTCGATGCGCTGAGCGCACTAGGTTTCACCGTCGACGGCCCGCGGGTCGTGCCCGACGGCGAGCCGGTGGGGCAGGCGCTGCGGGAGGCGGTGGAGGCCGGCTACGACCTGGTGGTCACCACCGGCGGCACCGGGATCTCGCCGACCGACCGGACGCCTGAGGTCACCCGGTCGGTGCTGGACTACGAAGTGCCCGGTATCGCGGAAGCGATCCGCGCCGCCGGACGGGAGAAAGTCCCGACCGCCGTGCTCTCCCGTGGCGTCGCGGGGGTCAGCGGACGCACCCTGGTGGTGAACCTCCCCGGCTCCACCGGCGGAGTGAAGGACGGCCTGGCCGTGCTCGCGCCGCTTGTCGTACATGCCGTCGATCAGATCCACGGCGGCGATCACCCGAATGTCCACGCGGATGATCACCAGAATGATCATCCGGATACCGCTCCTGGGAGACCGAGCTGAACGGGTCCTGGCCGGCCGAGCTGGTGGACGGTGACATCACCCTCCGCCCGATCCGGATGCGCGACCAGCGCGCATGGCGCGAGGTCAACCGCCGCAACCGCGAATGGCTGCGGCCGTGGGAGGCGACGGTGCCGCCGGCACCGCCCGGGCACGTCGCCCAGCGGCCCACCTATCGCCAGATGGTCCGCCATCTGCGCAGCGAGGCCCACGCCGGGCGCATGCTGCCTTTCGTCATCGAGTACCAGGGACGGCTGGCCGGTCAACTCACCGTCGCCGGAATCACCTGGGGGTCGATGTGCTCGGCGCACATCGGTTACTGGGTGGACGAGGCGGTCGCCGGGCGCGGGGTGATGCCCACGTCGGTGGCGCTCGCGGTGGACCACTGCTTCCGCCGCGTCGGCCTTCACCGGATCGAGGTGTGCATTCGCCCGGAGAACGGCCCCAGCCGCCGGGTGGCGGAAAAGCTCGGCTTCCGCGAAGAAGGGCTGCGGCCGCGATATCTCCATATCGACGGCGGCTGGCGTGACCACCTCGTGTACGCCCTGACCGCGGAGGAAGTGCCCGAGGGGCTCCTCAACCGCTGGCGGCAGGCCCGGCCCGGAACCGCTCATAAATAAAACGATTGTTCGAAATAGAAGCCAATCGCAAAAAAATCTCGACCTATCAGCCAGATCGTGCGACACACCGGGCCAAATTGCGTATGGCGTGTCTCGATCACCCCTACCGTGTAGCTCGTGAGCAGTAGCGGCCTCATCTACGCAGTCATTGTCGGGGCCTGGGCTGCCTATCTGGTGCCGATGTGGCTCCGTAGGCAGGACGAGCTCAACGAAGCGCGGCCGACGGAACGCTTCAGTACCGCCATCCGGCTCCTGTCCGGGCGGGCGGCAATGGAGCGGCGCGTCGCCAAGGCGCGAGCTGAGCACGGCGAACCCGATGCCGACGTGGACGCGGACGACGCGGAGGACACCGACCTGGGCGGTGCGGTGGACGTCCGCGCCCTTGCCGTGCCCGCGGACGAGGTCCGGCGCCCGGCTCCGGGCCGCCAGACGCCCCAGGTGACGAACTCCCGCGCCCGGGTGCTCGCCGCCCGCCGCCGCACCACCACGCTGCTGTTCGCGGCCTTCACCGTCGGTGCTATCGCCGCGGCCGTCGGCGGCCTCACCCTGCTGTGGGTTCCGGCCATCCCGGCCGCGCTGCTCACCGTGTACATCGGCCAGATGCGCCGCCAGGAGCGTCGCCGTTACGAGGTCCGCCTGGACCAGCGCCAGGCCGCCGAGGCGGCGCGCCGGGTGCGCGCCCGCGCCCAGACGCAGGCGCCACACGCCCGTGAGGAGCGCGCGGTCGTCCAGGAGCCGGCCGGCTCGCCGCAGGCGCGTGCCCAGGCGCCGCAGCCCGCCCCTCCGGCGCCGTCGCCGCGTACCGCCGACCGGCGGGCGCTTGTCGAGCAGACCGACCACGCGGAGTGGGTGGACCAGCAGCGCGCCGAGCAGGCCGCGGACGACGGCTGGGAGCCGGTGCCCGTGCCGCTGCCCACCTATGTCACGGCCCCGGTCGCTCCTCGTACCCCGGGGGGCATCGACCTGGGCGCTCCCGACACGTGGAGCTCCGCCCGGTCGGGCACCACGCCGGCCGACTCGGCGCCGCCGCGCGACCACCGCGGCGCGCCCCGGGAGAGCCGTGAGGCTGCCCGTGAGCCGCGGGAGCAGCAGCCGCCGGTGCGTCGCCCGCGCGGCAGCCGCACGCCGCTCTTCGACCAGTACGCGGACCCCGACCGCCCCCGCGCCGCCAACGAGTGACGGGGGCGGCGCCCGGGCGCGCGTGGACCAGCCGATATGGCGTTCACGAACACCCCCGCCGGGATGCTAGAGTTTTCCTCGTTGCAAGGGCCTGTGGCGCAGTCCGGTAGCGCACCTCGTTCGCATCGAGGGGGTCAGGGGTTCGAATCCCCTCAGGTCCACAACAAGCAGTACGCCGGGATCCCGGTCGGACGGTCATCGTCCGGCCGGGATCTCTGCGTTTGAGGTCTGGTCAGATTCGCGCGCTAGGGGCCGGGCCCGTCGCCGCCCGCCTCAGGCGAGGAGGTAGGCGATCAGTGACAGGGAGGCCATCGACATCAGGGTGGACAGCAGGACGGTGTCGCGGGGGAGATCGGTGTCCAGGCCGTACTCGGAGGCGAAGATGAACGCGTTCTGGGCGGTGGGCAGCCCGGAGCACAGCACGACGGCGAACAAGGCGTGCCCGGTGAGGCCGAACAGGCCGCGCGCCAGCACATAGGCCAGGGCGGGCTGGACGACGGTCTTCAAGGTGACCAGCAGGCGCCGTTGGGTGCGGCCCTTCGGTGACGTGCGGGTGCGGGCGTTGAGGGACATCCCGAGGGCGAACAGGGCGGAGGGCACTCCGGCGCCGCCGAGCGTCTGCAAGGGGGTCGTCAACTCGGAGGGCAGCCGGTCACCCTCGCCCAGGGCGGCGACCAGGAGGCCGGCGGCCGACGCGGCGACCACCGGGTTGCGGAAGGGCAGTTGCAGGATGCGCAGCCACAGCCTGCCGAGGCCGCGGTGGGTGTCGAGGTCGATCAGGATGATGATCAGCGGTGTGATGAACAGCATCTGGAACAGCGCGGCCGCGATGATGAACGACGTGTCGTGGAGGACGTTCACCGCGATGGGTATGCCGAGGTTCGCGGAGTTGACGTAGGCGGCGCACATGGCCCCGATGGACTGGTCGGCGAGGCGCCGGCGGAACACCCAGCGGCTGAGGGCGAGTCCGGTGGCGAAGACGGCCAGCAGGGCCAGCGCGAACGCGGCGACCCCCGGTGTCGCGACGTCGCGGACACGCGAGCGGGACATCGTCAGGAACAGCAGCGACGGCATGGCGAAGGTGAACGCGAAGCGGCCGAGCACGGTCTGCGCCTCGTCGCCGAGGACGCGGTAGCGCCCGGCGAGCCAGCCGAGCGCGGTGACCGTCCAGATGGGCAGGAAGCCGCTGAGCACGGAGCGCACGCCGCCGCCCGCCTAGTGCGGTTGTCGCATGATCGCTTCACTCACGGGCGTCCAGCATGCCGGACGGGGCGATCGCGACCGTGCTCGGGGTGAGGCGCGGTGGCTCAGGGGGGCGGAATCGCAGGCAGCGGCGGGGTGTTGACCGTTCCAGCGGGTCATCCGACGATGTGACCTGAGCCACACTCGCCGTGGAGGGAAATAATCGGGTCTCCATAAGAGCTTGAGATTTCAAGATCTTATGAGGGAGTCGTTATGTCGGTAGACGCAAGTCCGGTGCCCGCCGCCGGCATCCGCACCAAGGTGCGTGTTCCGCTCCGGTTCCCCGACGGGTGGGGGACGACGGTGGACGTCTTCACGTTCACCGGGCTCGCCGACGGCAAGGAGCACCTCGCCCTGGGTGTCGGCGACTACGAGAAGGCGGAGGTGCCCCTGGTGCGGCCGCACTCCGAATGCCTGACGGGGGACGTGTTCGGCTCCGAGCGATGCGACTGCGGACCGCAACTGCGCGAGGCGGTGGAACGCATCTCCGCTGTCGGCGGCTACCTGCTCTACCTGCGCCAGGAAGGCCGCGGTATCGGCCTGTACGCCAAGCTCGACGCCTACGCCCTGCAGGACCAGGGGCTCGACACCTATGAGGCCAACCGCGCCCTCGGGCGCGGTGACGACGAGCGCGACTACACCGCGGCGGCGCAGATGCTCGCCGCGCTCGGCGTCGGTGAGATCACCCTGCTGAGCAACAACCCCGACAAAGCGGAGCAGCTCGCGCGGCTCGGTGTCGGCGTGGTGGAGCAGGTGCCGACAGGCGTGCACATGTCCGCGTCGAACGTCCGTTACCTGCGCGCGAAGGTGGAGCACACCGGTCACACGCTGGCGCTGCCGGCCTGACGGCACACATAGGGGGACCCCAACCGGAATCAGGGGGTTGAGCCTCGGATGCGTGATACGGCCCACGATCGAAACGGTGGCGTTTCGATCGTGGGCCGACTACTCTCTTAGGTGTACGACATCGTTTCGACAGTGCATATGGCACGAGCGTGCACGCAGGGAAGACAAGGAGGACTGGTCATGTCGCCGGAGGTAGCCGCGCGTCGTACCCGTCTGACTCCCGAGCGTGAACGGGAGCTGTACACCGCGGTCATCGAACTCCTGCGGGAAGTCGGCTACGAGGCGCTGACCATGGACGCCGTCGCCGCGCGCACCCGCGCGAGCAAGGCCACCCTCTACCGCCAGTGGAAGGGCAAGCCGGAACTGGTCGCGACCGCGCTGCGGCACCACAAGCCGGTCTCCCTCGGGGACATCGACACCGGGTCGCTCAAGGGTGATCTCCACGAACTCGTCAGAGCGCACGACGAGAACGAGATCAAGCGCGACCAGGAGGTCATGCGCGGGCTGGCACACGCCGCGTTCCAGAACGAGGACCTCTTCCGGGCGCTGCGCGAATTGCTCATCGAGCCGGAACTGGCCAGCTTCCGCGACCTGGTGCAGCGCGCCGTGGACCGCGGCGAACTGGCCGCGGACAATCCGGCCCGCGACTTCGTCCCGCACCTGCTGTTCGGTGGCGCGCTGGCACGTCCGATCATCGAGGGCATCGATCCCGATCCCGTGTACACGCACCGCTACATCGATGCCGTCGTCGTCCCCGCGCTCGGGTTGTCCTGACCCATGGGGCGGCAACCGTTGATCCGAAGACATTCCTTCTGAAGAAGTCCCTTCCGAACAACACACCATCGCACCACCGCTCCACCTGACACGCCGCTCTCGTCGTCGGGCTGGTTCCTCACGCCCATATCCGCCTCCTTTCGACGGGAGCTCCTGCCTCCATGGCCACATTCCTGTACCGACTGGGCCGATTCGCCTTCCGGCGAAGGCGCTATGTCGTCCTCGTGTGGGTGGCGCTGCTCGCCCTCGCCGGTGTCGGCGCCGCCACCGCGCCCTCGGCGCCCAGTGACAACTTCACGGTTCCCGGCACCGAGGCGCAGCGCGCCTTCGACCTGCTCCACGAGCGCTTCCCCGGCACCAATGCCGACGGTGCTTCCGCGCGCATGGTGTTCAAGGCCCCCAACGGCCAGAAGATCACCGCGGGACCCGCCAAGGCGGCTGTCGAGAAGGTCGTCACCGATCTGAAGAACAGCCCGCAGAAGGCCACCGTCGCCGATCCGTTCACCGCTGACGCGGTCAGCAAGGACGGCACCACGGCCTACGCGACGGTCACCTACACCGCCAAGGCGACCGAGATCACCGACGCCACGCACACCGCGATCGAGGACGCCGCGCAGCACGGCAGGGACGCCGGGCTGACGGTGGAGACCGGCGGTACCGCGCTACAGGCGTCACCGGAGACGGGCAACAGCGAGGTCATCGGCATCGGTATCGCCGCGGTGGTGCTGCTCATCACGTTCAGCTCGCTGGTCGCGGCAGGACTGCCGCTGCTCACCGCGATCATGGGGGTCGGGGTCGGCATCGCGTCGATCACCGCGCTCGCGACCACGCTGGGGTTGTCCAGCACGTCGTCGACGCTCGCGTCGATGATCGGACTGGCGGTCGGTATCGACTACGCGCTGTTCATCGTCTCCCGGCACCGGCACGAGTTGATGGAGGGCCGCGACGGCGAGGAGGCGGCCGGACGGGCCGTGGGCACCGCCGGCTCGGCCGTGGTGTTCGCCGGCCTGACGGTACTGATCGCGTTGGCCGGGCTCGCCGTGGTGAACATCCCGATGCTCACCAAGATGGGGCTGGCGGCCGCGGCCACCGTGGCGCTCGCGGTGCTCATCGCGCTCACGCTCATCCCCGCGCTGCTCGGCTTCGCCGGCCCCAAGGTGCTCACCCGCAAGGTGCGCAAGGGCCGTGCCCGGGACACGGACAAGCCCAAC
>Ga0123353_10011857_pt1 | contig 12322 bp, 7 predicted proteins | sample TergutLab28metaG_3_FD_92763 | JGI IMG/M metagenome (GOLD analysis project Ga0123353, IMG submission 92763) | Labiotermes labralis P3 segment gut microbial communities from Petit-Saut dam, French Guiana - Lab288 P3 | ecosystem: Host-associated > Arthropoda: Insects > Digestive system > Gut ... | reverse complement strand
TTTTAATTTGTGGATTGGTCCAGGTTATATTTTTGAGCCTTGTAGTTAATTTTTAATTTTTTTATTGCCATTTTCCTGTTAACTACCCTTGGACTAGTTATGTGCTCAGGTACACATCAGAACAGTTTACTGTGACTGTGGTGCCGAGTGATTGAGAGTAACTCAATCTAAGAGGTTTACCAGGTTAGGTGCTTCCTAAACTAGATGATCTACAGATGCTTCTTTGCCTTAAAACAGAAACACAGAAAGGTTGTCCTTGTCTAATAAATTAGATGATGGACAAAGTCCCAAACAAGAAGATTTTGTCAGGTAACTTCAGTAATGTTCTGATCTCCTTTTTGGACTTCTCGATGCCTGAATATGGAATTGACAGACTGTCCTAAAACGATCATAGGGAATTACTACTCCATGCTGCATAATATCCCAGAAGATACTAGATGATCTGTTGTCAGAAGAGCATAGATCTCATGTGATGATTTGGAGATGCAGGCCTTGGTTTGGTTCCACATGGTCTGGATTAATGCAATCCAGTTTGGCACGGTTGGGTTTGGCACTTCATATGTGAATTTAACATGATCTCACATGTTCACACACCAAATTTAAGATAAAAACCTCATCTGGCATTTGAGTAAATACAGTATTTTAGTTACTATCATACTTAAACAGCATTACCATTTTCCATGATTCATGTAATACTGGCACCCACTAATTTCAAAATCTGACAGTAAAGTGACTATTGTTTTGTATGTATGTGGAGCATGGTTTCTTATATTGAGTTCCAGTGTTCAGATTCTCCGGGAAAATATATGAACCTCAGGGAAAGAATTAGACAGATGATGGAGTAAATTATGTAATAGAGAACTTTGTGACGTAATATCTTTTTGTTGTAGCTAACAGAATAAGGTTAGAATATAACAGCTACAGGGTTCAGACGGAAACAAAATGTCCATGCCTCTCATAAAGTAAATCACAACATGTGGATATTAAAGTGGATGGCACTTGGGGAAGTTAGTAATATAAAGTGGACTTAACTGGCTTTGGATATGTGAGCTTCTGTGTTAAGAATTTTATACTGTATAATTCTACAAGATGCATACAGTTAGTAAATGTACGGCAGTGAATATTTCTTACTCTTGGTTTTCAAGCAGACAGACTGACAGAAATATGCAAAAATTTCAAGTTCCATTTTTCCTTTACACAGGGATGATACTCCTTACTTCATATCTATACTTGAAGAAATACAATACAAACCATTTATTTCTGTTGTTACTTTTTTCAATTTCTCCTCATTTATCAAATTCTGCCTTCTTTCTTGCTCCTGCTGTCTCACTTGCTCTGCTAAAGTTTCAATTTGCAATGCATTAAAATCGACCTGAAACAAATAAAGACTGGGTAAACAGTAAACTGTCAATGAAATTACCAGCAGAATAATGGTTCAACAGACAGAACACATAAATTACTGCAATTATGATATACAAACCAAACAAATCATAATAAACTTGCCTTCAAACCAATTCATTGTCATTAAGCCACTTTTCAATATATTCACTTAGACATTAATTTAATTTTAGATCAGAACAAACATATTCCACCAACTTTATATTGCATTTTTTGCTGCATACTCTCAGTATTAGCCAGTAACACAACCAACAAAGCACAAAAAAGGTTGTTGATCACAATGATAGTAGTACAGCTGTGACTAACAACATTTGTGTGCTGTGTTGGTTGTATTAACTAAATTCCAACAGATTTAATATTCATTATATGTGCCTTTAGGTCTGGGGATGTCAGAATTTTTTCAAAATCAGAAGGGCTCAAAGAAAGGAAAAAATGCGAAACACCAGTTCTAGTATTATAATTAACTGTCATTTGAGAGTTGCAAATATACCCAACTGAAAACTATCACAATCTTAAATTTGTTGGTCTTATTTATACACAATACTTTACCTTCTTGCAGTTTTTAAGGAAGTTATAACCAAGTTGCAGTTTTTTATATCCATCTCCATACTCCTTATTCCAGTCCTGTATGCACTTCAATGACATATGTTTAAGATTTAGAGCAACAGATCTAGGAGGAGGGAGAGGTTTGTTATAGCTAGTTTCACATGTTAGTTCCATCATGTGTTGCAGGTTAGAAACCAGCAGCTCTCGAAAGCAGTGAGATTTCCTGCAAAAGATGAATTTCACTAGTTAAATAAGGTATGAGGAGAATAAAGAATAACGCAAATTAGCACCCAGAGCAGCTTAGTAAATAAAGTCACTGGCTTGGCAATAAGAAGTTAACTTAATGAACCAATATCATAGATCTTCAAAATAAAGTATGTACTTAATACAATCAATGCTTTGCAGAACCTATGTACTTTTGCAATAATTTGCCAACATGACACAAACCACCAAATGTGACTCACAAATAAATAAGATGTATATTTAAGTATGTGTACCGTAGTAAAATATAAATTTTTGACAATGGATTTACATGAGTAGTATCCCCAACACTTACTGGTTTCACCTGAGGACAGGAGCAGGTAGTTCCTTAAACTTAAAATTTGTTTTGAATATTGATGACAATGAAAAAATTCCTTGTAAATGTTGGTAATATTACTCAAGTTTCCTGTTACTTTGAATTGTAATAACCACTAAAGCTGCATATCTGGCATTCTGCAATGCATTAAATAAGTACACTAGGTTCTCCATAACACCACTAAGCTTTTAAATATCTTGGGTTTGATTAATTACATTTTGGAAATGCATCTAAATATTCTCAGAAACTTAATGATGACAATTCTTGTGTTTAGATTTTCAGTTCAAAGTCCCTTCTCCGCCCTTCCCAGTGAACATTTAATGCCACTTACGCTGGCAAACAAGGACAAGGCGTTGGTAAAGCAAATTTTATGTTAAATATCCTGTTGTGTTACATAGGAATTCTGGAAGCTTAAATACAGTCAACACAACAAATATATGTTAGTATTAATCTATTTAAGGCAACATGTATCAAACAGCAATGGTCATCTTAAGACCATCAAAAACAAAAAGGTGTACTATACAACTGCATTATTTAGTGTTGGACATCCGAATTTTACACATTGTAAAATACATGTTACTATGCCATTACCACTGGCAAAGCAGCTGAGGAAATGACTGAAATTCTGTCAATGTGTGAACCAACAATTACAAATTGGGTCCAATACTCGTATAACACACGGGCTTTTAAGACATCTCTTCTCAGAGATCACATTCGCAATTTGCCTGCTTAGTTTAGTCTGGAATAAATCATATTTAGATAGCTGATTTCTCTTATGAAAGCACAATCCTCAGTCCTTAGTAAAAAGGGTTCTTAGGTTAGTTTAGCTCAGGTTAGAAGTCAGTGTTGACCTTTAATATGACAGTCTGGCCTGTAATCTAGAGTCCAAATAATTTGTTTTACCTAAAGAGTTCATCACATATTTGAAAGGCACTGAAGCGAATCTCCGCGTGTGCTCTCCCAAGCTGATACATAAGTAAATGGTAGGCATGTTCCACATAGCCATCAGAAATCCTGCAACAGGAAAAGCATGATAATATACAGGCTATACAAAAAATGATTACAGGATTCAAATATTATGTATGCAAAGTGTAACAATATGCATACTTGCAAATATTCTTTAATTTTTTAAAAGTATCTTTATCTAATACTTTCTCCCCAGAGTGCGTGAGAGTTTCCACATAACCTCCCAGCTGCCTGCAGAGACTACTATCTAACGGTGAAGACATATCGAATCAGGAACCGAACCATTTCACCTGACTTTTTTTCTGCACAGGTAAAGGCGTTGCTATTTACAATGTTATACAACATTGAGAAATTTCCAACAGCTTGCCTAGCGTGGCCATATTGAAAATGTTATTGCCAACATTCTTCTGGTCGTGTTCACAAAATCTAGTAAGCTAAGGTTGCAATACGATGCCAATTTAATCGGTTGGGTGCAAAACACGAGTTACCAATCTCCCCACCCGACGAACAAACAAAATGACGGAAGGTTGTTTAGCGTGTTTGTACGTGTGTGTCGGCTGTCAAAATATTTATGTCGTTAAAGAGAAAGACTGCTCCTAAAATGGAGTTATTTCGAAGTGATCAGTATTACATATTTGTAAACGGTGAATATGGTTTGTGGTGGGATCGGAATACGGGTGGATTTGAAGCTAAAACAGGTAACATCAGGGTTGAACCACTCCCATTTTAATGTCATTTGACATTACGTCAATTTGATGTTAGAAGTCATAATGCAGGATACAGAAATTTTGTATTGAGACTGCACTTTTAATCATTTATCGAAAGCACCCCTTTTCTTTTGCTGATTTTTAGCCTGGGACTTGGCATCTGCCGATAATCCAGAATGCCTAGGTGTCTTGTATGGTATCGTTGGTAAAATTGAACTGCAGGCCGTTGTGGACAGCCGTTTGATGCTCATAAAGGAATGTGCACCAGTCGGAGACTTGCCCGGTGGTAAAACTGTTTACAAGATTAAGTCAGTAACATTTTTACAACTTGGACCAGCAGGCGATTCTGCAGACCTAGGGCTCCAACCATGTAAAAAACACCAGAACAACAAAAATGCTGGCCCTTCAGGTGGTGGTATTTTTGATATCCACCAAAAGGCTGCATTTGTGAAGACTTGGGGGACGATTAAATCAGCTACTAACACAATAAAAAATACAACTCAGCAAGCAGCAGCATTAGCAACATCTCAGGTGAATATTCTGAATAAGTGGAATTCCACATAACCCATGTGCTCGGCACTTGAACTTATATCTTAATGCATTAACTTTGTACCCAAATGCCATTTGTATATGTGAATTCAAAATACTTCTACCACCTCAAATGGAAGAAATTTGTAGGTGGAAGCTAGCTGTGGACTGGGCATGACAAGGTTTGTTTATGAGTGTGGTTCAGCATGTGCTTTCGTTTGATGTAGAGTCATCTGTTTTGTGTAACTGGTATACATTTTTCATGTGACTAGACTGGCCTGGTCTTCCTTCAGTTATTGCAGTTTACATGTTTGTATGTTATTAAAAAACAGTTTTACAACAAATAACTCCTGAATATCAGCTGGAGGAGTAGATGAACTACGCCTATATTTTACAAAAAAGCAAACAAGGTAAATATATAGATAAATAAATAAAAGTAAATAAATCCCAGATGTCCCTAAAACTGATGTTTATTTAAGAAATATTTGGATTGCTAGTGTATGTGTGTGTGTGTGTGTGTGTGTATGTTAAGTCAGAATGATTCTTTTTTTTTTCAAGGATAATTGTAGGTAAGGAAGGTACACAACCACAGTTTCTTGTATTTTTGACTAGAACTGAACGTTTAAACTCAAATGAAAATAAACTCCTAATATGCCCATATCCAATTTTGACAGTGATAAATATTGTTATATCCAAACCTGAGATAAATGGTGGAATGGAAAGTATTGGTACAGTTTATATACTGGAATATGTTGCTGTGTCTGAACCATTCATTTTGTTAGCATACTTACAGGCTGTGTAACTACTGCCCCTGGTTGTGGGGTGGCCAAAAAGTCAGTTAACTACAACATTCTCAAATATGAACGGGATTGTTTAGGTTTAAATTTTTTTAATGCCAGTATGAGTCAGCTGTATGGATTGTGTGTTGTGCTTTGAATGTAGAAGATTCATTTGAAAGAATTTTTATAAATTCAGTAAGTAATAAAGAAATTTACAGCTTATTTTAATGTACGTTTTAATAATTGGTTAACAGATTTTATGCCACTCTTTATATGCATACTGATGATATTGCAACGAATGTGATAACATTTTTTTGAGTCAAGAGTGTGTCATTCCATTCCTTATCATCATGATCTACTATACCTACATTTTTATTTATTTGCAGTTGCAGCAGATGTTATATCTCATTACCACCACCCCCAATTATTTGATGTTTTGACTTAGTTTATTTACAAGTGTATGTTCATTACATCACACTTTTTTAAGGCTTTTTCAAGCGGAATTAAGATAGGGAACTCAGTGTTCTTGTAAAGAATGATTAGTTAGTGCCTGGAAAGAATTGGAGAGAAAATATTTTAGAGAGAAATGGTTTAAGGAAGACATTTTTTGTTTTATTGTAAATAGTTTTCATGAATGAAACTGGAGTTTCCAGAACGTTACATAGTGTGATTAAAAGAGGGTGTGATTCAGGTTTCCAAAAGTTGGTGTGAGTGAGGTATTATACATTGTATGTTGAGTACTGTAGGGAAGAAGAACTTGCTCAATAGGATGTTGAGAAATGTTAAAACACACTGGATCAGGAAACACTGTGACTTTGTGGAAACTTATTTATATCATTACCTGTAATTAACTGTTATCTTAGCATGTTTTTTTTCACAGTTAACTCTGCTACAGTGTTTCTGAAAATGTGGGCTGTAGATTGTTCGTGGTCCATGAACTGTTTTTCATTGGTCCTCTGAGTATTGGAAGAACAAACTGTTATTTTCATGCTGCATTAACACTGAATTAACCAATTAAATTTTTGTTAAATCTGGACATACGCTACATCCAAATTTTTAATGTTATGTCGTGATTTTACTTTGAGATATGCTTGGTGTGTTGTGAAACACTGAAGTTCATTCCATTAATATTTAGGCCCACTGAGTGGTTTTTGAACATACATATTGGTTTTCAACATCACAATTCTGGAAAACATTGCTTAATGTCAAGAACCAAATAATTTTTACTGCTTATATTGAAATTAACATAATATGAGTCACATGTGTTAGAATCACAGATTTGGTGAGTTTTTATGTTCTTTTACATTTATTTTGTGTTATTGTACTCATGTTTCATGAAAGTGCTGTTGATGTCATTGTTCATAGTATTCAAAACATTTGGAGAAGAAACATGTAAATTACACTTAGTAATGCTAAATTATTTATTGGCACAAAACTAATATGTGAACTTTAATTTAGCTGAGTATTTTATAATTGGACAGATTGAACAGATTATGTACTTGATGGTACTCTGCTGAGTTTATTATTGTTTATGGTTTCACATTGCTTTCAGTAGCTCAGACTGTGCAGTGCTGATTGGTGGGGTGATTGATGAATAATGAGTTGAAAGGATGTAGGAGGAATCATTCGTGGCGTAATTTGAGGTTCAAATGTGACAGTTGCGTGGAAGGACTGTGTAGTAACACAAAACTGTAGAAATATCTGGTGTCTCAGCCAATATTTGAACTGGACATTTCTGGCTTAGGTCGTTAAGATAAACATATGCTACAGTGACATGAGAAATATATATATATATAATTTTGGTTTGATATGAATAGGATTTTATAGTTACATCTTTATATTTGATGATTCAAATTGGAATTATTGTATTATTTACATAACAGAATAAGTTTTGAAATAAATTGCTTTCAGGCTGAGAGTGTAAAAACTTCACAGTGATACAGTTAATCTAAATGCTTTGTTGTACCATGTAGAACATTGTTGTTGTAGGAAGGAGAAGTATTAACTTACTAGAATAACAGTTCTGAAACCGGAATTTACCTTAGTTGCATTCAGAATTAAATATCATTTTTTTTTTTTGTTGATGTTCCATAATGTATAAAGAGCTTTTGATCCTGGGGTATATAACATAACATTTATGCACCAAATGTATTCAGAAATGCAAAGGGTGGGTTGAAAGTTAGTCCTAAATCTGGATAATTATGACTGTCTTTTGCTTTTCTTCTCTTCTCTGCCTCTGTCTTCTGCTCCCTCCATTCATGAAGACTGATGGTGTGTCAACCTAAAAATCACTGATCTCTGTCTGCAATAAAATTATAATGATGATGTGTGAAATTATGACAACGCAGAGCAGTGGCCGAGTTCTACAAGTGTTCTCTGTAGTTAGTACCTAAATTCTGATGTTTGGGAGTTTCTGCAAGAATGGTCTCCTTTTGTTCTCTATCATAATTCTTAAGAAAAATGCTTAGATTGGAGAGCTTTTAAAAACCTGTATGTTGTTGACAAGCAATAGCAGAAATTTTATTTGTGAAATAAAAAACAATAGCTATATTCTGATTTTTTTTTTCAGTCTCACAAGTATAGTTGCTTGCACCAAAGTATTAGATACATAAGAGAACACTTTTATAATGATTCTGAAAATGAGATTTGATAAAACTTACAGGTGAAAATAGGAAAACGACGAGATAGCAAAGACCGTGAGAAGTTTGAACGTCGGATACTGGAAGAGCTGCAACGAATATTCACAGAGACAGATTCTTTCTATTACTGTTTGGATGGTGACCTTACAAACTCTTTGCAGCGGCAGTGTGATCTGAAGGAAAAAAATAAAGAGTTCTTGAATAACAAAGGCCTTTGGAGAACTGTTGATGATAGATTTTTCTGGAACAAATTCATGCTGCAGGATATCATATCATTGGATGTAAGTACTTTTTGGGCAGTTTTATTGATTACAGTTGGTTTTGTACAATGTAATAGTATGTTATTAAGTATGAGTATATTGTTTATGAAGGAATTAAAGTTATGCATTTTCTTTCCAGTGTCCTCTGGCAGATCCTTGGATAGTACCAATTATTCAAGGTTTTGTACAAATTGAACATTGCAAAGTAGCAATAGGATTTGATCCAGCAGTTAATGAAGCCCTTGAACCAAGATATGAGGTAAGCCAAACATATGCGTGCGTGTGTGTGTGTGTGTACACGTGAGGGTGGGAGGGGGTTTGGAAAAACAAAATATGGTGATGACGTTTTAGATGGAAAACCTCATGGGAGGGAGATGCTTTTGGCATATAAATTGTAAATGTGAAAATAATAATATTTAGCTGATTATACAGAAATACATTGAGAAATATGACGTCCTCCATTTTCATTTTTCAGTAGTTAAATATTTTGTGTTTCATGACTTGGGTTATCGGCCTGTTTGGCTTATGATCTAGTTTCATGAATTGTTATTTATCACTGATGAGTTACAAAATATTCAGTAGTATAACATTCATAACTGCAGAACATTTGCCTAATGAAATAACAAAATATTTTGTCTTTATTGTGATCTGTTACTATAGACATTCACGCTGAGTCTGATCTCCCGTCGCAGTCGCTTCCGAGCTGGTACTCGTTACAAGCGACGTGGGGTTGATGAGGATGGAAAGTGTGCCAACTATGTTGAGACAGAGCAGATAGTGTCTCATCACCACCACCAAGTATCTTTCGTACAAGTTCGAGGTTCTGTTCCAGTATTTTGGTCACAGCCAGGTTATAAGTACAGACCCCCACCTCGCATTGATAAAGGTAAGGCAATTCATCTGTTTGATAACATATTATTACTGTAGTTCTAAGTAATTCAAAATAATTTCGGTTGTTTTGAAAATTATCATCTGGAGATGACTTTCACATATGGAAGACAGCTGAAAATATAAAAGCAGACATGTTTCTCCAGTGTCAATTATCTGTAGGGTTAAAGCTGTTACTGTTAGATATTACATGCCTTGGAACTGGACGGATGTTTTTGGAGTGACCTGAGCACATGAAACTGTCTCAAGTTTAGTACTAATTATGCACTTTTGGTATTAACAGTGTTGAAGCTTCAGGTTCTACTACCACAGTTTGTTAGTTAATTAATAGATTAACTGATACATAAAACTTTGTATAAAATTTATTAAAAAGACCAACAAATGCACTTTGGTGTTGAGTATGTAATTTTATCATGCAGTGACCACTGATTTGTTTTGGCTACTCATGTGGCCATCTTCAGGGTGGTGGGTGCAAGAATACAGTTATAATAGTGTTTCAGGATCATTCCACAGTTAAAATCATATGATTTTGGTTAAAGTTCCAGTTAAATAGTGAAACATTGATGAGTGTAAAATATTATAAGTTAGAAAAGGTTGTCTGGAGTGATCCTGACATACTATAAATATATTTGTATGCTTGCACTTACCACCCTGAAGATGCACAAGTGGCCAAACCATGTCGTTGGTCACTGCGTAATAAAATTACATTCATAAGACCAATGTGCATCTGTTGGTCTTTCAATAAATTTTGTACATCTAATTAATGCATGGAATATGGAATGTATCAAACTGATATAAGACTTTAAGTTTTCGCTGAATGGACTACCACTTTACATTGAGGACCAGACACATTTTTGGATTTATCTTGGTGAATATTGTTTACAGTGAGAAGACATATTTTGTTTCTTTATTCTTTGTATAACGCCTTGGCCTTTAAATTTGACTTTATGGGTTAAAACATGATATGTGGGGTGAAGGGTTTGGCATACTCTGTATGTCTGATGAAGAGTGGTGCTGAAGTAAGGTAAGGAGTTGGTTGACCCTAATTCAGTAGTTCCCCAACTTCACCTGGCTACAGAATAATTCCTTCAACATCACAATACTGGACCCCTGTCTGAGAAGTGTTTCTCCAATTATTGCAAAAGCAAAGATGAATGTGATGCTACACAAAGAACTTTCTTTCCAAAAGGCACACAGGAAGATATGTGAAGTGAAATCTGCTCACATCGCTGGTTGTGGTGCCTTCCTAAAGAAGGCATGACTTCACATCTCAGAAGACAGAAATATCACAACTAGCGTATACTTATGAAGCAAAGAAATAAGGTCTCACCACTATTGATTGTTTTTTTTTTTTGAAGATGTAAAATAATACTGGCATGCTCTTTATGTTTGTGAACCCCCTTGAAATGTTTTTTCTTAATTAAAAGGGGGTTTTTACACCACATTTTGGGACCTTTGTCCTAACAGAATGAACTTTTTCTGTTTAGGGGAAACAGAAACACAGGTGGCTTTTGAAAAGCACTTTGCAGAGGAAATAGCTGTTTATGGACCAGTCTGCATTGTGAATCTAGTGGATCAGACCGGAAAGGAGAAGATAATTTGGGATGCCTACACCAACCATATCCTAGCATATGATAGCCTAGACTTAACTTATGCCACGTTTGACTTCCATGAGTATTGGTGAGTGGGAATGTCAGTTATGTAATATACTTTTACAGGTGTGTAGTCACTGGGTAGACTAAGTTGGTTTCTTATACACCTTATACATTGAATTTATCATTAAAAACTTAGTTACTTTTCTGCTTGTGGTTGTTGTATCTTGTCTTTTAAGTCATCACATACTTCATGAATTGTTAGAAAAGTGGTGACATTGCTCCCTTCATGTAATTTTGTACACCAGTTAAAAAAAACAGGTATATATATATTATTTGACATTTATACTTGTCATGAATTATTCTTCCATGCACGTAATTAAAAACTTGTGGTAGATAATGTGGAAAACCTTGAACTTTAGTTGAGCCAAATTAACATTTTAACCCACTGAATTATGTAACAGTACCAGCTGGAGTTTAAATCAATATGAAAGTTGAAGTGATTTCATGGTAAATCATATGTAGTACTGTATATATAGAATTTCTGCAAGTTGTCTTTGTTTTCAGCCGAGGTATGCATTTTGAAAATGTGTCAGTATTAGTTGCTAGTCTTGTGGACATTATCCGGGATATGAGCTACTGCTGGACTGACAAGGAAGGCCGGATATGTAGTCAGAAAGGTGTCTTCAGAGTAAACTGCATCGATTGTCTTGACCGAACGAATGTTGTGCAGGTAGGTTCATGAAGACTGTGTCTTAAAGAAGGGATTTTCATTTAGTACAATGTTGTGATGTAGAGAAGTGACCTTGATTTCTATCAAACATAAATAAGATGGTATGAGTTTTCAGGTTTTTGTGGCAGTGTACCTGAAGTGGTGGTATTTTGGGTTTTAACACCATGTAGTATACTGGGTGGGGCACACCATGGTGCATTTGATTAAGGCACTGCTCTACATGCCAGAAGGTTGTGGGTTTGATTCCTGATGGTGTCATTGGAATTTTTCATTGACATAATCCTTCTGGCTGCGCTATGGCCCTGGGGTCGATTCGGCCTCTAACAGAAATGAGTACCAGGACTTTTTTCTGGGAGGGGGTAAAGGCGGCCGGTTCCTGAAACCCTCGGGGCCTGTACAAGGATTGCTTTACCTTTTTTTACCTTTTTTGGGTATACTGGGTTCTGACATTTCAGAGGAACATGTCGCTTCCCTTGTCACGTCCAGTGAATTTGGTTCAGGTGGATGCTGACATTTAGATAAATTTCAGTCACCCTGAAGGAGGAGGCGGCATGTTTTATGGAAATGTCAGAAAGACTCAATTATGCTTACTTACTTCCTCCATGGTGCCGAGTCCTTCTTGAGAAGCTAACTGGTTTGCAGCTAGTCAAGAAATTCCCCGCATTTCATGGAACCCGAAGGTTCATTACCGTACTCACAAGCGTCCGCC
>Ga0123353_10011853_pt1 | contig 12323 bp, 8 predicted proteins | sample TergutLab28metaG_3_FD_92763 | JGI IMG/M metagenome (GOLD analysis project Ga0123353, IMG submission 92763) | Labiotermes labralis P3 segment gut microbial communities from Petit-Saut dam, French Guiana - Lab288 P3 | ecosystem: Host-associated > Arthropoda: Insects > Digestive system > Gut ... | reverse complement strand
GTTTTAGTAATTAAGCCTTTGATGCGATCGACGTCGGCAATATTACGCAGGGTAAAGACACGTTCATTGTCCGCACCCTCAACGGGCGGAATAATGGGCGCTCCGCCGGGGGACAGTATCAGTTTGCCGTAGCTCTCAAGGTACGTCTCTCCGGTCAGTTTGCTCTCGACCGACACCGTTTTGGCTTTCCGGTCGATCGACGTCACTTCACTCAACACCCTCACGTCCACATTGAAACGCTGACGGAAACTTTCGGGAGTTTGTAAAAGCAAATTCTCACGGTCGGTTATCGCTTTTCCGATATGGTAAGGCAAGCCGCAGTTTGCAAAAGAGATATGCCCGCCGCGTTCAAACATAACGATTTCGGCATGCTCATCAAGCCTGCGCAAACGCGCCGCTGCTGTCGCGCCGCCCGCGACTCCGCCTACGATCACTATCTTGCTCATAATCAGGATCCACCTCTCACATAAACCAATAGCCGCTTGCGGCGAAATCAGCGGGAGTCCACACTCCCGTCTGATTATCCGAGCTAAGCGAGTTGGATATCGGTTTTCCACAGTCCGTGAAGATTGCAGTATGCGTAAACGACAATAGGCGTATCATCCACAAAACTGAACTCAACCGACGGGGCGTTGCCTACGCACAGGCATTTTCGCTGACCGCCGCGTTTTGTTTCTACGAATATAAAAGTGATATGATGCGACGCATCCATCGGATGAGGCGCGCTGCCGATAGTAACAGTCATACTGCTGCCCGAAACAGATACTACGGGTAAATGCTTTTCAGCGCTTGCGTCGACGGAGTTGGGGACAAGTTCCGTCATTTCCTCACCGCAGCATACCATAGGGACGCCATTGTCCATAATAAGCCCAACCAAATTGCCGCAATGGTTACAGATGAAAAATTTTTGTTTACTGCACATGGTCGTATCCTCCTGTTCAGTATTAATAATTAGTCGCGCGCAGTTCGAAATAAGCCTGCGGATGTACGCAAACGGGGCATATCTCCGGGGCAGTTTCACTGCCGGCGATATAGCCGCAGTTACGGCATATCCAGACAGATTTTTCAGCTTTTGCAAAGACAACGCCATCTTCAATGTTTTTAAGCAGCTTGCGGTACCGATCTTCGTGTTCTTTCTCGATCGCGCCTACCGAATCGAAGAGGAATGCGATGTCTTCAAAACCCTCCTCACGAGCCTCAGCCGCCATACGTTTGTACATATCCGTCCATTCGAAATTTTCTCCGTCTGCTGCTGCTTTGAGATTTTCTGTCGTAGGCGGGACTTCGCCGCCGCAAAGCAGCTTGAACCATATCTTTGCGTGTTCCTTCTCATTGTCTGCGGTTTCCTCAAAAAAAGCCGCGATCTGCGCATAGCCGTCCTTTTTTGCCTTTGAGGCAAAATAGGTATACTTGTTTCTCGCCTGACTCTCACCGGCGAATGCCTCCATCAGATTTTTTTCAGTCTTTGTCCCTGCAAGATTTGCCATATTTTTTTGCTCCTCTCCCGTATTTACTGCGTAAAACTAATATAATAGCAAGGCTGCGATACTCCATGAAAACACGTGGCGGTCAACGAATTCATGGTTTATTTCAGCCTTGCTATTATAACATATACTGGGAAATATTCAACATGTTCTACAATTAATTCATCTAACGTGAGGCTTCGCCCGTTACTGTTCAGGGGCCACCGCCAGATGCGGCTCAGCCTGCGTCAATGCATGGGTATTGCGGAGAAAACTTGAAATATAGGATAAAACTTGTGTGCAGGACTCCGGCTAATCCTCATTTTTCGGCAGCCCCTGAACAGTCGCCTCAACTGCCCGCATTGCTTTTATCGTGCGATCAAATAATTCGTCCAACTCCCAGCCAAGCATTTCCGCGCCCTGCCTTACAATATCACGCGAGCAGCCTGCGGCAAACTTCTTGTCCTTGAACTTCTTTTTAACACTGCTTACTTCAAGATCCAGCGTGGACTTTGACGGACGCATGAGCGTAGCAGCCCATATGAGTCCTGTGAGTTCATCGCACGCAAACAGGATTTTCTCCATAATATGTGAAGGTTCATGCTCCACTTCGGTCAGCCCCCAGCCATGCGACATAGCGGAGCGGATTAAGTCCCCGGCAACATTCTCCTCACGTAGCAACAGCTCACCTTTGACACAATGTTCTTCGGGGTACTGCTCAAAATCGATGTCATGCAGCAATCCGACAATAGCCCAATATTCCTCACGCCCGGGGTCGAACTCCGCGGCGAAATGACGCATAACCCCGCTGACTGTCGCCGCGTGGCTAAGGTGAAAAGGCTCAGAGTTGTACTTTTCCAATAATTCCTGTGCTTTTGCGATATCCATAATAATAAACACTTCCCTTATTATAATATTTCTTTCAGATCGGCAATAAACCCGTCCACAGCGTTTTCGGGCGTGGCCCATGAGGTTACTATCCGGACTGCGGTCATATCGCCTGATTTTTGCCAATCATGAAAGTCGTATAACTGGTGAAGCCTTTCCGCAACCTTATCGGGGAATACGGGAATCAGCAAGTTAGTTTCCGCCGGATATAAAAAACCGTACCCTAAACCCCTGATACCATCCGCCAGCTTTCCAGCCAACGCTGCAGCGCGGCGGGCAAGCTCATCATACAGCCCGTCTTTCAGCAACGCCTCAAACTGTACGCCAATCGCCGCGCCCTTGGCGAGCATTGCCCCCCTTTGTTTCAAATTGAAACGAAAATCCGGTTTCAACTCGTCCGCGCAGATCACGACAGCCTCTCCGAATAACGCGCCGTTTTTAGTGCCGCCCATATAAAAAGCATCCGTCAGACCCGCAATGTCGCCATACGACAAATCGCACGCAGGGCTGTTCATTGCCGCGCCAAGCCTTGCGCCGTCAAGATACAGATACAGGCAGTTATTACGGCAATACTCAGAAATTGCAGAGAGCTCCGCCTTTGTATAGACCGTTCCGCTTTCCGTCGACATCGAAATGTATACAAGCCGGGGCTTTACCATATGCTCATCAGTATGCTCCGATACGACCTTTTCAATATCGTCCGCGCACAGTTTGCCGTTATTTCCTTTTACCGTGCATACTTTATGCCCGGTTGCTTCGATCGCCCCTGTTTCGTGTACGAAAATATGCCCGGTTTCCGGAGCGATGACCGCCTCGTACGGACGAAGAGCCGACGAGATGAAGACAAGATTTGCGTGAGTCCCGCCCGCGATGAAATGGACGTCGGCGGATGGCGCGTTTGTTTTAAACCTTATTAACTCGGCAGCCCTCATTGAGTATCTATCCAGTCCATAGCCTTCAAACTGAGTGTTACCAACGTTTATCATAGCTTTTAAAACAATCGGGTGAGCCATCTCGCTGTAGTCATTTTTAAAACTATACTTCAAACTATTCACATCCCTATTTACAAATCTTTATTTACGTTGTATAGTGGACAAATACAGTGCGCAAATCATTATTTTCGGAGCTTGGAATGAAATATAACATACGCAATACAATGGCTTTAGTATTATCGACGCTGATGTTGATGTCTGTTCTTACAGCAAACCAAAACCGTGCGGAGCGCCCATCGCCGGAGACGAGGCGTGCGCTGCCGCAAAGATTCGCACAGCCTGCGGGGCACTCGGCATATACGGCGGATACGGCGGATACGGCAGATACGGCAGATACGGCAGACGCCGGTGTTCAGCCGTCGGGAATTCCGGCTCCAACGCCCGATCCTGCAGAAAATGAGGGCATTACGGTTCGGCTGCGCAGCGAAGGAGTTGTCGGAGGAAGAATTTTCACACCCAGCGCTATTATACAGTCTGACGGCGCAATCGACAAGCTATTTAGACTAAGATTATATGATGAATATATTGAAAATATTGAGTATGTATTACGGCAGACCGGCGGTAACCGGGTCGCAGACGCCGCCAGTGCGGCGCAGCCCGCTGCGGCGGACACAAACGATGCGGCAGGAAACGCGGCGGACACGGACGCCGCTCCTGAAGAGACTATCTCGACGGGGCCGAATAAAACAAAAACAGCCGGAAACAACGGCGGCAGCGCAGCGCCGACGCCGGGTACTGCCCCTGCCGCTGCTGCAGGTAAGCCAGCCAAAAGTTCAACAAATGACGGTACTTCGGCAGCAGTATCCGGGCATGGGAACGCCGGCGCCGCAGGCACAGGTAAGACTGAAATACAGTCTGCTGCAGACAGCGTCAGCGGAACTCCCACAGCTTCTTCGGGAAAAACGCCGGAAATGAGCATCAGCGTAAGCACCAATCGGCGCTACTACAAAATAGGGGATCAAGGTAAATTTACTGTCGAAATAAGTCCTCAGGACGCTGCTGATAAAGAGTATAAGGTGAGCATTAACGGAGAAGAGACCAATCTCACGGGTAAAAACACGTTTTCCTGCGACGCCAGCGGGGAGTTTACCATTACAGTTACCACGTCAAACGGAGTTACAGGTAAACAAACCTATACCGTAGTCGATCTGACTTCGCTGGCAAATGAAGTTTTTCGGCTGACAAATATTGAGCGGGAAAAGAAAGGGCTTCCGGCGTTTTCCAAAATGTCGTCCCTGACAGGGGCTTCGGTAGTGCGGGCGAATGAACTTATACGGCGATTTTCCCATAACAGACCGGACGGGCGCAGTTGTTTCACCGCTTTGGATGATAATGGCGTCCCATATGGCTGGGCAGGCGAAAACATCGCTATGGGACATGAGTCGCCGGCTGCCGTTGTAAAGAATTGGATAAACTCTTCGAGCCATAGGGCAAACATTCAGAAAAGTGAATACAAACATCTTGGAGTGGGCGTAGCCATGGACAATGACGGCAAGCTCTACTGGTTGCAGAGTTTTACTGATTAGCGCCCTGAAAAGGATTCTCCCAGGCGAATGATAAAAGGGAGCAGCCCGCGTTGGTGACTAACGCGGGCTGAACTCTTAAGAAAAACAAGTTATTTAAGTTGCGGCTGAGACCGTGCTAATAAAGGTCCCTGTTGAAATCGCCAATAAGGTTAAATTCAGACATTTGCATACCCGCAGTGCCGGACCTTCGCTCTGTGATCTGCAGCCTGAAATACTTGTAGGTGACAGGCTGCGATAGATGAAACATCGTGATAGCGTAGCGATCGGTCGGCAAGTTAGTACCGTCATGAGTATAGAAGGTATTGTATGTCGCCGACGCTCCGCCCGATACATTGTTTCCGCCGACTGTAAACATCCGGGGATCGCGCGCGTTAGCGTCATTGGCGGTTGCAATCCTGAAGGAATCAATCGTTACCGGTTCCGAGAATTCTATGTAGACGTTAAGCGGCAATGCACCGGCGGTGTACCACTTTGTCCCCGTATTATTGTCTATCAGGTTTCTGACCTCTTCACCCGTCGTCACTGAGCCGTTGGTTGTGATGCTGACAATTGCCGGCAGCAGTTCGCTGGGTGGCGTCAGCGGAATGTATGTATCCTTCTCCCAGGCAAACACCACAATTTTGTAATCTGTGTACGGGTATTGGCTTACATTGAAGTCAAAGGTCTTGGTAATCGTACTTTTACTGGTGGAGATAAACGTGTCATCCATTTCGGTATATACAAGTTTGCCGTTTGCTCTGCCGTAGATCGCCGCCATTAGCATGACCTGGGTGTCGTCACGGGCTACATTTTGAACCCTTGCAACCGCCTTGCCGCCTGAGTGCTCTGTAGTGAGTACCAGGATCTTCATTTCTTCGGCGCTGCGATAATCTGTGAATGCGTACTCGGGGCGGGCGTCATCCTGAAGCAGAATATTAACACAATTTGTAAAAGTGATGTTGTCGGCGTATCTGATGCACCATGCCCAGGCGTTTGGTATCCCGCCGATCGTGTAATGTTCGGGGTAGCTGGAACCGGTTCCGGACGGTGGGTTGGGTACTGTCATACGCCCTCCGGGCATTTCCATTACAACGTTTTCGAACGAAACGTTTTGAATCCTGTTTGCCCCGTTGTTGAGGCCTATAATTACGTTTTCATGCGTATTCGCTTCGTAACTGTAAGGGACTTCGGCATAGTTAAAGAAGTTAACATCTTTAAACTGAACGTTGTTAATAAATCCATCCCTAGGGCCCTGACTATTGGCGTGAGGTACGCGGCGGCGACTGCCGACGGTCATGTAAATCGGTGCGTCGGCGTCGTTCATATCAATGCGCTCAAAACTCAGGTTCTCAATCTCAGCGCCGTCGGTCGCCTCAAGGCAAAGGGCGCCTTTTGTGATCTTCTTAATCGTAAAGTCCTCTGCCACCAGGTTCCTCAGTTCCCAGTAAGAGTCCGTACCGAACTTGAAACCATTGGAAAGCGACATCATCATAATGTTGCGGATTTCATAGTTGCGGTTGCCGTGAGTACTGGAAGACTTGATGCATAGCGCATCGTCGCCGCCAAGAATGTTGCAGTTTTCAATAGTGCAGTTGATGACGTCGACAGGGTTCAGACCGTCGCGGTTCGGTGTGTTATTGATACTGTTGATGTCAACGTAGCGGATTGACACATTCTCCGACTCCATGACAACGAGCGACCAAAACGCGCTCCGTACCAGCTTGATGTTCTGTATCGTAATGTCGTTGGACAGCGTCGACAGTATCACACATGCGCGAACATCCTGCAAACGCCTGTTTGTTGCGGGGTCGTTCATTTTATAGCCATAGAAACCGTTCCCGTCAAGGAACCCTCCGCCCTCTATCCGGACGTTTGACGCGTTCTGCGTATAAATCAGCCCGCGCCCGACCTGATAATGATTGCAGCGGCCGTCGCATGGTTCGACAAGCGGGTAATGGTTCTTCTCCTGGAATCCTTTGATCGTCGCGGTGTTGTCCACATACAGCGTCGTGTCGCTGCGGACTGTTAACGTGCTCGTCATAAATACGCCGTCTCTGACAAGTACTGTTTTGCCGGTATACTCCGCATCATCCAGCGCGGCCTGAATGGCTTCGCTGTCGTCGGTTACGCCGTCGCCTTTGGCGTTATACGGAGCCAGTTTGACGTCAATAACGCGATCCCGGTCAATAACGCCGCCGTGGTCGTACCCTTGGTACATATTCAGGTTGTTGACGTAGCAGGTGTTATTATCCGGAAGTGTGTATGAAACGCGGCTGACCGACTCTACGCCCTGTACGAACGACAAGCCCTTCATCCTGAACGCGCCGTCAATATACAGGTCATACCTCTTTGTGTAGGTGTTCAGCGTCAGCTTTACGTTATACCAGTTGTCTGCGGGATAATAAGACCAGTATGACTCGCCGTCCATTAACTTGATCCAGTTGTCACCGCTTGCCGCATAAACATTATTGCGGTAAAAAGCAACAGCGGCGGCTACATTGCCTTTATCATCGGTCAGCATCGGTAATACGGCAAACCCTTTGGAGGTCGGCTTGACCTTCGTCTCAAAAGTAAGAACGCCCTCGGTTTCCGGCAGTGTCCGCGTCGCCTTCATGCCGCTCCCGTTTGCGGTAAGCTTCAGGCTCCTGTCGGAGGCAAACGGCACGTCGGCGATATCGGCGCCGTTTGGCCTGGTAAAGCTCCAGCCACCGCTGAGAGCCATATCGCTGAGCGACGCGCTGCGGAAGTTCTCTTTCATCAGGAAGATCTCAGTGTCGTCATAAGCTTTGACATTATCGATCAGGATACCGGCGCTGCTCTGGGCGGTGAAAACTATCTTGCCGACCGCTCCTGCCTTTAACATTGAAAGCCCCGAAGCCCTGCGCAGGCTGTTGACCCATATGTCATATGTCCCTTTACTTAAATCTGTCACGAGTTTAAACGTGTACCATGTGTCGCTGCTGTAAGGTATAAGCTGGACTTGAGTCCCGCCGTCGCAAGCGTACAGGAAACCGTCCGGCTTAAATTCAACCGGCAGCGCCGAAATGCCGGACGAATCCGCAAGGGTAATCGCGGAAAGCTTGTCTTCATCTGATGGCTTAGCCTTGAACTCAAAAATCGTCCGGTCGGTTATTGCCCCGGAAAAGCCCTTTTCCAAAGATGCGCCGGTTGATCCACCGTCCAATTTAACATATTTGTCAACCCCGGACAATTCGGAACCGAACACTTTAAAGTGAAGCACGATTGTGTTGGTTGTGCTGAATGTCAGCCTCACATGGCTCGCCATAACCCCCGGCCCGATCGGGATACTCACCATATTCCCGCTGGCGGCGGCAAAGTTATACGACGCCGAAGCCACGCGTTCGGTGTAATTGACGCCGTCTGAACTGGTCTCAACAGCAAATGTCATGCTGCGCGCAGACGACGTCCACACCTCGACAGAGCTGATTTCCTTGACGCGGCCAAGGCTGACCGCGATCCACTGATTGGCGCCGGATGGGGCCCATGTTGAGGCGTTGCCGTCAGTTGCGTTCATAAATTGTTCGGATGTGATACTCGACGTATACCTGCGGCGGAAAGCCAGGTCTACAGGTTTGCCGGTTCCGTCGGAGGCAATCGCTGCGGAGCCGCTTGTAACTGTATAGTCGGCAGGAAGCAGGCTATCGAGGTTAAATACGTCGTTAGCGTAGTATTTATAACCCAAATCGGGATCCCATTTATCCACGCCGGAGGGAATCTCCGGATTGTTTGTTGTAAGCTCGGTCCCGACTATGGGCTTAATAATCGCGATGTAATTGTCGGAGGTCCCCGATGTGGCAAGGGACGGGATCTGAACAAAAGTATCGGCGCGGTATTCATTCCTGTAAAGGTTATACGTCCGGCTGCTGGTCGCCCTGATTACCTCCCCGGTATTCTCCCATGCCGCAAGCCATGACGGCGCCGTTCTCCGTGAGTCAAGGGTAACAATTACCTCAATGTCGCGCTCAGCATAGAAGAAGACAGAATAGCGGTCACCGCTGCCGGTAGCGTTATATGTTTGAATATACTCGCAGCCTTTGTACTTATCGGGGACCTCTGTCACCTCGATCGCAGCGTTAGAATAAAGAACAGTGCCCACATCAAAGTTTTCACGCATGGAGAACCAGCCGTTGACGTCAAATGGCGGCACAAAACGGCTTGAGGAAGGCCTGTCGGGGCTTGATGAGATTGTCATTGTCTTGACAAAAGGAATATACAACGGGCTGCCGTTATTCATCTGCGGCAGAGATATATCTGTTCCCGCACCCACATATTTCTTGTAGACGCGGTACGGCACGCTATCGACAATCAAATTGGAATCCAACAGCGAATAATCGCTGCCAAGCCACGCCGGCGCCGCTCCGGCCACAGCCAGATACAGGTATCCGTCCCTGTTTACCGTAAAGCTGCACAATTCACTGCCCCCGCTCCAGGCAGCCGACGCGGAAGTCGGGCTAATCCATGAGCTTCCTGATAATTCATCCGGAATTGCCGTGAAAACTGCCGTCGAGTCACCGTAGGCGATATCCCCGACCTGAAAGTTTTCTTGCACAGCCCAAAACTGCGAATTCGCGGCGTCATTTACAACAAGATTCCCGATAATCGGCGGTCTGTTGGCGGGATCGTTGTCCGGATTAATCGTCGGATCAAATTCCGTAAAGCGCTCCAGGAATATCAAATAGCTGCCGACCGACGCCTGATTGACCGAACCGAGTGATATATGTTCGCCGGTTGCGACAGTTTTTTTATAAAGCGTCATTTCAACACCGTTACTGGGAGTGACAACCAGATCTGTTTTCACAAAACCCTGTTGCGCCAGCCAGGCGTTCTCTGCTGCACGCGTATCCCAGCCGACATACAGGTTGGTCGCGAAAGCCACGTCGAATTCGACCAGCACACCGCCATCGTAGGCATTGGAATTCATATGCGGGCGTACCCAGTCGCAGCCGACGAGGAATGCGGGTATATGCGAGAAATAAAGCATCCTGTCAGACCACGCCGGATCCGTATACGCAAGACCGGTTTCGACCGACCATCCGGCGGCGTTAGCCGTGTCATGGCATACCAGGTTGTTAATAGCGACGCTATATCCGGTTTTAGATAGCCTGTCCTCAACAGCGAGCAGCCTATTGTAATTGGTGACCAGGCTTTGCTGGCTTGCCGACAGCAATTCGTATGCATCCCTTGCCTCATCGATCTGATCCATGCCGGACAACTTGACCATGCTAAGAACCGGAAGCCCGTTTATCATTGCTATTACATCGGCAACATCCTGATTATACGTCTCAAGGTAAAAAATCCGCTCTTCGGCTGCGTCCAGCTCGCTGATATTGAAGACAATATCCTGCTGGGTCAGTGAAAGACCGTCAAATAAGGAACGCGCCGCTGCTATCGCCGGCTTATCGCCCAGTGTTACGGCGGATGGCGCCGGTAACGCATTGACTGCGGTGATTGCATTTACAACAGCCTGGTCACCTAACGCTTCAGGCGCGGAAAATGTGATCTTGTCGAGGTTGTAAACATTCGGAAAGCTGCCTCCGCTAACGATCGAGATGGTGTGCGTCCCTGCTGTCAGCAAAACGCTGCCTATAGAATCTTCCCTCCACACCGGAACACCGGGGTTGAATGTCGCGGCGCCGCTGCTAGCAATATCAGACGGGTTTATGATCTTTTGGGGAGTCATGGCGAACTCGCCGACTCTTGATCCGTCAACGCGCAGCTCGGCGGTACGATGCGGGGGATAAAGTTCAAAGTTTGAAATCTGGTAGCCGTCCGTGCCGTTGTCGCTGCGGCCTGTACAAACCACCCTCGCGTACCGGATCGTTGCAGGCGCCGCGAACATGACGTCCACGTAATTACCGGCCCCTGTGTTCCCAGTAGCTTGAGTAAACGTATATGTCCTCGACGGCGCCAGTTCGATGAGGTCATACTCGTCAGTACCTCCCAGCAGCGAAAATGTCAGCGTCCTCGAACCCCAGGAAACCGGCATCCGGATGCGCGCCATTTCGATAAGCATAGGGGCGCCCAGATCAACCTGCACCCATCGCGGCTGACCCACATAAGTCGGCACGTCGGAAGCCCAGTAGGCGGCATTGGTCCAGACCCCGCCTGTAATGCTATTACCCGCCCTTGCGCTTGTACTGTGGCTGTATGTATGTGGTTTTCCCCTGGCAACGTCCTGCATGTAAAGTGCGCTGCTGATTGTTAAATCATAGATGGCCGTAACAGGGGAATCCACCTCAATTGTAACGCTCTGACCCGCACTTGCAAAGCCGGTTACATAACCCGTTCCGGAAAACCCCGTAATCGGCGTTGTGGCGGTTGAAACCCCTGTGCTCCTGTCGCCGTTTTCCAGCTCATAAACGACTCCGGCCGCGCCCAAGGTAACTTGCGGCGCAGCCAATGTATCCACCACCATAAATAAATTCGTAGTCTGGAACACCATAATAATTATATACAGCCAGATAGTAATCTTCTTCGCTTTTTTCACATTGACACACCCCCTCGCAAAGTCACGTAACTGCTTGGTATGCTTGCCGCCACTGCGCTTCTCTGAAGATAAAAACTCATTTTCTTAACACGCCCTTTCATTTATTAATTATACATTTCGTTGATTAATTATATAGCATTTGTCCAAATACGCAAATGGCTTTAATCGTAATGTGTCCACATCATGATTATTATGACTGTTTGCTTATCCTCATCTACCCGATATACAAGCCTATGCTTAATACTTATTCTGCGTGAAAATGCACCACTTAGATCACCCTTGAGCTTTTCAAAGGTCGGCGGTGACACAAAAGGGTTTCCTCTCAAAAGGTCGACAAGGCTTTTCGCTTTTTTATCCAAACCTGACGCTTTAAGCTTCGCTATATCGTTATACGCTCTCTTAGTGTATACAATCGAATACATTACCACTGAACCTCATTTTCAGGGATACACTCGGAGATAGGCGTGTTGAGACCTTCAATGATAGCTTTTTTCACATCTGGTATAGACGATAGATACAACGTTTCCATCAGACCGTTATAGTCTTCCTCGCTGATAACAACGGCATTACCGTCTTTTGTGCTTATATTGACTGGTTCGCCCCATTTTATGGTTTGCTCCAAAAGTCTGAACATATCTTTTCTGAAACTTGTTGCATTGGTATTCAGCACAACAGTCACCTCGCTTCTTGATCCTGATGGCATGCATTCAGTTATGTACATCATAACGTACATAAACTGTTTTGTCAATTAAATTCTAATTCAGGCATGAGAAGCATTAAACGTGTAAACGTAGATTTTCCGGATATCATAAATCCCGATACAAAACCTTCAGTTCATCCTGCATAGCCGGACGATTCGAGTAGGTGAAGCGCCAACTCTCCAACATCTTTCCTGCTCTGAGTTTTCCTTCAGCATATGAAAACATCTTCCTTATGAAGCCGACAATCTCTTGGTAATATGAGCGGC
>Ga0123353_10011852_pt1 | contig 12324 bp, 8 predicted proteins | sample TergutLab28metaG_3_FD_92763 | JGI IMG/M metagenome (GOLD analysis project Ga0123353, IMG submission 92763) | Labiotermes labralis P3 segment gut microbial communities from Petit-Saut dam, French Guiana - Lab288 P3 | ecosystem: Host-associated > Arthropoda: Insects > Digestive system > Gut ... | reverse complement strand
GCGGTTTTTTCGTTTTAATGTTACTATATGGGCCTTTTTAACCTTGATCTTAGTGCTATAGAAAGCTATGTGGCGAATCATTTACGTCTTTTTCTCCTGATGTCGGTGGGGCTCCTGGCCTTTGTAGGGGTAGTGGCGGCAGCAGTTTTTTTTATAAATGTGCGGGGAGAAGAGCAAACCATGGTTCCCTATGTTCAGGGTAAGGATCTTACTTCCGCTCTTTTGGAACTCCAGGTAAAGGAACTTTATCCCCGGGTTGTTCTCCGCTACAGCCAAAGCCATACCGATAAGGGGCTTATTCTGGAACAAATCCCGCAGCCGGGGACAATAGTAAAAGCCGGCCGCAGGATACAGCTTGTGGTCAGCCAGGGGGCGATGATCAATACTGTGGAAAATTACCTGGGCAGGAATGTTGAGGATGTCCGCATGGATCTTCTGACTATGGCCGCTTCACAGGGGAATGCCGCGCTTATTTCGCTTAAAGAACCTTTTATGTATGAGTTTTCCGATGAACCTGCGGGTACGGTTCTACAGCAGCGGCCTGAGGCCGGGACCAATATTTCAGGCCAAACAATGCTGGAGCTGGTGGTGAGCAGGGGGATCGAAAACACCATGATCAGCGTTCCTTCACTCCTGGGTCTGGGTCTGGAAGATACCCTCGAGCGGATTGGAAGGACAGGAATCGATTTTGAGTTTTCCCTTAGGCCGCTCCAGGCCGGGGAGAAGCCGGGGACGATGGTCGCCCAGAACCCCCAGGGGGATACGCTTGTCGCTTCCAGCACCAGGGTTGCCATTACAATGTCTTACCCTGACAGGCTGCCGGAAAATGAAGTTTTTGGTCTTTTTAATTTTGATATGGCAAAAAATCCCTATCCGCTATTGATACGCCTGGAAAGCCTGCTCCCCAACGGTGATCGTCAAAGACTTCTGTCTGTGCAATATTCGGGCGGCCCGCTTTCTGTCCCCTACCGTCAACCCAGGGGAGCTGTACTTATCCTGTATATGCTCAACCGGGAAATCCACCGGGAGACCGTGATTAGGACAGAATTTTAAGGCGGATAATGGTATGGCAAAAATATGCCTGTGTCTCACCGCGAAAACCCTTGCAAGAAATTTGGAAGTTTTGGAAGACAACAGAAAATATATTGATATCGCGGAACTCCGGGTGGATTGTCTTGATCCGGACGAGCGTTTTTTAATCCGGCGTTTCCCCGAAATGGCAGGTCTTCCGGTGATCCTCACCATCAGGCGGGGCATTGAGGGCGGGCATTTTGTCGGCGGCGAAGGTTCCAGGATTGCTCTCCTTGCAAAAGGTCTTGCTTATGCCGTCATGGATAAAAGGCGGAATTTCGCCTATGTCGATCTTGAAGAAGATCTGGATGTACCTGGTCTTGAAGAAGCCGCGAGGGCATTCGGTACCCGCATCATCCGCTCCTGGCATAATATGGATGGGGTGGGTGATGATCTCGCGCTTAGGCTGAGAAGGTTAAGGCGTGTGGGAGATGAGCTTGTTAAGGTCGCGGTAACACCCCGTTCCGTGGATGATGTTATCAAGTTGTACCGGACCGCGAAAGAAACAGCCGATGTAGACAAAATACTCCTTGGTATGGGAGGCTACAGTACCAATACCAGGGTGTTGGCGGATTTCCTGGGTTCAAAAATTACCTATGCTTTCCCGGGCGGAGAAAGTGATCTTGTTCAGACCGGGCTCGGACAATTTGATCCCAAAGAACTGGTGGAGCTGTACCGCTTGCGTAGTATTACTCCAAAGACAAAAGTTTTCGCTGTTACAGGCTACCCCTTAAAAGTAACTGACAGTCCCCATTTTTTTAATACCGCGTTCAAGATGGAACAAATAGATGCGGTGTATGTCCCAATCCCCTCGGATTCAATCGTCTCGCTGCTGAGCCTGGCCCAGGAAATCGGCATCTCGGGCATTTCGGTTACATTCCCGCACAAGGAAAAGGTACTTCCTTTTCTGGCGTTTAAATCAGAACAGGTCGAAGAAATCGGGGCATGCAATACTGTAGTGGCCAGCCCCAATGGCTGGAGAGGCTACAATACGGATGCGACGGCCTTTTCCGATTCTCTTTTGTCCTTTACAGGCTGGAAAGATTTTCGCCGCCGAAAGGTCACCATTATTGGAGCGGGCGGAGCTGCCAAAGCGGTTGCTTTCCAGGTGTTTCGGCTCCGGGGGAAGGCCCTCGTACTCAATAGAACAGTAGCCAGAGCCCGTAACCTTGCTCAGCTCTATCACTTTGACTGGGCTGGTTTTGACAGCCGCGGTACCGATCTGATTGAAAAGTATTCGGACCTTATTATCCAGACAAGTTCCGTTGGAATGGAAAGCGGTCAGGACCCGCTTGAGTTTTATAAATTTTCCGGCCGGGAAACGGTGATGGACCTGATCTACAAGCCCGAAAGAACCAGTTTTTTAAAGCGGGCCGAAGAAGCCGGGTGCCGTGTTCTGAGCGGCAAAGATATGTTCCATAGGCAAGCCCGTATTCAATACGGTTATTATATGAATAAAGAATTCCCTGCATCGCTTATATCCCGGGCAGGACTGTAAACGGGGGTGCTTGATATGGATCAAAACGCAATAAAAGAAATTGTGGGCCGCGAAGCGGTGGAAGCTCTGGTAAAAAGCGGCATGAAGCTGGGTCTTGGGACAGGGTCAACCGCCATGCCGGCTGTTCGCCATGTCGGTCTTCTGCTGCGCGAGGGCAGGCTAAAAAATATAATGGCGGTGCCGACGAGTTTTCAAACTTTAATGGAATGCGAAAAATGGGATATTCCGGTATTTACTTTGAACTCAAAAGAAATTGGCGGGAAGCTGGATCTTACGATTGACGGCGCCGATGAGGTAGACGGGAAAAACAGGCTCGTAAAGGGCGGCGGCGGAGCTCTTCTTATCGAAAAAATTGTCGCTTACTCCTCCGCGTCATGCGCCATTGTAGTTGATGAAAGCAAATTGCGGGAATCGTTGGGTGTTAAGTTTCCGGTGCCGGTGGAAGTTGTCCCGGAAGCGAGGATCACAGTTACCATGGCGCTTCTGGATCTGGGCGCCGAGGTAGTTCTGCGTGAAGCGGTTCGCAAGGCAGGGCCTGTAATAAGCGAACACGGGAATCTGCTTCTCGACGCCCGCTTTAAAGAAGAAATTGATCCCCAGTTCCTTGAAGATGAAATTAACCGCATACCCGGAGTTGTCGAAAACGGTTTCTTTACTTTTCGGGCGGGACGCTCTTCTTCCGGAAAACCTTTGTTCCCCAGGATCTTTATCGGTTATGAGGATGGAAGGGTAGAGCAGCGGCACTAGGCGGTTAATCAAATTACAGAAACTATTACAAAAACTACAATTGAAAATAAAATAAAACTGCCGTGGAAAGGCAGCCGCCTCCGCCTCATAACAACAGCCGCAAAAGATCGGCATTTACGTTTTATCCTTTGCTGCGCCGCGACACTGTGCGCCGTACTCTTTACTTTTACAGCTCCGCAAATAATTCGCTTTACCGTCGATTCGGTTATCGGAAGCGCTCCTTTAAAAGCACCTTCCTTTGTTATCGATCTTGTTGAGCGTTCGGGCGGTATTGAGGTTTTTAAAAAAAATATCTGGATCTGTGCCCTTTTAATCCTTGGGACAGCCCTGTGCGCGGCAATATGCAATTTTTATCGCCGCTACACCACTTTGGAAATCGGTGAGACAGTCGCCTGGAGATTGCGAAACACCCTTTACGGCCACATTCAAAAACTCCCCTACGACTGGCATGTGAGCTGCCAGACTGGTGATATTATCCAGCGTTGTACCACCGATGTTGATAATATCCGCAATTTTATCCAGAACCAGTTAAGCGAGTTCATACGGGTTATATGCGTTTTTACGATTGCCCTCTTAATGATGTTTTCCATGGATGTTTTTATGACGCTGGTTTCATTGGCGCCTGTTCCGTTTATTGTTGGTTTTTCCATTTTTTACTTTAAACGCGTTGGCCGTGAATTTGCCCGCGCCGATGCCGCGGAAGGGGTTGTGCAGACTGCCGCCCAGGAAAATTATACCGGAGTGAGGGTTGTCCGTGCCTTTGGCCGGGAATCCTATGAAAAAGACAAGTTTTCAGAGAAAACCCGGGTGTTCAGGAATATCTGGATTCAGATTGGAAAGATGCTGGGTTTTTTTTGGGGTATGGGAGATCTCGTCGGCGGGCTTCAGCTTGTTGCAGTTGTCGGCGCCGGCGTGTGGCGAAGCGCTCAGGGCCAGTTGTCGCCGGGAACTTTTTTGGCTTTTTATGCCTACTGTAACTGGATGATTTGGCCGGTGCGCCACCTGGGACGTATTTTGGCAGAGCTCTCAAAAACTTTGGTGGCTTCCGGCCGTTTGAGTGATGTGCTTGCCGCTGAAGATGAAAAAGATAATCCGCAAGCTCTCTGCCCCGAGCTTAAGGGAGAAATTTGTTTTGACAAAGTCGCTTTTGGTTACGGGAAAGGAGAACCTGTACTTAAAGACGTCTCTTTTACCCTGAAGCCCGGCGAAAGCCTTGCCATACTGGGGGCTACAGGCTCTGGGAAATCTACACTGGTTCATCTTCTGTGCCGCCTCTACGATGTGAAGGAAGGAAACGGGCGTATTACCATTGACGGGATCGATATACGCAGCATTTCTCGGCCGCACCTGCGCCGTCATGTTGGGCTTTGTCTCCAGGAACCTTTCCTTTTTTCCAAAACGGTGCGGGAAAATATTTCCATGGCGAAACCGGATATGGAACTCGACAGAATCAGGAACGCCGCGTCCATTGCCAAGGTCGATGAAACCATTCTTGGTTTTACTTCCGGATATGACACCCTAATCGGCGAGCGGGGTGTTACCGTTTCCGGCGGGCAAAAGCAGAGGGTGGCAATGGCCCGGATGCTTGCGGCCGCCCCGCCAATCATGATTTTTGATGACAGCCTTTCCGCGGTTGACACCGAAACCGACACGAAGATACGCGCCGCGCTCCGCAAGAGCACAAAAGAAGCGGCGGTGATTATTATTTCTCACCGCATATCCAGCCTTATGCAGGCCGATAAAATTCTTGTGCTGAAAGACGGGGTGGTAGAAGCTTTGGGTTCTCACAGTGAGCTGTTAAAACAGGACGGCAGTTACCGCCGTATCTTTGAGCTTCAGTCCGGCGAATCAGGAGAATGCAATGGCGGATGATGAGACTTTGCTTCATTCAGAAGATTTTGATTACAATAAACCCATCTCGCTTGGTATCTGGAAAAAACTGTTTCCCTTTTTCCTGCCCCAAAAAAAACTGCTTTTTCGTGCCGCTTTATTTATGCTTTCTGTCGCGGTTATTGATGTACTCATGCCCCTTATTTTGGGTTATGTGATCAGGAATAATATACAGGGCGGCACCACAAACGGCCTCTGGCAATTATTGGCTGTAATGCTTTTGCTGACTTTATTACAGGCTTTGAATGTTTATTTTTTTGTCGCCCTCGGGATCAAGGTCGAAACCGGCATAAGCCGGTCGTTAAGAAACGCGATCTTCTTTCATCTCCAAAAGCTAAACCTTTCCTATTACAACAAAACTCCGGTTGGCTATTTAATGGCGAGGACAAATTCGGATACAAACCGCATCGGAGATATTGTAGCCTGGGGACTTATCGATTTAAGCTGGTCCGTATTTTACTGTGTTGGGGTTGTTATTGCCATGTTTTTGGTTCACTGGAAGCTGGCGCTCATTGTCTGCGCGACAATTCCGCCCCTGGCTTTAATCACCTGGTACTTCCAGAAACGCATCCTTTCGGTTAACCGTATTGTGCGGAAACTGAATTCAAAAATGACCGGCGCGATGAACGAAGGAATTACCGGGTCAAGAACCATCAAGGTTCTGGTTGCGGAGGAACAGAGCCTCAAGGGGTATTCCGCCATTACAGGTGAATACAGATTCCACGCGAAGATCATGGCCCGGCTTAAATCTATCTATATGCCGCTGGTCCTCCTAATCGGTTCCGCGGCGACAGCTCTGGTCCTGGGCTATGGAGGATGGGAAATTGCCGTCCTTGGCGCCGATCTGGCGATACTGGCGATTTTCCTTCAATACGCAGGGGGCTTTTTCGATCCTATCCAGATGATAGCCAGCCTCCTTACGGATTTGGTTTCCACGCAGGCAAATGTGGAGCGGGTGAGCGGGCTTTTGGAACAGAAAGCCGGCATTACCGACAAACCCGATGTGGTCGAAAAATACGGCGATACCTTTGCCCCCAAAAAAGAAAACTGGGAACCAATCAAAGGTCACATAGAATTCCGTGATGTTACGTTTTGTTACCCGGACGGAAATGTGAACGTTCTTGAGAACTTCAATCTCGATGTAAAGGCGGGAACCTACGTTGCCATTGTGGGGGAAACCGGAGCGGGAAAGTCTACCCTGGTTAATCTCGTCTGCCGCTTTTTTGAACCCTGCTCGGGAAAGATTTTAATAGACGGGAAGGATTACCGGGAAAGAAGCCAGCTTTGGCTTCACAGCGCTCTGGGCTATGTACTGCAGAGCCCGCATCTTTTCGCGGGCAGCATACGGGATAATATCCGCTACGGCAGACTCGAAGCTTCTGACGCGGAAGTGGAAGAGGCCGCCAGGATCGTTCACGCTGACAGGGCAATTGCCAAACTGGAAAAAGGCTTCGATACCGAGGCGGGGGAGGGCGGCGATCGCCTTTCCACCGGTGAAAAGCAACTCATATCTTTTGCGCGCGCCGTCCTTGCAGATCCCAGGATCTTCATCCTTGACGAGGCTACCAGCTCGGTAGACACGGAAATGGAAATGCTGCTCCAGAACGCCATACGTACGCTATTAAAGGGCAGAACGAGTTTTGTCATAGCTCACCGGCTTTCTACGATACGGAACGCGGACTCCATCCTCGTTTTAAAAGACGGCAAAATTGTCGAGCAGGGTACGCACAGAGAGCTCATGGCTTCAAAGAGGGATTACTACGAACTTTACACCCGCCAGTTTGAGGAAGAAGTAGAAGAAAAAGTCCTTGGCCGCCGGTCTACTCGTCCTCTTCCTGAACCTTGAAGGCTTCTGCCGCTTTGATCACGTCTTCGGCGATGCGTCCGGAAATCGGGGCGTAATGGCTGAACGAAACGCCAAAGGAGCCGGTGCCTGAAGTTATGGACCTTAAGTCGATGGAATAACGCAGGAGTTCCGCTTGCGGCACTTCCGCGCGGATTTCCGCGATGCCGCCTGCCGAATCCTGGCCGAGGATCCTTCCGCGTTTTCCCGAAAGATCGCTCATTACGTCTCCCAGGTATTTGTCTTCCACAAAGACTGTAAGCTTCATGATGGGTTCAAGCAAAGTGGGGTTTGCCTGACGCATTGCTTCCCTGAACGCGTTTCTCGCGGCGAGCTTGAAGGAGAGTTCCGAGGAATCAACGGGGTGGTATTTGCCGTCGACAATGGCGACTTCCACATCCACTACCGGGTACTGGGCCATAGTACCGTGGGCCATGCCTTCCGCGACGCCTTTTTCCACGCCGGGAATGTAGTTCCGGGGAACCGCGCCGCCGAAAATTTTGTTTTCGAATTTGTAGCCTTCTCCGCGGCCCAGGGGCGCAATGTCAAGAACGACTTTTCCGTACTGTCCGTGACCGCCTGTCTGCTTTTTATGGGTATATTCCGCGGATGCTTTTTTGCCGATGGTCTCCCTGTAAGCTACCCTTGGTATGCGGGTTTCCACTTCGATCTTCTGATTTGCCTTAACCTTGTCCAGGATAATATTGATCTGAAGTTCGCCCATGCCCGAGATGACCGTTTCTTTTGTTTCGGCGTTAAACACATAACGGAAGGTTTTGTCTTCTTCGGCCGCTTTTACAAGGAATTCGCCGAGTTTATCGTCATCTTTTTTCGCTGTCGCGTTAACCGCGACTGAATGTACAGGCTCCGGCAGGCTTAGGGGCAGGAACTTAAGGTTGGTCTCTCCTGAGCTGATTGTGTCGTTTGTTTTAAGGGTGGCGGATTTTGTTATAATCCCCACGTCTCCCGCGAAAAGTTCCCGCACTTCTTCCAGTTTTTTGCCCTGGCAGATGTAGAACTTGCCAATCCTTTCTTTTTTATTATCCGACACATTCATGAATTCCGAATCAGCGGTGAGTTTCCCGCTAATTATTTTTACCCAGCTTAGTTTTCCGGAAAATTGGTCAAAGGAGGTTCTGATTACAAGAGCTGAAAGGGGTTTGGTTTCGTCGACGGGAATTTCGTATTCTTTTCCCTCTGCGTCGCGGGCGGTTTCCTTTGAGTTTCCGGGGTTCGGACCAATGGCGGTAATAAAATCCAAAAGGGGAATAGCTCCTCCGTTTTTAAGGGCCGCTCCGCAAAAAGCCGGCAGGAATTTATTCTGCGCCAAAGCTTCGACAAGGCCCTTATGTACTTCCTCGGGTGTCAGGGTTCCCTTTTCAATGTATTGTTCCATGAGGGCATCGTTTCCCTCAGCCGCGGCTTCTATAAGCCGTTCCCTGGCGGCGGAGAGTTCATCGGCAAACTCGGCCGGGACCGGCCCTTCTTTTTCAAGCGCTTCATTCCCCTGGATGAACCAGGCTTTCCCGCTTAGTACGTCAATAACTCCCTTAAAAGAAGCTCCGGCTCCCATGGGGATTGTAACCGGAACAGGGTCTGTCTGGAATTTTTCCTTGATGTCGGAGAGGGCCTTGTCAAAGTCGGCTCTTTCACCGTCCATTCGAGTGATAAATACGCCTCTGGGTTTATTTTTATCATCCAGGTTGCGCCAGAGCTTCACGGTTTCAATCTGCACGCCTGTCTGGCCGTCTACGGTAAGAATAACGAATTCGGATGCCCTAAAGCTTAAAATTACGGCTCCTGTAAAATCCGAGGAGCCGGGTGTATCGAAGAAATTTATTTTTTTTCCGTCTCTGTCGACATGGGCCATTGCCGCGTATATGGAAATCTTGCGATCGATTTCTTCCGGCGTATAGTCGCTTACGGTTTTGCCGGATTCAAGGGTTTCTCCTTTGGGAATGGCCCCCCCGGCAAAAAGAAGACGCTCAAATAAAGTGGTTTTACCGGTACCTCCGTGCCCGGCGATGGCAACATTTCTGATAAGATCGGTGGTAAAACTCATGATATCTCCTTAACACATAGAATTATAGGTCTTTCTATAATGAAGAAGGAGGGCCTGATTGTCAACATGTATCGGAGCAATCAGGCGCCATTGGCGTTTTTTTACTGTCTTCGCATATTTACCGTGTATCTTTCCTGATTGGGCCTGTCAATATCCATAAGGGCATTGTTTTCGGGACGGATTATCGTAAAGCGGTACGTTCTTCCTGCTTCAGGACAGGAGAAGGTAATACGGGGGTTGTCTCCGTCATAGGAAAAACGGAAATTTTCAACTGTTTTGGCGGAAAAGTCGTAATAAACAAATCCACTGGGGCTTACAATTCTGATGTTGTTGTAAGTGAACTCCCAAATAGCGTCATAGTTGTTATCCAGCCACCGGCCTGTGGGGAATTCTCCCAAAGGGATGGGGGCCGCAAACAGGGAAGCCGCAGTAAAAACCAATACCAGAACCAACACGATTTTTTTCATTTTTTTCTCCTTTTAAAATGAAGTGTTTAAATATTTAATTCCTAATTCCTGCTTCCTACTTTCCTTTTGCCTTCTTTATAAAGCCTTCCATCACATTTGTCATATCCGGGTGGCCTATTTCCTGCAGGGCGTATTCCACGCGGGTGTTTGGTTTATTGATCTTTATTACCCTGCCGAGGTCGATGGGTGTGGCGATTACCACCGAATCGCAGTTGGTTTTGTCTATTGTGGCGGCCAGATCCTTCATCTGCTCCTCTCCGTAGCCCATGGCAGGCAGAAGCGTACCGATATTGGGGTAGATTTTGAAGGTATTGGCGAGCTTTCCAACCGCGAAAGGCCTCGGGTCGATAATCTCGGCGGCACCGAAACGGCGGGCCGCGACTATACCCGCGCCGATTTTCATTTCACCGTGCGTTAGGGTGGGGCCGTCTTCAATTACCAGTACCCGTTTGCCCCGGATGAGCTCGGGTTTGTCCACGCTTATGGTAGAGGCGGCGTCAACTACCGTGGCTTTGGGGTTAACTTTTTCGATGTTGGCCCTTAGCTGCTGGATGTTTTCAAAGTCCGCGCTGTCGATTTTGTTGATTACCACAACATCGGCGAGGCGAAGGGTAACTTCGCCGGGGTAGTAGGAGAGCTCGTGCCCGGCCCTGTGCGGGTCGACTACGGTGACCATAAGATCGGGTTTGTAGAAGGGGAAGTCGTTGTTTCCGCCGTCCCACAGGATCACATCACAGCCTGAGGGATCACTTTCTGCCGCGCGCAGTATCGCTTCGTAGTCCACACCCGCGTAGATAACATTACCCCTTGCGATGTGGGGTTCGTACTCTTCCATTTCTTCAATGGTGCACTTGTGTTTCGCTAAATCATCGATGCTGGCAAAGCGCTGTACTTTCTGTGCAATGAGGTTGCCGTAGGGCATGGGATGGCGAATGGCGATGACTTTTAAACCGTTTGAAATCAGGATCTCCGCCACGCGGCGGGATGTCTGGCTTTTGCCGCAGCCTGTCCTGACCGCGCCAACGGCGATTACCGGTTTTACGCTCTTGAGCATGGTGTTCTTGTGGCCTATGAGGGTGAAATCCGCGCCTGCGGCGTTTACCCTGGCTCCAACTGCCATTACCGTGCCGTAAGTGATATCGCTATACGAAAAGACGCATTCGTCGGCGTTCAACTCTTTGATTAAACGCTCCAAATCGTCTTGCAAATATATGGGTATACCACCGGGGTAGAGCTTTCCGGCAAGTTCCGTCGGGTACTTACGTCCCGCGATGTCCGGGATCTGGGCTGCTGTAAAAGCAACTACATCAAACGCTTCGTTATCACGGTAGCAGGTATTGAAGTTATGAAAATCCCTGCCCGCCGCTCCAATAATGATGACTTTTCGTTTCTGCATAAAACTAATCCTCTCTTATTGGAAGTTTAGCTTATTTTCTGGTATTTTGTATATGTATTCTCGACCCTTCCAAGTAAAATTCATTAATAATTTTGTATATTTATATGTAGATGATGAAAGAGGCCGGATTTAGGCACAATATAAGGTCTTGGAAAAGTAAAACCAAATAAGAAGGAGTTATCACAATGGCAAAAGAGCGCTCGTCATCCATTAAACGTCGATTTTCAATATTTTCTATTATTTTGTTTTTATTTATCCTGGTCGGGGGAAGCGTGGCTTTTGTTCTTTCCATGAGCCAGATTGTTCATGCCAATACTCGCACTGAGCTTATGCAAATTGTTGAAATTGAGAAGACAAGGCTTGAAGCTTCAGTAAACGGCGAAATTGCCATTGCCTTGAAAATGGCGGATTCACCCCTTTTAAAACGGCACTTCCTTAACCCCAATGATAACGATCTCAAAAGAATTGCCTTTGATGAAATAGAAGGGTACCGGCAGGCTTTTAAGAGCAAGATAGTCTTCTGGGCAAGCGATTTTGATAAAGAATTTTACTTCGCGGAAGATAACCATTACAAAATCGATACCGAAGATCCCGATAACTACTGGTATAAAATGACCCTTTATGAAACAGATAAATATAATTTCAATATTAACTTTAATCCGGAAATACAAAAGATCATGCTCTGGATCAACGCGCCGGTTTATAATTCTTCGCGTACACCTATTGGCCTTGTGGGGACAGGCATAGACCTTACAGAATTTGTCGATTTCATTTACCGGAACCATACAGGCAGCAGCGAACTGTATTTCATTAACATCGAGGGAGAAATAACCGGCGCTAAAGACGCGGATTTAATAACAAATAAAGTGAGCCTGGACAGGGAACTTGCAGAAACCGGGCCACAGATTCTTGAGTGGATAAGAAGTGATTCAAGACTTCGTTCCGGGGATTCTATACGGACTTTCGAAGGAAACGAGGGAGTAATCGCGGTGGGTCCAATACCGGCTCTTAACTGGTTTGCCGTGGTTATTCAACCCCTTTCGATTATTGATTACCTGAATACAGGCATGACAGTTCTCTTTCTTTCCATGATGGGTCTTATCGCGGTGATCTTCCTTATCTTCAACATTTCCATCAGAACATTTTTAAAACCGCTTGACGGAATGGCTGTGGTACTTACCCAGATCACAAGGGAATGGAATTTAATGAAGCGGCTTGAAATCAGGCAAAGAGATGAAATTGGAAACCTTGCCAAGTTTTTCAACGATACCTTTGAGAAATTCCGTGAGCTCCTTCATGGTATCAAGGGGATGACTTTTTCTCTCTCAGAAACCGGGGAAGAACTTTCTG
>Ga0123353_10011849_pt1 | contig 12326 bp, 6 predicted proteins | sample TergutLab28metaG_3_FD_92763 | JGI IMG/M metagenome (GOLD analysis project Ga0123353, IMG submission 92763) | Labiotermes labralis P3 segment gut microbial communities from Petit-Saut dam, French Guiana - Lab288 P3 | ecosystem: Host-associated > Arthropoda: Insects > Digestive system > Gut ... | reverse complement strand
TTTGGGATCGTGTGCCGCCCAGTAATGGCATTTATGTCGACTGACGAAACCGCCGAAAAGGAAAATGGCCTCGTCGGTCCAGGGAATGCTTTCAAAGAGTTTTGGCCAATCCTCGTGCCAACCCAGCATATTCCACTCTGCGGTCAGTCTTCAGGTGTCGGCTCCTGAACGTAATGAGGTTCCCGCGGGCGAAAATTCAAGTCTTTCTTTAACACCGTACGTACTGTGTGCCTCATCAGTCCACTTTCGCGAGCAGCCTGACGTGTTGATTTACGCGAGCTGCGGTTGATCATGTCCGGCACCAACGCCACGTTCTCCTTAGATCGGGGTGTGGATGGACGGCCACTTCTCTGTGCGTCCGTAACCGAACCTGTTGTCAGAAGCTTCGAATGACAATTCTTGATTGTCTCCTGACGGATTGTGCCATTTCTTCGCTTCACCGTACGCCACCATCACTGCACAGCAACCTCTGAATTCCACATCTCATAGCTTACAGCAATCTGGGTTAGTTCTAAACAGTCAGGCGGTCAGGCATCTTTTTTGCCATTGTGCGTGCTGCCTCTCTCGTCCACTGCCCACACCACCGACGCGCGAATTATAAATTCCTATTTCGTGACGTATATATATGCACATTATTTTCATTATGATTTTTTAATATTACAAAACCTATAGCGATTATTTAATGCCAAGTTACTTCCCACCAACCCTGTAGGTCTTTGCGGTGGGCTGGTCACTCGCCCATGGGAGTCCTACCGCTTGTGATGTGTCTGAATGTGATCGTGAAGCCTCGAAATGGGGAAGCCCTGGTCCACTAGGGGCTGTTACGCCGTGAAAAAAGTACTAAAGCAATGCTGGAATCGTTGTGAATTATTCTGGAAATTTTCATGTCTTCCTTAAACTAAACACTCTCCTCGGCAGGAATTTAAACTCAATAGCCAAGGCCAGATTTTCCCAACTTTTTTGAATGTGAAGGATCCGTCTTTACTTTAGCAAAATCCAGCGGGCCTGCCACGTGCCAATAATTGTACTTCAGGTTCTGTTTGCTATGAGAATGCATAATGGCGGAAACACCCTTACGAACTCAGTCACCTTTATAAACGAGTTTACATTGTACTCATCACAACACAAAACATGGTGGTACAAAAGCGAAGTACGCACATTGCTTAATTGCTCCACACAATCTGTGTTTGCAGATTACTCTAAATAATCCCCCGCAATCATCACGGCTTCCGCGATCCACACTTTTGTAACCATTGAACTAACTTACAGCCTGCCAGTTATCTCTACTCTGATATTCATAGCTTAATATACCTCGCAGAAATGGTACTACTAAATATGTAGGAATAGTCTACTGTCATTTGAATTTATGCAATGTAATTCTCGCACGATTATATAGATGGCACGCAATAGCATGATAGCATCAGTTGTCGACGTTTCTTTTTGTTGCAACCAATTTCAGTGTCTATGCTTCCGGTCATGACGCGGCAGGGGGTTTAGGTAACGCATGTGAGGAATTAGTAGGAGGTTTGCTACCAACATAAACAGCTCTGCACCTTCTTGTGTTCGCATACAGGCACGGTGTTTTGAACCTGTCGTGGGGGAAACACCGTTATCAGAATTTATGGTAATTAAGTAACACTGAATTGACTCTTGCTCCGTACTTTTGTTCGATTGTTATTGCAAGATTCTTAACAGCTACTAAAAATTGATTACTTTAAGAAATATGAAGATAATCAATATGAGGATGATGAAACTGTCTAATAAACTTTATGAAATTGAGTTTCTATTTCAAAACTAATAGTTGCTCACCTAGTTAAAGGAAATCTTTCATTATGGAACCCGACAGAGGGTTCATTACTCTCTTCCATGCTTATCACTGATCCTTTTCCCGAGCCAGATGACGCCAATCCACTTCCTCCCACACAATTCCTGTAATATTTTCTTTAATATTATCCTTCCATCTACGCGTCAATTTTCCAAGTCGTCTCTTTCCCTCAGATTTTCCGATCAACCGTTACATGTGTCTGTCTAAGAGTCCTTCTCTTCCCCTCAGGTTCAGCCAGCCCTTCTCAAATTATGCGTCGTGAGCAGGTGCTATGTGTGTCGCAACAAATGTGACCATCTATACCGCAACCTGAACACTAAAAGTATCACGGCACTCTCGAGTGATGAATGACAATACGTCAAACTCGCATTTGGAGGGAGAGGAAGAAGCGCTGGGCTCGTGTACGCGTGCGCTATGTGCGGTCTAAGAACCGCACGGCTCCCGAAGCGGCATGACGTCAGAGTCGGTCTACCTTCATGTCATTGCAACAAACACATAGGAATATTTTGTGTCCGTGGTAAGGGGAGTATACTGGAAAGGAAAGGACATGGCGAAGGCGAGCTAGGCTCTGATGTATGACAATTTTTAATAATAAAAATGGTTTATATATGCTTATTAATTTTTGTTTTATTGAAAGTTTTTCATTCCCTTGACGCTGTGTCGTATGTTGACGTCATTCTTCAAGTGTGTCGCGGCACACAGAAGACTGACAAACGTTGGATTAGACCATCCATATATTACCCACGTGGCCGTGCCATTATTCTGACTGTTATTCGCCGGCTGCTGTCAGTGAAGAGCCGAGTCTAAAATTCCAGGAAATTTGGATGAAACATTCATGATGTTCAGGTGACCGTGTATCGTGATAAATTCTTTTAATAAAACCAACTAGATGCACTAATTTCCCAAATTTATTTTTGGAATAAAACTCTACATGTTTCGGACAGTTCCTCTGTCCATCATCAGGCTTTTTCACTGTGCACGCAGCAATGGTATATGTCATACAGGTTTGCTGACAGCTAGCGAGTAGGATCAGGACGTTCCATCCTGATCCTGCTCACAAGCTGTCAGCACATATACCATTGCTGTGTGTACAGTGAAATACTCCTGATGATGGACAGAGGAACTGTCCGAAACATGCAGAGTTTTATTCCAAAAATAATTTCGAGAAATTAGTGCATCTAGTTGGTTTTATTATAAGAACTGGATGAAGCAAGTGGCAATGGGGCAAACTTTCCTTCAATCCCTTCAATCTTCCACCTCAATATAATTTCAACAAAGCTCCATATTTCTTCTTGAGAGGTGGAATTTCACAGAGACAGTATATCACACCCAATCGAAGGAAAATATGAGTAGTGTGTATTTGGTGGGCAGAACAAATTGGGAAGCTTCTCATTATGCAGTTTCCTCGAACCCCCTGTTATTTCCTCTCTCTTAAACTCAAATATTTCTTTCTGTGACCCGTTCTAAAATTACAGACTATATTCTCACATTGTGTGACAGACAAAACGGACACATTTGCTGAAGAATAAAAAACCAACTAGATGCCACTTGTTATATTTTATTTTACTTCTTATAGACTCGACAAGTTTCGGGCATAGTAATGCCCGAAACATGTCGAGTCTATAAGAAGTAAAATAAAATATAACAAGTGGCATATATTTGGTTTTTTATTCTTCAACTATCACAATGATGCACGGTCCAATAAACATAAGAAAAATTTACGATTGTGCATAATTGTATATTTACTTATGCAGCTTACGGTGAGAAAAAAGGTTCTCTCAACTGGATGCTGACAGCACTTTCCCTAATTTATTAAGCTCTGAGTTTTTTTGATAAAAGTAATTTTAGTATGTTACTGTCATTTCCAAGGGACAACAGTGACACTAAATTATCTAAAAAAATACGCAATTGTCTTCGGAGATGACACCCCTTTGTGTTTCAGTAACTTGATTACTACATAGCCATTCCAATCAGAAATACATTTTACTATAAAAACAAATCAGTTTATACAAAATTTAGCTACATATTTCGGCAAGCAAGGCCATTATCAGGCGAAGTGGTTACAAAAATATGCACTGCTAGGAATGCCTTTCTTTGTATAATTTTGTAACGGAATTGTTTTCATAAAAAATGTAGTTGTGTCTGACTGGATTGTTTGTCTATTAATGGAGAAGTGTATATTGATTTATTATTATTGTTTCTGTTATTATCATCATCATCTCCTTTATACAGGGTATTTATACTTATATTACTGAGACAAACTGTCTCTAGGGAATACAGCGTTGCAGCTATTATGTTGTTACTATTCATGGTGCTTATATCGTTAGTTTTAGTGTTGAATCTATTGTACTTTTACATTAGTACTTTCCGAAGTATGTGTGCAGTGCCAAATATGGCTGCTTTCTGTAGTTCCTTGACTACATGTTTTCCTGGTATGTTGCTCACGTATTTTGTAAACGACTTTGAAATAGTCCCAGTCGCCCCTATTATTACTGGTATCACCTTTAGTTTTATATTCCACATGCGCTGTATTTCTATTGTAAGGTCTTTATATTTTAGAATATTCTCGGCTTCTTTTTTAATCACATTTCTGTCTCCTGAGATTGTAACGTCTATTAACATAAATGTTCCCTTTTCATTATCACGGATTATAATGTCTGGTTTGTTGTTGGGGATAGTTCTGTCAGTTTGTACTTGTTGGTTCCACAATATGGTTACCTTGCCTGCTTGACTTGTTTCTACTGATTTTGGTATAAGTTCATACCAGTGTTTTTTGTCCAATTGTATCCCTGTTTCCTTACATATGTTGAAATGTAGTTGTGCACACACACTACGATGCATTATTATTATTATTATTATTATTATTATTTCTGTTGGAACAATTGATGAATCGATGTCTTTGTCCGTACTTCCACTGCTGCGTTGGAACTCATCAGGTGGTTTCGGCGCACCACAGGTAATTCAGGATCTGCAAACCTGCTCCTAATAATGGTGGAAAGAACGGGAGGCTTGTGCAAGACTAGCTGCCGACTACTTGCTTCCTCATGCAAAGAATTTTGTTCATTTTATGATCCATTATCACTTCGAAATATCTATTTCGATAGTTGACAAGCTGTCAAGCTTCGGTATCTGTATGGTACAGTCTGCAGTAACAGTCTGCACTCTAAGTAGGCCAATCAGAGCTGACTGTGTTTTCCACTTCAATTTACGAGTTGCCTGAAGTGGTACATTTTTCCCGTGAAGAGAGAATGTGAAAAGGAAGCATTATTATTATTATTATTATTATTATTATTATTATTATTATGGCTCAATGCAGCATAATTGCTCATAAGAAATTAAGAGTCGCTAAACTCTGCAGTTCTCCTTTCTGATCTCTATGCTGAGCGAGAAGTATCACGTTTTAACCAATAAACGTTGTGTCACTGGGATCAATTTTAATATTATCATCCTGGAATGTAAGTCTGAACCTTTCATATTGTTTCTTCCTTTTAGGTTCTCCAACTAAACTTTAGCATGCATTTCTCTTTTCCCCTTTTTTGCCAAATTTCCTGCCGAACTCATTTGCCTTTATTTTCTCACCATAGCAGTATGTACTGAAGTACTGCATTTTGTGTTTGTGGTCTGTTTAACGAAGCAGCCATTCTTCAGGCTACGGACTTGTAGTGTCGCGTGATTGGATGATAGTGAATAATGAATCGGAAAGGATGTGGTAGGAAGCAGTCGAAAAGCACTTTAGTATACTCCCTGCGCATGTGCCACATGAGATTGAGAGAAATCACAGAGAAGCTTAGTAAATACAGTTGGTGTCCCAGCGTAATAATTGATTCAACCGGACTGAAAATGGATACACGTAAAAATCTTTGATTAATGTGTGTGTGTGTGTGTGTGTGTCTATCTATCTATCTATCTATCTATATATATATCTATCTATATCTATCTATCTATCTATCTGTCTATCTGTATCTATCTATCTGTCTATCTGTGTCTATCTATCTGTCTGTCCGCCTGTTCGTCTGTCAGTCTGTCCGTCTTTATGTCTGCCCGTCCGTCTGTCTGTCCGTCCGTCCGTCCGTCTGTCTGTCCGTCAGTCTGGCTGTCTGTCTGTCCGTCCGTCCTTCCGTCTGTCCGTCTGTCCGTCTGTCTGTCCTTCCGTCTGTCCGTCCGTCCGTCTGGCTGTCTGTCTGTCCGTCCGTCCGTCCATATATATATATATATAAAGTTTATTGGACTGTAAGTTTACTTGGTTGTGAACCTTAATATTATGGTCTTTCGTATTATGATGCACTGACGTGTTTACCAGCATTCTGACGGACGTACTGTCCCTACATTCAGGCCATCAGATTATATTATTTGTGCCCTGAATATAGATGCAGTTGTTTCTGCCTTAAAGCTGGTGAACACTTGCCAGTACACACGGTGTCAGGATCCAATATCGTATTCAAGGCCAGATTAAGGGTACACTTTCCGTAAATACTTCTGCTGCGTGTCGTTTTCGAGTCAGTTGCTTTCCCTTCTGCTATCCAAAGAAGTAAAGTGTAAAATGTGCAAAACTATAACTGAACGTGCTGCTTTTGTTTGGGTGTGATACTTAGTTTCTCACGTTAAGGGAATGGCATAGAGTGAGAGATGTCTGAAAGAGAAAGCGCCGAGGAATGTTGGGTCCTGAGAGAGAAAAAGAAGTAACTGGAGGTCGTAGAAAGTTGCGTAATAAACACCGTAGTTGTTTTCCTATTTGAGATCTCACGACGAAGACTATGAACACTACTGTCTTGCGAGATGTGACGCCGTGTGGTTTGGTAGATAGATGCCAGACTGCATACAGTCACAAGATAGCACACAGCACTGTGTATAACTTTTATTCCACACCAGACATTATTAGAATGTCCAGTCAATTGGGAACGAACCAGAAGAACATATAGCATGCATGTTAACAATGATAGACACCTATAGAGATTTGTTTGGAGAGCCTGAAGGAAATAAGACTAGTTAAAGACACAGTTAAAATAAATTATGTAAAGGGAAAGAGTGAGAGTTTGTTGATTTCATTCCCCTAGGTCACACTAAGGACTTCAGGTGGTGTCTTGTGAATATGGGAACAGACTTTGGTATTTCTTGAAGCGGGGGAATTACTGCCTTGGTGAGCTCGTCAAGAGGAGCTGTTCAACACGGCCTTAGCTTTAGTTTGCTTCGTGCCATATGTGGATCTCTGGACAAGATGATCGGGGAAAATTCTTAAATTTCGGTTTGATCGACATGACACAAACCTTTAATTAGACAGAAAACTTTAGAATTAGCTTATAGTTTATGATACTTATATATACAAGACTTATGTCTATACCCCGTATCTTTGATACTTTGATTTCAAACCCACAAACTGTGTAATTTAAAATTTCGCTGTGGACGAGGTTTAAGCTGGAATTTCCAAAAAGAACAAGGCCAAGGCCTGACTTTCCCAAGTCACTCCCTTATTGTTTTTAACATTTGGCATAAAGAGTTTTTCTTCTGATGGAGACTGCATTAACTTTTCTAGATTTTTTTTCCTGAAAAACATTTAAACGAGTATTATCTGTGTATGTCATTTTTTCAGTTTTAAGATCCATAGCTGTAATTACAGGAGGGAGAGAATCTTAGGCCCTTCAGCTGCGTTTTTCGGAATAAAATTTTTTAAATTTACTTATTAATTTTGTCACATCTACCTCTTCTTACGTATTCAAACTGCTATTTCAGTTTCAATGAAAATTAGCTGATTAAATCGCACTAAATTTGATCGAGTATCGTGTATTTCAGTTTGTTTGTATTACAGTAAGTGTCACGTTGTTCTAGGCCTATATTGCTGACATATTCTGAGTCACATACAGGTTGATCCATCTAGATAGCCTGTAAGACATTGCAGTGCGGCTAAAGTAATAGAAGCCTGGTTTGAGATAGCTGTGGAACAGCCGACACGTCACCTGCAGAGTTGCAGCAGGTAGCTTGTCGCAACAACTTAAGTAAACTAGTCTGCTCCTAAATTAGATATACTCTACCTTATACAAGTACCGCTACACATACGTTTAATTCACTGTAATTAATCATGAGGGTCGCCTTTAAAGTCCTACCAAACAGAAAGTACTTCTGTCTTTGCTTGCTGACAGTATAGGGGGTTAATGAGAGTGACTACATGCGTTAATTTCATCCGCTTTAATTAATTTAAAGATCCATATTATGTTACTGAAGTGGGTAAATACATTTTGTGCTATCTTACTGAGGGGGCACGCAGTGGCGCAGTTGGTTGAGGCCCTGCGCTACAAGCCGAAAGTTCGCGAGTTCGATTCCAGATGGTGTCATTGGCATAATCCTTCCGGTTACACAATGGTCCTGGGTCCAACTCATCCTCTAACAGAAATGAGTGCCAGAAATATTTCCTTGGGGTAGAGGCGGCCGGTGCGAAGGGCTGACAACCTTACCACTTTCATGTCCCGATTGGCATGAAATCTGAGACCTTCATCCTCCTTTATCTCTGAGGTCTGTACAGGGATTGTTTTACCTTTACCTATCTTACTGAATAATGTCTGTAGTAAAAGTTAGAGACGTTTGTCAGATGCATGTGGCGCTTGTGTATAAAATCTGCATTGAATTCACCGATTCGGAGAAAATTTCGAAATGAACCTTAAACTTGTGCTATTGAAACGGTGCAGTGGTTATAAAACAGCCTTTCAGTGCTCAATAAATCAATTCCACCAAGAACACTTTCGTATTTTGGAGCCGACTGTACCAGCCCATATAAATTGTCATACAGAGTATTACGTAAACCGATTGTTACGGTAAATGAGTTTCTGCAGTGCGTGTTAACAAATTGGATACATTGATCAGATCATTTGAGCAACTTGACGAAGGTGTAGGCCTGTCCTATAAATAGAACCTGAAGTAGGCTTCTGTTCTCTGCCTAAATTAGTACAGCGCAGCTAAATCTGTTGTCTTGCGTAGGCGCGCACATTTTATTTCATTGCTCATTTTACCTCCTACACGTCTGTTTATACAGACAGACAATCTCAGCATTATCTTGTTCGCAGATTAATCGCACGTACTGCTCTGTAATCACTTTGCTGTTAGTAGGTTAGACCGAATATCAATTGAATGCATTTCAGAAATATATATTGCGGGGGAGGTTTGTCTCAAAGATATAGGAAATTGGGATAGTCAATTATTATACCAACTACTGCACATATATAAAATTTATAAAATTTACACATTGAAACATTAAAAACTCTCCGACATGTTTCGGTCCTAGGATCATCAACAGGGAGCCATATCGTCCATTGCTAAAGTCACACTATCAAGTGTGACTTTAGCAAGGATGATATGGCTCCCTTTTGATGGTCCTAGGACCGAAACATGTGGGAGCGTTTTTAAATATTTTAATGTGTAAATTTTATATATATATATATATATATATGCAGTAGTTGGTTTAATAATTGAATAACTCAACAACATGCACGGTGTAACAACGAAAATAGGAAATTGGGAATTTCGTACATGATCTCTTTGCCTTCCAAGTCTGGTTAAATGAAATATGCGGGTCATACAGGGACGTGTAAACAAGGGACATGACCTGAGACAGCGATGTAAATTCAGAAGTGTCATCAGATAACGTGTGGGGAAATGGATAACTTAAAAAATATAAGCGTAGACAGGGTAATCTCAGCGGGAATTACTAGATGTTAATATTTTATTGACCCTTCTTCTTCTTCTATGTTTCTTTCCTCATCTTTTTTTCTTTTTTCCCCTGAAAGATAGAATATAGCCAGCCATCCTACAGAGGATCAATCCGGATACCACCCGAATGCAGGTTTACTGCTATACCAAAACATACAGTACCTCATATTCGAATTTTAACTCGCAAATATTATGGTTTTTCTTTTCCAACAGGCAAAGCGCATTTACCTTTCTTCGAAATAGCGACACCGTACCCATCCAACCGCTTCCAGTAGCTAGCTACATTTGTCCATAAATACTGACGGGTTGTTTCACACTTAAAAACGAGTTAATACCTTCAAAGCATGAACCCTTTCAACGGCGCCCCCTCTCTCTCTCTCTCCATATCCCTCATCATCCACCCTCACTGTCCGTTGTAACATGCGTCACTGATTCACTGTTAACACTGACTTTGTGTCGATCGCTACTCGTTTGTACCTTGTATCGCTACAATGCCTGTTTGTCAGCCCTCATAAATCTGTGCTGATGAATCTCTTTGTGCATAAATAGATGCTGACATTGTAGGTATTTTAAAATAAAACACCAATAGAGAATGATATATATGGGACCGGCAGTGCCTAAACAGATTTCGATTTATTATACATTTTTTGTGTACAGAACTTCTTCGAAAAGTGTTCGTGATGTACTCACGATTCCATATAGGTTTGGTGTCCCAACACTGGCGTGGCCTCTGAACAAGACGTGAGAACGCGTTTTGTTTAACTTTGAAGCAAATAAAATAAAAAATAAACAGGTAAACCGAATATATGTCTGCTTCCTGCTGATTATTACATTCACTGTCTAGTCAAAGACAAAAGAATTTGGTATTGAGACACACCATTTATTTATTGATTTTAAGTCTACATATGACACAATAAAGAGAGGCCACCTATATAATGCAATGAGTGAATTTAACATTTCAATAAACTGATAAGACTTACACAGATGACCATGGAAAATACACAAATCAGGTCAGAATTCAATCTGATTTATCAGACTTAATAACTACAAAGAAAGGCCTTAGACAAGGTGACTCACTGGCCTGTTTGCTTTTTAACTTAGCGCTGGAAAAGTTTGTAAGGAATGCAGGAATACAGACGAGTGGAACTATGTTTTATAAATCTGTCCAACTCCTGGCATATGCTGATGATATAGATATAAAAGCGAGATCCCAAACGGCATTAAAGGAAGCATTTCTGTCACTTGAAAGGGCAGCTGGAGAAATGGGCTTAAGGATAAACGAGAAAAAGACTAAGTATTTGGTTACAAGAGAAAGTAAAAATCAGCAGAGGTATTTTCAAATTAAGAATTTTAATTTTGAAGCCGTGCAGAGTTTTACGTAATTGGGCTCCTTTATAAATGTTAATAATGATAATTCTGCAGAAATTAATAAAATAATTTTAATGGCTAATAAAGGCTTTTGTGGATTGAAGAGACAATTTAGGTCTCAATTTTTATCCATAAAAAATAAAATAAAATTATATAAGACCAGTGCTGGCATATGGTTCTGAAGCATGTGTATTATCAAAATCTGAAGAAGCTATTTTAGGAGTTTTTGAAAGGAAAATTTTGAGAGCTATTTTTGGACCTACAAATGACAACGGAGAATGGAGAATAAAACAACAACGAGTTATGTACATTGTACAAGGAAAATTATATAGTAACATACATTAAAATTAATCTATTAAAATGGGCAGGACATGTTATTCGTATGGAGGAACAGATCCCTACAAGAAGAGTTCTCGTTGCAGTGGTAGAAGGAAGAAGACAGAGGGGCAGGCCGAAACTAAGACGGGAAGATGGTGTGATGGAAAATGCCAGGAAGTTGGGAGAGAGAAAATGGATGAATGCTGCAAGAAATAGGGACAGCTGGCAGAAGCTTCTGAAGAAGGCCTTGGATCAAAAGGGGCTGTTGTGCCAATGATGATGATGATGATGATGATGAACTGTCTAGTCACATCACTGGTAACCAAACTGATATTTAGTGCTCACCAATTGACACGTTCGTGAGCCAGATTCATCCACTTCATATTCTCACCAAGTTGTTTGTTCCGTAAGAGACATTGTAAACAATGATACCAGGAACAAATACCTTTACGTCCTCACGACGTGTTTCACTACATGTACGTCCAAATCAAAGTCTTAGTAATAAGTTCCATATCACACAAATTCTATGTGAATTGATGTTAGTCTTAATTTCGGCAACCCACCAGGGGACCATTCCTTGTCAGCTGTCCATCGCTGCTTTTCCGAGTAGATCTGATATATCCTCAGTACTTGGAGACCCACTGTTCCATTCTTAACCTAAGTACAAGCCACTCTGAGGAATTATCGATATTTTAAACACTGTACGGAACATTGACTGAAAATTCAATTTCTAAGGTTTAGTTGTGTGTTCTTTCGCAAGGTGCGCAGTTGTCAGCATTAGGTTTGTCATCTGCTGCTTGTTTACTTCCCAGGTGCTTGGGCAATCAAGCAGCGTACCCGTGATCGGAGAGAAGTTTCCATAACACCTCTAAAGAGCAAAACTTCTAATATCCTTGAAGTGACAGACGGATCTTAGAACAGGGAGGAGGGGGGGATATGTCTAAAGAATTATGTCCAGGGGTTAAGAAAATTTAGCCTTTCTGCCCATCTTACCCAGAGAAGGAACATACAGCCTCAGCCGAGACTGACCAAGCCGACTGCATTAACCTTTTGACGCCTAATGTCAACTATAGTGGTCGTACCGCACCGCTAACCTCTAAAGTTGCATTTTATATATTTA
>Ga0123353_10011848_pt1 | contig 12326 bp, 6 predicted proteins | sample TergutLab28metaG_3_FD_92763 | JGI IMG/M metagenome (GOLD analysis project Ga0123353, IMG submission 92763) | Labiotermes labralis P3 segment gut microbial communities from Petit-Saut dam, French Guiana - Lab288 P3 | ecosystem: Host-associated > Arthropoda: Insects > Digestive system > Gut ... | reverse complement strand
TTCTTGTCCTATGCCTGGCTGAAAGTTGTTTTTATTTCACCATTTTTCCCCCCCCCAAAGGGGCGAAGGATGTTGTGTCCCCCCCCCCCCCCACCGTACGAATAGAACTATTGACTTCATTTGGGTTAGAGTTGGGCAAGAGTAAATTTACCTCTTACTTTTAATAATTGAATGTGACTGTGCATGTCACAAAAAACACTGTTAGAACCTTTCGACTTCATAAAATGAAACAGTGTTTGTTAAAAATAATAGAATACTAAATTGAAACGTACATTTTAAATGCTTTTGCGTAATTCATGAAACGTGGTTTCATTTCTGACACAGCTGCTCATTTCTGGTTGCATATTTACGTTTGGTATGCGTTTGTTCTGTATAACGCGAACTGAAGATAGCGCTCATTGCAAAAAAGGGATATTGCGAGCGGAATCCGTACGCTAATAGCCTTCTCGCATGGTTCGATGTAATCTTTCTGCACTGTGGTCCAAAATTCAGTGACAAACAATGTCAGTAATTTTATTTTCAAAAAGGTGCCTGAAGAGACACCATGGATTCCTCTTCGTCGATAGTAGTGAGTGTGCAAGCTATCAGATTAGCACTGATTGACAGCCTTATTCGGTCAAATATTTCTATTGTCCGCATCTGAGAAATAATTAATGAAAGTGAAATTTAAGAGAAGAAGTGTGGCTTCAAGTACATATTTTCTCTTCATCGCCACTTCATATTTTACTCCACTCAGTAAATTGTTTTGAAGCAAGGAACATATATGCATTTGCATCTTCCACTGTGCTCTGCCATAATTTAATTCTCCTCAGAAACCGCGATCCATGAAATGCATTATACCTCAGCCAAAGCATAATGCAAAACTGCACTTACCTTTTTGACATAATGACGGATTATAAGGGACAATTTAAACGCTTTTTGAAATGAACAGACAAGTGAGAATAAAAAGAGTTAATTTCAGAATAACTTTCTATGACACAACTGATGATGACATTAGTGTTGGCGGTTCATAGAAACCTTGTTCTTCTGCTGATAGAAAGAAGCAGATGGCAAACCGACTGATATAGGAGTCATGACTTACAGTGTGACATCTCCTGGCTGATATAAGCTTACCCACAAGCCCTGAATGACACGTCTCTTTTTAAGTCCAAATTTAACAGTTTTACGTATGCCGGCGGTACAAAACTGAAGCTTAATTTTATAAACTCAGAGTAGTGGAATTTATGCACGAAAATTAGTAACCAGATAATTTAATTACGAATATATAGTTCCTGTTATCCATATCGAACACTAGACTGAAGCATTTGGAGCCGGTGCCGGTTTGCGCCGTTTGGGCCAAGCCGGCACCAGAGTATTAAAAACATATAAACAATGACTCTGGCCCTACTATGGGGTACATATATACGCGCGCTCGCAAGGAGTAAATTGTGACCCTGTTCCACAACATAAAGCGTAGGTTAATGGAAATTTGGTGGAACTGTGAGCAGACTCTGAAAGATTATAGTACATGTATTCATAGAAAACAGTGCTAAAACCAGTTGTGATGTTACTGTATGAACATAGTGCATGAAGGAAAATGGTCAAGTTATATTAAGTGTATGAGGGTAGAGCATTTTGAGGAAGGCTTGTATACCAGTAACTGAGCAAGGGGTTTGTAGACTTGGAACCAACCACACAGTGAGGAATTGTAGTAAGTACAAAAATTATTACGTAAAACCTTCGATCCTGCAGTGGGCATTAAGTGCATAGGGCTGGAGTGGCTGGGGCATGTGACCATCGTGGAACAAACAACGGTGACTAAGAAAACCTTTGAAAGCAAGCCAGAAAGTAGAAGGTACGTGGGAAGGCCCAGACTGAGAGGCCTGGAAGATGTAGACCGTGATTTATGAGAGCTGAAATTACAAAACGATGGAGGCAACAGGATCGCAGAGGACCGTTGAGTCAAATAGTCCAAGAAGCTGGGTGTGGGCTCTTTCTGTATCAGTATTACTCTTGGCGTGACGCTTTTTCTTATGGATCCCAGAGACATTCGATTTCCTTGCTGTAGGTGCAATAAAGATGTCAGGTCTCTTTTTCATAAGAATCTTATAGTTGCCAGGTCACATGTTTCTTCAGCGTTCAGGTCAGGTTTTTCTTAATTGTCTTGCGGACATCTTCTCTATTTCTCTTAGCTTTCTACATTTCAAGCTTCTCTAAAGCGTCGTAGAGTCGTCAGTTTTCTTAAATGTCTTCAAGATTTCGGGTTTAATTTTTGACGATTTTAGAATTTCCCTTGACCTTAAGTGGCTTAGACATGCGAGGTCTCTTTTCCTGAACTGTCACAGATGTCAGATCTGTTTATCGTTAGGCGTCGAGATCCATTTTTCTCAGCATCTTAGAGATGTTAGATCCCGTCTTACTTAAGCGATGCAGTCGCACTCGTTAGATGCCCTTTTCTCTAAGAATCTGAGGCATGGAAAGCTGCCTTTTTCATGAGAATTTTGGGAGTTGCTAGGTGCATCTTTAAGCACCTAAAACTGCGTCCATACTGCTCGTGTTTGTGGTCATACGCAGGCTCGTGCCTGTGATACCCCGGATTGAGAGCTGCTGATTGTGAGCAGACTGCTCGTTCAGTGACCTGGTATATTCAGACGGCAGCCCACCTTTTCGAGCCACCCTTTAAATTTCCCAAGTCTGAGTCGAGCCTTTCTGGCCCGGGGTATCTGTGGATCGCGCTGATTCGGCTCCAGCTCGCAAACCCGTCCAAATCTACGGAGGCGAATTCGGAGCGCTAGCAGGAATGTTCGCGACGCCGCATGAGGAATGTTCTTTTCTTCTAGCACCTGCAAGAAATTAAGGTAGCGGGTTCGCGACGGCATGTCTCATGCCCCTCGCATTTCTTGCATCGGTTTCGTTGTCCTACCGTCTTTATCCATCCTCCCGAAAGAACAAATGAGCATTGTTACCTGACAACCTCCAAATGTTGACGTGTGTTCCTAATTAGCAAACGATTTCACCATCTCTGTCACCAAAATGCGATAGCCCTGCAATGACGTCAGATTACGTCATCATCAGGCAGCCTGTAAGGATATGACGCCACAGTATCTTCACACTGATAACAAGACCAAGCATCCGTTGGGAATTTAGTAAACAAATGCTGACATTCGCAGCCCACTCGAGTCAGCCACTGCACATTGTGGGTACGCTCATTCTCAGTTCCAGGCAAGCTCACGGTCAGGGATTTAGGTGGAGTATGTACACTCAACGCCCTCGCGGCACTGGAGTGCAGTTAATGTGTCTTTAAACATGTTCATAAACTTAACCAATAAAGGGCTTTACGTTTGGGTGAACTGTTGTGTCTGAGAATACCCTAAGCTCAATTGATCGCCTCGTGACTCGAATGTGATCCTTGGTCTGAACAGATGTTAAACGCAGGCGACGAATGGAAGATTACTTGTGAGCATAGCGGTGATCTGAATCAAGCTTCAAGAGTATCATACGATTCGCAGTACATTCAGCCATTGACTAACGCTCTGGTAGATTTCCTAAAGTAGGCGTGAAGCAAAAATTTTATAACCTTAAGAAATAAGGGATTGGCATAGTAGGACACAGCTGACCGAAGGACATTTAACCTAAAATGAGAGAGAGAAAATTAAGAAGTGGTGTAGATTGGCAAGGGGATTTAAAGGAACATAGCGTAAAATAAAGAGCGATTATATCCATAAACACCAAGTTTGTGTAATGTAGACTGTCAGGTTCAAGTGTGTGCAGCATGAACGACGTGTTTCAAGGGTCTAAAACGTGAAATCTGCATACCGACTGTGAAGCAAGTCAACACAATAATCCAGCAACTCCTGTTTCCTCAGCACACATTTGTTGTTGGGAGTGAAGAACGGAAGCCAACAATCACCGTCATAGGCTTGCCCGTGGGGAAGGAGGCAAGAGGGGGGGGGGCTACTGTGTTGAAGAGGGACAAATAAAAAAAGTATGGGCAAAAGTGGCAGGGAAATGTGTGTGGGCATATTAAGGACTCTTTTTAATTTGACTGCTTCGTAAATTAAAGTTCGATTCCCCCCCCCCTCCTCCTCACAGTGTTATTAGCCAAGTTACGTCCTTGATCAGAGCTCTGTCACTAATTTGTACGTTGCATTTTCAAATTTTACGGGAACCAGGTTATTCTGTTAATAATATCTTCACCATTTCGAATTTATTTCCTATCGCACGTAACAACTAATTCTCGAGAATGCAACAGTAGCTCATTCATTCATCTATCACCGACGGTATATAATCTTAGCATTTGGTAGTGTATTTAAATAGCACGCTTAAAAACCATGCGGTTAACGTTGAATGTGGGCATGTTGAAGTGTACAGTGTATGGAATGAAGTTCATTAAAAATGACGGAAATATGTAATTCGGTTCAAACGTTGGCAGGAAGGAGGCAGACGCATGGGCACGATGACACCAGAAATGTCAGTCTAAAATAAGGAAATTAACCTAAATACCATACATACGGAAACTGACATTTTGTGTTAATGATGCGTGTGTAAAAAATCTGTCAGTACGTAGGATGTGAATATTGAAGCTCTTTATCTGTCAGTAGGTTATGGGGGCGCACATCGTTTGCGCTGTGCAACGTCCATATTCAGAACATAACAGGGTTATTCGAAATGATTGTAGGGGTTTTAACAACTTGTCATACACAATACGCTTGAGATAAGAGTATACGTATTCTTTATTTAACAGAACAACACTCCAAGTTTTTGTTACATACCTTACAGGTGTTCTATATGTGCACCCTTTGTGATTCTACAAACATCAACACGATAATCGAGTTCGTTCCAAATTGTTTGTAGCATGTCAGCGGTGATAGTTTCAATGGCGGTTCTGATTCGGACTTTCAGTTCCGGGATGCTTGCGGGAAGAGGAGGAACGTAAACCTGATCCTTGACGTAACCCCGTAGAAAGAAATCGCATGGGGTTACATCTGGAGAACGAGGTGGCAGTTGTTAAAACCCCGACAATTATTTCGAATAACCCTGTAGTTCTGACACCTATCACGTAATGACTGTCGACAGAAGAAACTAATCTACAGTGCAGCTGTGACAGTGCTAGTATCTTAGGATGAGCGCCGCTGTAGTGAGGTTTGTGCCCTCATTGCTTATGCGAAAGGTCCTGTATAAAAATTCGGCCTAGGAATCTACTATCGTGACCGAGGTTTGAGTGGTTTTTTTTTAGCCTTTCGGGGCAATTGCTGATACAGGGCTTTGTAACAGGTTACGACCATCTTTCTCATTTGACATTACAATAACATAGGTCTCAACATGGAACTGAGAAATTGCTGAATAAACACAAACGGTTATGATCCCTTCGTTCCAGTTCTAGCGGTAACGTCATTTCCTTCTCCTGCTGGCTGGCTGGCTGGCTGGCTCATAGCCTGCTGTCTTCACTCTTGGAAAACTGACCATGGCGACACAGCACAATAATGTTCGCTTGAAATTAAAGGAAGAACTGGTGTGTTCTACGAAGTGGAAACAGGAGGAAATCATGATACTACGATTACGAATGATCTCATGTTCGAATTTATGATGGATCGTTTGGGTATGCAAAATACCTCTTCGACTGTGAGAACCCCTTCGTACTTTTGAACGCCGTTTATTGAGAGAATACATAAAGGACAAAAAAGTTATGAACCCAGCAGCCATTTTAAATGAGTTCACATTTATTTTTCATTACGAATTTAACAGCAGAAGCCAAGCGTAAGCCTGTGGAGCAAGACGTGCGACGAAGCTGTGTGAATTCGCGGAACCGTTGGAGTAACCCCACGGCCCTCCGGAAGGCCTCGGTCAATGGTTGTGAAGCTACTGTTACGTAGTATGAAATGAGTACGAGGGATATCTCCTGGGAGGTAAAGGCGGCCGGTTCTTATGGCTGGCAACCTTGCCACCTTCTTGTGCCAACTGTCTGAAAATAATGGAAGCCTCGACCTCCCAGAGCCCTTAGGTCCTGTCCAGACCTTTACAGGGATAGCTATACCTTTTTTGTTCCATAGTGTACATAGCGGCATGGTTTTGATTGTGACGTCATGTGGACCAATACTGCTGTGGCCGATTTTTGGTTGGTTTAACCAGGAATTTCAAATCCTCCGGTCGTAATCTCGAATGGGAAGGTGATACCAGTCAGCGACAAATCTCTCGTAAATAACTGATTGTCTGACCGCCAACGGGAAGGCAGTAGTGACTGGGTATCGGAAATGATGTGGATGGAAGCTCTTGCGACCTGTTTGTATACGCTGTACCATAATTGGACTACCTACAGCACTGTTTCCCATTCTGTATTCCGTGGAGGAACGCCTAGAAGCCCCTATATATGAAAAGTTTACAGAGCAGACAAAGTTGATAGCGGGGAGCCGCTTTCAACTGTAGAAGTACTAAAATCGAAATATCTGGTTTAAGAAAGTGAAGCTGACGGTTCTCACCACCTTGTTGACATGCGGTATAAGCTTCATCATTACATTTTAATCTTTGATTTCATTAAATCTCTTGAATTTCTGTTTCTTATGTGACGTTGATATAATATTAAAGTATATTACTATATTTCATACCAACACATGTGCACAGACGTACACATATTTACAACAACATTACAAAAACCACTAATTCCTACATGTTTCGGGAGTGCAATAAAGACATTTACCTCCAAATTATGGGCCAAGAAGGCCCGTACGTGTAGGAGTTGGTGGTTTTTATAATGCTATTGTAAATACAATTGCGTGAATTTGTTAGTTTAAGTTATAGTAATAGAAATGTAAAGCATGGAGTGGAAAATGTCAAACTAATTAAAGTATATCTTGTTTAATTATCACTTTCGCAAATTTTAGTTGACATATACACTAGATAGCACCAAAAATAAACAGCACTGCACTCAGTGAATTGCTCCTTTATTGTGTCAGCTTTATGACAGCATTTTCTACATGAAAGAAAGCTGTCATCTGTGATGTGACGCCACGTAGTCTCCAACGTCGAAACGTCGGTAAATTTCATATTCACTGCTGTGATATTCTCAGATCTTACGCAGGTTTTGTGTGCACCGTCACTTCACTTTACGAATTTAATGATTGTCTAGCACGAGAACAGCGGTAGATTTAGATTACTTTTGCATTATAAGGCCATTTGTGGTCATCTAATGTAGTATCAAGGGTTAAGACGGAGAGAAGGTGTTGCAGAAACAGATAATACTATACGAAAGGAGTTTATATGTAGTATAATGTAACTAAAAGATACTTACTGTTATGAATACCAACGACATTTTTCACAAAGTGTTTCACAGGCATTACGGCATACTCGTACGTGTCTCGACGCCAATGCTGGTGCCTGTCATCAGCGTCGACTTTGCTAATGTAGGTTATTCACACATGTTCGGTGCGTGTCATTGTTAATTGCGTTCCTTTTGACACACTTAGTTGATGTTATTGTTATTGTTGTTGTCATTGTTGTCGCGTATGCTTTTCACTGTTACTTGTGGTTACGCCAACATAGGCGTCGGTAGCAGTATTTCGGACAGTCATTATGATAAAGTTCGTTGATGTCTGATAACAGTAAATATAATTACGAAAAGCGCACGGTATGCACACCATCAAACAACTAAAGTAGTTTGTTGCTCTCTGCTTTTGTGAATTTGAAAGTACTAGCAGCTCGGAAAAGGAAAAGGTAAGTGGTTTAAAGCACTCTGTTATAACAGCGTTCGTGCCACCTGCTTTATCGTTCAGTAACTCGGCACTCGTATGCATTCCATGGCTAATGTTTGTGTGTGTGTGTGTGTGTGTGTGTCGTCGCCATAAACGGCGACTGTATTCCCGAACATCACTAACCGGCTGACTGTACGTACAACAAAACTGCTAGGTTTTCTTTGCAGATACAAGCCTATTGATACACGTATTGTTTGTTTCGGCTTTGCTATTGAGGAATTTTTGACTGCAATTTCTGAGGATAAACGTGAAAGTCAGGCTTGGTAGCCGATATGTTGAGCGATACTCAAAGTGGAATTCTTCCGAACGAACTAGGTGTTTGCGTTAGTCGTAGCCAGCCATTAATTTGCGTTGCTTCACAGCAAGAAAAGTTTAAATTGTAATGGGGTCAAAAAAGGAAACGAAATAGGTTCCTCCGTTAAAGGACATGCTAGCATAGTAAGGCCTAAATGTAGTTCAGAATTTTTCAGTCCGCATTGTACGACGAAGTGTCGGTGAATCAAGTTTAACTTTGCAGAATAACTTGCTTACACTGGATGGAATCCCAAGAAGGCTGCACTGTACCCTTTTACGCAGATTTCTGTTCAGGACGGGCACTATACTTTAAAATTAAAAATATTGCACAGTGTCTGTTCTAGAATTCATGATCCCAATTACAAGTCGCATTTCGTGCTGCATATTTCTTCTGCACCGTCGCCGGTCATTATTGTAAGCTTTCACGTTCCCATTTCTACTTCTTTTCTTCCTTTTTGCAACAATTACTGACATTTATTTTATCGATGGTCGAACGTTGTGATTCTTTCCCATTCATTGTACGAGTATCAGGAAAGTCTCAGAGACAAACTCCGGGAAGCGATGCCATGAAGAACAGCAAATATTTCAGGGTTCTCTTCTGTGTTCAGCAATCGTTCTTCGGCCCCGTTTTCGTTTTGAACTTTTTGTGGTAGTTTTACATTAGCTTTTGCTCTGTATTCTCAGCACCGGAAAGTAGTTACAATAGACGCAGGCTACCGTTTTGGACAGGTCTTACTATTTGATGTATGTTTGCCCGTGCATCGTTGTATATGCATAGCGAAGAAAACCATCTAGATGCTACTGAATGATTTATTGCACTTATAACCTGCTCAACATGTTTCGGGCACTTATATGCCCATTATCAGGAGCTCGAGACTACAATATGTTATTACCGCATATGGTGTGTAATGCCTTGGTTGCTGGTGGTCGGCGATCAGGTGCAGGGCAGCAGGCTATGCGTCCGGGATGGGGGAAGCTGCTCGAGCAGCTTCCCTCATCCCTGGTGATGGGCATATAAGTGCCCGAAACATGTTGAGCAGATTGTAAGTGCAATAAATCATTCAGTAGCATCTAGTTGGTTTTCTTCTCTACGCACACAGGTCTTACTATGTTTAGCGATGCTGTCTGGTCGCTTGTGGACGGATGCATATGAGTATGTAGCATTGGTGGAATGATGGCCGACGGAGAAACCCCGAAGTACTTGGAAAGAAACGGGCCCCAGTGCAGCATATTCCATCACAAATCCTAAGTGGACTTCCCTGTGATCGAACCCGGACTTGTGGGTTGTTTTTGCAATTGTTTTGAAATTAAGGCACTCCTTAAGAAGTCTGGTGTTAAGGATAAGAATACAAATATTATGTTATTTGTACCGCGCATTGTGATATAATCATGTAATCTAGACCAACAAATGCCTCTCTTTTAAATTTAATTTAATTTTTCACACGCCTTCTGCATGTATGTTTCGAACTCGATGGCTGATCTTGAGGAAGACAGTTGTAGCAAGTACAGTACGGTATACTATATGTCTGCATGCATGGTACACTCTGGTTCATCAAGGTATGGTTTTGCGGAAGTTACAATAAGAGGAGTTGTAAGATATGTATGTATAAAATTTTTTAATTTAAATATAACAGTATAAACATATAAAACACGTATTTAATCTTATAACATAAATAGAATAAGGTCAAATGTCACTTTCGAAGTTGCAAGAAGTGCAATATAGTTCCTCAAATTGTGATTTAAAAGTTAGGGTAAAATATTACTGCACATACCAACGGTAGAACGGTTTGGAACATGTACACATAGAAGATGTGTGAAGAATTAAATTAAATTTAACAGAGGTGCATTTTATTGGTCTACGTTATGTGATGAGGAAACTCTAATGAAACGTCGTGCATGGAGCTTTCGTCCCCTTCCCCAGAGGCGCAGATGCAGGAAAGAATGCAGAGGGTTACAATTGTGCCTGACCGCTTGGCTGGTAGACCGCGCAGACTGCGTGCGACAGGAAAGTTAACAATTTCCCTGTGTGTCGTCGTTATGGGTGAAGGTCAAGCTGGCGCTCTGATTCGTTCAGAAAGTGGTGAAACTCCTCCATTCACTGGAACCCATCGTTAGTCAGGCTGCCGACTCGCTCTAGTGTCCCGCAGATGCAAACAAAACACGAATGTACCTCTTTGTTGTTACTTTCATTAAACGAAAATTTACCTCGGATCTCATTGTTTGACACTAATTAACCTTGACATAAAATGTACTGCTTCAGTTATTCTATACCAGACACTGTGTATGATTAATGTGGCACAGCACACGTTGGGCCTGCTTACAGAATAACTTATCAGAAATAGGCCTCGAGCCATTTGCCTTCCTGAACCTGGCTCTTTCGGTAGGGGTAATTTTTGACCGGGTAACTGCCGAAAAGACTGCTGCATACCGCGCTCTGTACGTTTAGTCTTGTTGTGGGGAGGTGCCCAGTTTGGATCTTGGTCGGAAAACACCGGCTGAATGCGGTTTTCTGTGAATGTTCTCGCTTTCTTCGGGCAGGTGCCGATATGTACCTCGAAAACGCCACGACCGCTTCCTTCCAAACCCTTTAAAATTCATCGTTTTACTTCATCGTACCGTCTATGCTGCTGCGTAGGTAGATACAGTCTGAGACACTGACAACTTCCTAAATAAATAGCACATAAATTATTTCGTATGACTACTGGTAACTATTATATTCTTTATTCCATATGAGCACTGTACGGTACAACCACCGTATGCTGATGGAGGACATAACCTCAGAATATCTGCGAACGTATTGAATAAGCAGTCAGGGGTCTTCCAACTAAAGGATTGTGCAGGGGTGGCGAATAACTCGTCACCGTAGACTAGGAAATATACGACGAAAATAACCAAAAGAAAACCGCTCGACAAAATTCATTGTAGTTGTAGCATACGAAGTTTTTAACGAATCGGCCACACGGTGTGGAACTTCTTCAAGGGTTTCGACGGTGGTATTTTTACACTTACCTTAGAATTTCTTGATTTCTGCAATTGGCCATCATCTAATATTACAAAAGAAGGCAGTGTTTCGGAAACTTGATCTGTTTCCGCCTCATGTATAAAGGCGAGTTGTTGAGTTAGGTCTGGTAGAAGAGCTGTTCTGCATCACCGGAGAGCCTGTTTCAGTTACCTTCATCTCTATGTGCACTTAGTGCCGGGTATTGTCAATAGCGGCAATGCGGAAATAGCTGTGATTTGTTTTATTTCTCCATTGTCGTTTTATATATCACAACGTGGATGTCCCTCGTAAATGGCGTGACTAGGCATTGATATGTGTTAAACTGCAAAATGCTACAAATCGTTATGATCCATCGCTTGTGAAAGGATCCAGCTGGCATGCCGTGGTGGTAGGTCTTGTAGGCCTAATCGATTAGCTGTTAGAGTGACCGGGTACAAAGGCCGGCATACGCGTTGAGCCCGGCCCCGCTAGTTTCGACGGCTCTGAGCCGCCATTGGAAGGAATTGTTTGTGTGCCGCGTGAAAAAAAAGGGACGAACGGTTGGCGACGTGACACTGGCTTCGGCGGCACGATCTTTCTCAAAACTGAAAGCTGTAAGAGTTAACTTCTACGGACATTTAGTTAGGAGCGCTTGTCTTCGTTATCATTGTTATCAATGGAAACGAAATTGCTAAAATTTATATTCTAATTATATAACCTGTGAATTCGCTTTGAAAAGACCCGCAAAATGTCTATACAATCTTACTTCAATACCAATACTACAGCTGTTACTGTGTTTGTATCCCTGCCCCACAACACTTTGCAACCGGTCTCGCAAGTGTCATGGCGGCACTACTGGAAATCAAAATGCGCAAGAAAATAACATGTCGGCTTACAGTTGGACTGTTCCCAGAGATATCACTCTGCTGTTACCCAAATCACCTACGAAGAGCGTACGATAGCACATCACTTTCAAGCAACGGCGTGATGCGACCATATCCCACACGTTTGTCTGTATTTTCAGTAGAAGTGGTCGAATATCCCAGGTCATGAATGTTGATGACATTTGGATGGTCTACAAGCACGTAAGGAAGAATTGCGAAAAGTGACTGTTAACTTCGTCATGGCCGGCTGTTTGTCCGCGTGAAACAGCTGGACGGATTTTAGTGACACTGTGTACCGGGGAGGTTTTATTAAGATCTGTCGAGAAGATTCTAACTTATTGATACTTGGACAAAAATTGACAGGCACTTTACCTGGAGACCTACGTACATGTACGCCTACTTTGCTTACTAGCGGTACCATGTTTGCCGTCGATAATAATCTAT